>JACCDP011111910.1_pt1 | contig 15481 bp, 23 predicted proteins | sample 7445841 | NCBI WGS metagenome assembly JACCDP01 (sample SAMN15323441, study PRJNA562643) | freshwater metagenome | isolation source: river surface water | place: USA:Blue River Watershed | collected 2017-08-17 | reverse complement strand
TTAGCCCAATTGTTTGATAAATCATTCCACTTATTACCATTCCATTTTGTTACAGCATAATCCTCACTATGATTACTACCGTTTGGCTCTCCATTGGCCCAGTTGTTATATACACCCACCACATTACCTGCGGTTGGACCATTTTGGGTTTTCATTACAGTTCCTTTTTCAGGCCCAGCATCAATTACCCAAGTTCCATCAGTAACTTCATCCGTTGCTGCAAACCATATATTGGTTACAGGTACATTATTGTAAATAAACGCATCTTCATCAGAAGAAGTGATTGTTACCAAATATCCCGTCTGTCCTTTAAATGTAGTTAATAAAGACCTTGCTCTTGCATTTGTATAAGTTGTTCTTTCCGAAGTAGCTGTTATGGGTTTATAGAAGTGTCCGTTTGTTCCATTGTAATAGTATCCCGTTGGATTTATTGTTGCTGCTACTGATAATACAACATCACCTCTTATTGCACCTGTATTTATTTTCAAAGATGTTAATGCGGTATTAATATCCGACATTGTTCCAGTAAACACCAATTTAGTTTTATTACCACTTAAAGTAAATCCACTAGCAGGAGTTAAACCAGATGTTGTATTAAAATAAAATGTAGTTCCAGTTGGTGGTGATACTAAACTTACCGATGCTAATAAAGTTGCGGTTGAACTGAATCCAGTTAATTCAAACCCACTAGCATCCTGTCCCGTAGTACTTACGGTAAATGATTTAGGGTCTGGTGCATTTACTGCTTGCCCAAACCCTAAATTTACTATTAATATTAAAAATAAGAGAGTAACTAATTTTTTCATTTTTATTCTACTATTAGATTTACTTTGTTACCATTCGCATCAACCGCATCTGATAAAACAGTGAAGAATAATCCAGTTGTGTTTTGTAATGGAACTTTAGAAGTAAACATCAATTTGTATGGAGTACCCACTTTAATCTTTGATGTTTTGTTTTGGTCTATCGAACCAAATGTTAATCTTCCGTTATTATGTGTTGAGAAGTTTGTCATTGTATTACCAGTATCAAATATTACATTATCTAAAGTTAATTTAGAATCATCGTAATTCATTATCACTTGTAATCCAGCTAAATCAGCTGCTGTCAATGTACCAGTTAATACTACGCTAGTTCCTGAAATTGAAGAAACTAAACTTAATGTTGCGTTTGCTAATTTAACCGATTCGTATGCTATTGAATTTAATACTGCTACTGAATTAGCCTTTACACTAATTGTACTTCCAATTGGATTTACGCTCATACCAGTCACTGCTCCAGTTATTGAAGATGGGTCAGTTGAGTTTGAGTAATCCAAATCTCCACCATATGCGTAAGCAAAATCATTTGTTTGAGTTGCTGATGTTACTTCTACAATGTTATCGGTTAAAACTCCAGTGTGCCATACATCCTTTTTACCATATAAAAAATTGAATGATGTTGCTGATTTAGTTGGTATTTTAGCCTTTGAAGTTACATCAATTCCCATTACATATGAGAATAAATTATAAGCATCATCGTTACCAAATACACTATTAGAAATTGTTACATTACCAATTTTCTTTTCTAATGTTGGATATTGAAAGTAGTTTGTTGTACCACCAATACCAACCGATGCGTTTTGTAAGAATGCTTTATATGCATCAGATACAGTCACCACATTATCTAAATAAGCCGTACCATTTGCAGGTACAATAACCACTCCAAACTTATCACCCACCTTTGGAGTTGTGAATGATGCTATACCTTGTGCGTTGAAAGCCGCTGTTTCTATTGGAGTTGCTGTCATATTAACAGTACCATTAGTGTTAAGTGGAAATAATCTTGCACTTAAGTATTTTACCGAAGTATCCGTTGATGGGAACGCTACTCTTACATTAAATGCAGCTAAACCACCAGTTACAGTTCCTAAAGATATTGGTGTACCGTTTGTTGTGATTGGTGAAATAAATGTACCAGCTGTATTGTAAGCGTATGCTAAATCTAATTTGTGAATATCGGTATAATCCGATTTTGCCAATACTACATATTTTTGTGTTGCTATTATCCCATCGATACTAGCGTCTGTTCTTTGTACAGTCAATTGTCCAACATTCCAATCCGAGTTTACAGCGTAAGCCCAAGGAGATATTTGATATTGCTCATATAAGCTTGTTGCTGGTTTAGTTGAACTTGGTGTGAAACCATAGTTACTCCAACCCGTATAGAATGTTTGTGAAGAACTACCTTGTGAAAATGTTGTACTTACATAAGCTAGAGCTTTGTTGTTAAATCTGTATCTCAACCAAAAATAACGAGGTGAAGTTGTATCTTTGGCAACAGTGTACTTTATAGAAATGGTATCACCCACTTTATAAGGTCCAATAGTTGTTATAGCTTGGTTTACAGTTAATTGTGCCTGTGCTGTAAATGCTGATAGCGATATCACCAATACCGCTAAAATTGTTAATAATCTTTTCATCTTATTTCTTTCCCAATAATTTTGTTATCAGCTTATCGGATGCTTTCTTTAATGCGTTGCTAAGAGAGGTTTGATTGAATTGTCCACCCTCATCAACTATTAACGTAGACATTGAGATTTCTGATGATGATTCCTCAACCACCACTTCCTTCTCCTTCTTTCCATCTTTATATAGAATACCTTGCAATCTAACTACCACTTCTTCTTCGCCTTTATGGAATACTGAAATGTTAGTTTTTGTTGAAAGTACATCCAAATAAACAATATTAACTTTTAATTTGTAAGGAGCTGACTGTGAAAGGTCATATCCTTTTTCCTGAACATATTCTTCTAAAATATTCTTTACTCCGAATGCAAGATTACGATTTCCTGCTAATTTACCAATCTTAACTTGGTTTTCTACCGATTCAACCCAAATGTGGTCTTCGGCGTTATACCAAATGTTAATAGGGTCATTTTTAAATCTTCCATCAATTCTCCAAGTGATTTCATTAGCTATATCACCTGCCAAATCATCTTGTCCAGAAAAGTGAAGATATACAAAGAACAATTGGAAGCATAATGCAAATGCAATCCAAAAACCAACTAGAGCAAAAATAGCATATACTAATTTTTCCCTCCAGTTTAATACAAACGCTTTAACGTATGACATAATTTTACTTTTTAGTTATTCATATAACCAATTAAGTAACTATCTTAACGAAATCTATTGAAAAAACCTGTTGAGTGAAACGTGTCCCTTATAAAGAAGAAAAGGGAATCTAATGATAAATATCATCAAATTCCCAAATCGAATTAATTCTTATGTTATATTATTGTAAGTTTATAAGCTTGTATTTAGTAGAATATAATAAACTTGCTATATTATCTAAGTCGTTTTGTAACCAACTCATTTGTAATTTAGGTTCTTTTCTTTCTTTATCCAAAAACTTACAAAGATTATCAAAGTATTTAATCATATTCTCTGGTGATGCATCATTATCAATACCATTTACCTCTTTATATTCAATTAAACCATATTGTCCTTGGTAGGTTTCTATTACACCATCTAAAAGTGGTACAATTCCTTCGTAATACGCTTGTAGAGCGGTATGTCTAGCAAATGAACCAGGTCCAGTTGTTCTAGTGTGAAATATATGAGCCTGTGTACGGCTGTGAAAAAACATTGATGCAATTCTTTCCATAATTATTAGTCTTCTTGTTCTAATAAATATTGCTCTTCCCAAAAATCGTTACTTTTGGATGTAATCATACCATAATCCAAATAATCGTTAAGCATTTTAGTTTGATGCTTTTTCATTTCATTTACTACCTTTGTAATATAATGTGTCTTACAATCAGTCATTTCTCTGATTAAAAGATATAGATGCTTTTTGTTAAAGTTTTCTATATGTTGTGACCTTCTGAATAATTCTAATACCGCATCTGCTATTTGTATATCTCTTTTCTTTGTAAATACTCTAGTTAAGTTTTGGTCCCAATATTTTAACATTAATTCTTTAAATTCAGTCAGTTCTTCTCCAAATTCAGTTTCTTTAAAATCATTTTCAGGATTCCAACTTTCAGGCATTTCTGATAATAAGGATGTCTTTTTAAATCTTTTATAGTTTCCGTTATTTTTAAGAATAAGATAGTTTTTAGCTACAATAGAAAAATAAGAGAAGGCCTTGCCTTTACCTTCCTGAAACATATGTATTTTTTCAATAAGATTTGATATTACTTCCATTTGAACATCTTCTTTGGAAACATCAAAGTAAGAAAACTTAAATGTATTAAGAATGTTCTCTGCTAATTTTTCAAAAGGATATTGAATACGAGTTTTATATAAATCGTTTTTTTCTCTTTGTGATGTTGATTTATTATAAGCTATTATAGCTTCTTCTGTATCTAATGTAAAATATTGTTTACTTTTCTTTTTGCGAGGCATTATTAAATTTGGTTTTTGTAAGATTCTATTGTATTTTTTAATTCGGAGAATACAACACCCACTTCATCATCTGATTCGAATGAGCCTTTCAAGTCAATTTCTTTCATTTCACCCAACATATTTTCTAATGTTATTAAAGTATTATCTTGTCTAACATCATAATCTTTTATCACATCGGATAATTTTTCATTTTGCTTAACTAAATTAATACCCCTAATCAATAGTAATATATTGAATATGATTGATGCCGGTAATAATATTACCATTAAAAATGTTTCAAACATATTATTAAAAATTTTAATTAATTATACAAATATACAACTTTTTTTGGAAACTACCAAATTTAAGCTTCTCCCATTTTACCACCAAACATTTGTGACTTCAAATAATCCATAGATGCTTCATCTCTTGCTTTATCTAATTGTTCGTTGGCCCAATTCATCTTATCTACAAATCGTTCATCTAATTTAGATTCTTTTAATTTTTTAGTTTCAATTAATTCATCTACTAAAGCTTCTAATAACAATTGTAAGGTTAGAATTCTTTTGTTTTGTGCAGCTAATACATCTATTAAATTATCCATAGGTTAATGAGCCCGAATAGGCGTTTTCAAATATTTGTGAAATTTCTAAATCTAAATCTTTTTTATATTCTATACCGAAAGCTTTCTTTACTGATAACGATGTGTATCCCATAGCCCCTGCCATTCGGATACACATTCTTTTGTATTCCCAAACATCCATATCGTTTGGTACTTCAAATTCTATTTTGGAAGCTTCTCTATTATCTTGCTCATCTATGATAAATATAAATTTTGCCATTTTGATAAAGTTTAAATTAAGTTCCATCCTTTTTGTAAATATGAATCTACTTTTTTACTTTTTACAAATTCCATTTCACCAGCAGGTCCTTGCAACATAACTCTTTGGTTTCTACCCGGCTCTTTATCTTTTGTAATAGTTTCTGAATATTGTCTTGATGGGTGTGTAATATCAATACCATCGATAGCATCTATCAAACGTTGTACTAATACAGCTTCAACTAATCCTTTATCTCCAAAAAATTCATCAGAATCTTTCCAATCATTTTTTTCTGCTTTAAATTCAACTTTACCTAAATTATCCGTATTAACTATAACATATGGAAATCTAATTGTTTTACGAACTTTATTTTTAATGCTATCTTTTTCAAAATAAACTAGTGGTTGTTCTGATGTTTTTTCTATTACAGGATTAACTAATGTTAATTCATCTTCAACATTTCCCAATCGTATTGTTATGATTCTTTTATCCATCCCAATTGTAGATGCTGTAAACATATATCCTTCGATATTTGATATTGCATCTTTGTAAGCTTTTATATCTTCGGATGTTATTGGAGATTGGTTAATTTTTTGTACTTTCATTTTTTTTATTTTTAATGTGTTCTTCTATTTTGCTTGTTATATAATCTATCGTTCCATCCGGTCCTTCAAATCCCATATATTTCATATAAGTTTCAATTCTATCAGGATTATTTTCTAATTGTTTTTTAAGTTCTTCCAATGTAGGAAGATGAGCTGTTATATATGTCATTATTCTAAATCTTGAGGTCCGTTTCTATAAACTCTATAAGAGTCTTCGTCAAAATGTTCTGTGCTTACTTCCATAATAGTTGCTCCTTCGGTTAATGCTATTAATTGGTGAGGTAATCCTTTCTCAATATAAACAACATCTCCTTCTTGCAATTGTGTATAGTTTCTTTCGGCTGCTTCAGTATCAATCCAATCAAATTGAAATGCTCCTTTTTGAACATACCAAGTTTCATTCTTTAACATATGATAATGCATTGAGAATTTATTTCCAGATTGTGTGAATACTAATAGCTTTCCACAATATTGACTATCGTTATGAATCCATAGTTCATAACCCCATTGTTTTTCAACCCTTTTAGGCTGTTTAATTTTTACATCAAAGTTTGCCATTTTTTTATATTTTAACATAATTTAAAGAATATGGTAATCCAATTTCTCCATATACAAATGAATTAAATGCCAAGCTAATTCTTGTTTTTGTATTTTCGGTATGCGGTACATAATGAGGTACGCTAGATGGAAATAATACTAAATCACCGGATTCAACTCTTATATCCGTTTGAACTGTATTGTAATCATTTGCTTCTTTGTATAAGATTTGAATTTGTTTATATTCATTTTTTTTAAAAGAAATTATATCTTTACTTTTATCAGCTGAAAAATAAAATACTCCACTTATAATACTGTTTGGATGGTCATGTTCATGATGATATCCATTTAATTTTGTATAATTTATCCAACTTTGGGTTATTTTAAGTGAGGTATTGGTTAATGGATTAATTATATTTTTTAAATACATCTGCAACGCGTCATCACAAAATTTATTAATATCTTTCATCTCTAACTCATTTAAAATGAAAGTATTTTTTGAATATTTATTTCCGGAATTTGGATAAAATGCATTTTCATGTCTATTTACAAAATCTAATTCATCTTTTGTAAAATCTCTATTAATTTTAAATTTCATAATAGCTGTTGGAAATATATCTATTGTTTTATAATTCATATTAATTACTTAAAGGTGCTTTAATTGTTGGGTGGTACTGATATCCTTCTAATACAAAATCATCTGGTACATTACAACATATACCATCTATTTTTGCATTGGTTATTAATTTTGGTAAATCAAATGATTCTCTACTTATTTGTTCTTTTGCTTGTTCAATATGATTTAAATACAAATGAGTATCTCCCAAATTACCAATTAATTCATCAGGTATCATATTCACTTCATTTGCTATAATATGAAGTAGTAATCCATAAGATGCTATATTAAATGGAAGTCCTAAAAATGTATCCACACTTCTTTGATTCCACATTAGAGAAATATATCTTTGTCCATTTTCTTCTCTTGTCCAAACCTGAAATCCATAATGACAAGGTGGTAACACCATCATATCCAATTCACCTACGTTCCAAGCCGATACCATCAATCTTCTACTATCTGGATTTGTTTTAAGTTCTTTTACTAAATCATCTATTTGGTCAATCCTTCCATTTTTACCATCCCACTTTCTCCATTGCTTACCATAAATAGGCCCTAAATCACCATCGGTTCTTCCACTCTTTTCATAATCACCATCCCAAATATGATTGTTATACTTATGTAAAAAAGCAATATTAGTTTGTCCTGTTAAAAACCAAAGTAGTTCTGATACGATTTGTTTCCATGCCATTTTCTTTGTTGTAAGTAATGGAAACCCTTCACTCATTTTGTGACGTATTTGGTGACCAAATTCGGATATAGTACCTGTTCCGGTTCTATCTTTTTTCTCTACGCCAAATTCAATTATATCACTTAATAGTTGCTGATATTTTTTATCTAATTGATTTCCCATTTCTTTTTGGTTTTTCAGTTTTACTTCTAAAGAATACAAATAGTTTAGATTCTAAATTATCCATTTGAGTCATTGCTATCCATTTTCCCAATACACTACCACCAATATAAAATGGTAGTACCCACATATCTCCTTTTAACAAACTATCCAATGAGAAATATACTGAAGCAAGTGATACTAAATTAATCCAAACTGAATTAACCAGTAATCGGTTCAATTGATTCTCATATGTAAATTTAATCTCCAATACTTTGAAGATATTAAACATAATTTGAAAAGTTAATATTGCTATATAATTCATCATTTAATAAAAGGTAATATTGCTAATTCTTTTCCTTTGGCTTCCACCATAATATCCACATCTAATCCGTATGTATTTGGAAGTGAGTTAATATAAAGTGAGTGAGCTTGAGGCTTTTCTTTTGGATTGTTTTCGTGCAATGCTTTTGATTCCGAATAGTGTACTTCTTGAGTAATACCATCCGGCCAAGTTGTTGCTGCTAATTTAAGAGCTTCTTCTTCACTTAATCCACCTGTACAAAATTGGTGATGGTGATAATCAAATACAATAGGAATGCCTGTATGTTTGTGTATATACATAAGGTCTTTAACTGAATACATAGATGCCTTATCATCATTCTCCAATGTCAATCGTTTGCGTACGCTTGGGGAGAGTCTTTTAAAGTTCTTAATCAATCTATCCATAGCAGATTGTTTATCCCCATACACTCCGTTACAATGAATATTAATATTATTATATGGAGTTTTAGATAATCCCATAAGGTCAAATATCTTACCATGTAATTCTAAATCAGCAAAAGTTTTTTGAATAACTGATTCGTTTGGTGATGGCAATACATTAAATGGACCGGGATGTGAATTTATACGCATGTTCCAAAACTTTGCGTAATCACCTGCTTTTTTTAGTTCTTTTTTAAACTCCTTATAATCTTTTAATTGGGTTAAATCTAAATTATCACCCCAAGGAACAAGCGCAGATGATAAACGAAAGAATTTAATTCCGTTCAGTCTATTCCACTCTAAAATTTTAATAATATCTTTTGCGTTAAGTAGTGCAAGTTCGGAAACATAGTCTAAACCTTTTGCTTCAAAAGTACGTTTAACCATTGTTCGGTTAGTACCTACTTTTTTACCCATACTCATATTAATACATGCGTATCCTAAATTCATCATTTTGGTATAATTTGTTGTTATACAAATATACGAAAATTAAATGAAAATACCAAATATTAATAAGACTTTCCAGAGAAGTCCGTTGGATATTGAGAAGGTTTAATGTTTTTTATCCAATAATTAACCGCATTTTGGTCATTTATCCAATTCTTACGGTCACCCCAATTAAATTGCGGTCTAGCATAGTATGGTAACATATCTTTAATTGCTGCAGCTCTAGATGGGTGCTCTGCTCTTACTATATCGATAATACCATCTCCATTTGTATCATATCCATCAATAGAACCATCACCATCATAATCAATAGGTCTTTTTGAGTAATCAGGTTGTAACTTCATTAGTATTTCATCGGTAATTTCAGGTTCCAATGCTGCTTTTTCTTCATCAGTTAGAGTAGCATATTCCTCCTCCATCTCTTTTTGAAGTAATTCTTCCTTATACTTCTCAGCTGCCTTTAAAAGCTCCTCATTTGGGGCTGGTGGGTTATCTATAGCGTTAAATAACACTTCCGCATCCTTTTCAGATGATATTATAGGAGTTTCTTCTTTTTTATCACCATATACCTCATATAATCCCATTTTTTGGTTATTTTCAACCATTTTGCCAATTATTTCTTCTCTTTTTTCCTTTTTTTTAGCAATTAATCCATTAAATGCGATAATTAGAGCTATTGCAAGAGGGTCAAACACAATTACAATCAAAAATATGAAGAATTTTACTACATTTTTCAATTCCATACCAAATGCTTCGGCAATAAATCGAAATCCACCTACTTCTTTCTCCAATCCTAAGTTTGCAATCTTAATTTCGTTGATTTTTTCGTTATTTTTGGCGTTTTCATCCTGCAAATCAGCTATTTTTTTGTTAATTGTAGCAACTTGCTTATCTTTATTATCAATTGAGCGTAATAAACGTGAATTTACCTTACCTTTCTCTAAAATTGTTGATTGGGTTGAAGATAATTGCCCCAATTGAGTGTTTAATTGAGTAATTTGAGCCGTATTTTGCTCAATTTTTGTTGAAAATACTAAAATTTCTCTATCAACCTGTTGTAATTGTAAAGATTGTGCCTGAAAAGCGTTAGAAAGGTATCCAAAAATACCAGCAGATGTAATCATCATAAGAATTGCAACTGCTATTGTTAAATACCATTTGTTAAAACCCTTAATTTCATCCCAAGTTTGCTTCAAATATGTTGCAGCAACCAATTTAGCAAACTCCAATGAGCCTGCCATCACCATTACTGCCGTTGATGCTCCACTAAATAGTACACCCAATCCAGTTACTGAAAAGAATGCGGCACATCCGGCAATAATTAGGGCTGAAAATCCAACTAAGAACTTTAACCAATTCATTTTATGATAAATCTACGATGTTTGTTGTTAATTCTACCAATCTTTCGATTTCATTTGATAACTTAATTGCTTCTGCTTGGTTAGCCGGTCTTTCACCTTTTAACATTTCAGCAATAACTTTAGCTCTTTTAGCAATAGCTTCTAAATGCTCTTGAGCTCTCATTTTGTATTCTGGTTTCATAATTTGTTTTTTTAAATTGTATATATAAATATACTCAAAATAAAAATGAGGGTGAAATCAATCACCCCCACTTATTGTTAGTTTGTTATTTAGTTTAAATTAGCCAATTGAAATTGTTCGTTTCTTTGGTTTTTCAGGTTCTCTCTTTGGTATTTGTAACTCCAATACACCATCTTCGAATGTTGCTTTTACCTTATCCAAATCAAAGATTTTAGAATCAGCTGTAAAACTTCTTAAGAATGATGAACGTTTAACTTCTCTACGAAGATATGTACCACCCTCTTTTTCATTTGATTTACTTGCTCTTTCTCCTTTTAATGTAATCACATCACCATCTACATCAATGGTAATTTGTTCTTTGGTTAGACCAGGAACCTCTGCTACAATCTCAATGCGGTCATCAAAATTAATGATGTCACATTTTGGATAAGCGTTTTGTTGGAATGGGTTGATACCAATTTCCTTTGATAATTCAGGAAATGATTGTGAGAAAACTTTATCGAATAAAGTATCTAATGGTGAGAAGAACTCGTCCCTAAATGCGGGGTTAGGGAATCCCCTTTGAATTTGATTTTTCATTTTTTTACCTTTTTTAAGCGTTAAATTTGTATCTCCTTTTGGATGATACGCCGATATGCTGGCCAGCTCTATCGGTTTATAAATATAATGAAATTAAAATTTAATTCCATTTTTATATTCTGAACTTTCAATTCTACAACTCATATGGTCTGCCCAATGTAAGATATATGGTAATTCCGTTTTTAATGCAAATTCCTCACTATAAGAAATAAAATACTTTTCATTAGCTTTATTATATAATCCATCAGCTAACATAATACCAATCATTTCTTTTTGTGTAAACTGAATACCATATTTTTGTAACAACCATAATGCTCTATGCGTAACATCCATATAATGCAATTCACCATTTTGGGTAAATACTGAACCTTGATTCTTACGATGCCATTCACTTTCTTGTGGGATATAATATGGACCCGATGCATCACCCAATTTTCCTAAATCATGATGTAGTGCTGCAAATAATAATTCCTCAATTTCAAAATCAATAGTACCTCCATTGTTTTTAAATTGTGTCATTTGCCCAATAGCGTTTTTACATACATTCATAACATGGTCGATATAACCACCAACATATGCTGAATGAAAATGTAGTCTACCACTTGCAGGTGCTACAGTTAATTCCATTCCCAATTCATCAGGCGAATACATATGTAATAACTTCTCCAACCTTTCAGGTTGTGAAGCAAATGCTTTTTTTACAAAGGCTATAAATTTATCATAGTTAGCCTGTAATTGTTGTTCTGTGTAATTTCTCATAATACAAATATACGATTTTATTTTAAATTTTCCAAATCTTTCCCAGTAAGTGCTTTATAAAGTATTTCAATTTCTTCTTCCGATTGACAATATCCCAATCCATCATTATCCATTAACTCTACAAAGAAAGTGCCAGGTGCCAATCCCATTTCTTTTAATAATCCATTTTCATCCGTAGCGTTTGATACCAACTTTAAACAATATGGGTCATCTCTATCTTTTGGAATGGGTAATATATAATACCAAGCAACTGCTTCAGGTTTTTCAATAGGTTCTTCTGGTTGTTCATCTTCCATCTCACCAAAAAAATCATTGTTTAATTCATCCATATCTTCTCCCCAATTTCCATCAAAGAGTGGTTCATTTACATCAAACTTTAACCAACCTTGTCTTTCAAAGGTTTCTTCGGTTATTGGAGTTAATGGTAATTTTATTTCTTGTTTTCTCATTATTCTAAAATTATTTTTGTGTATATTACAATGGTAGAATCCATAGTCCAATGTCTAGCTTTTAAAATCATTGTATCTCCTTTCATTTCTTTTACAGGTGCAATCATATTATTTATTTCACCATTTCTACCACTATAAGAAACAAAATTACTTGTTGGTACAAGTTCATCTTTGGTTGATATCAATGGTGGCAATTTAACTATTGTAAATTGTCCTGTATAATAGTTAATATATGATTTTGTTATATAAGCAATTGTATCATTTTGTTTAAGTACCCAAAATAAATTACTTTCCCATTCAACCCTTTCTGGTATTAGTGGTTCTTTTCCATTTAATAAAATTCTTCCCGTAACTCTATGTACTTGTTGTCTTGAATTTGCATAATGTAATTTAAGATGATAAACTCCATTATTATCTTTTGGTATAGATAAACTTCCATCTTGTGTTAAGACCGAATCAACTGAAAGTGTGTAACTTAATTGCTTTGGTATAATTGGTAGCTCACTCTTTGAGCAAGAAAATAAAAATAAGAGGGGTATTAATTTTTTCATTATAATAATTTTTTAAGTATTGATTCCCAATTCGGGTATTCGTTCCAAGTTTCTGTTTCGTAATGCCAGCCAAATCTTAATAATTCACCTTTGAATTCTCCAGCTCCGTTTGCGGTTCTATCATCAATTAGATAATCACCAATCAATAAACCTTTAAGGTGAGTGATTGCCATTTTCTTTTTGAATAAATTTCCGAAGTGTTCTTCAATCCAAAATCTCTTATCCATAGCTGCCATCGGATTTCCCCAAGGTGCTGCGGTTGCTATATATAATTCATACTTACCACTTTCTTTTAATTTGTGAATAGCTTCAATAGCTCCTTCAATTGGTGGTGGGTTTCTGAATATGCCCGGTATGTGGTCATATCTACCTTTATAGCCTTCTCTTAAAAATGTATTGTTTGAGATAGTGTTTTCTACTTGCTTACTAAAATCAACAAGAACACCATCCATATCAATCCATACTACTTTTGTATCCATCATATTTTTATTGGTTATTTACTATGTAAAGATACGAAAAATACCTCAATTTACCAAATAAAGGACAAAAAATAACTCGTTGGTTTTCAACGAGTTATGATTTATTTTTGGTTATATATTAATTTTCTATAATATGTACTCCCTCTATAAGCTCCCCTTCCGATGGTGCCTCTAAATTAAGTTCAAATGGATTACTTTCACCCAATATAATTTCCTCTTGCAATTCGTATCTTTCCAATACTCTTTTAACGATACCAGAACGAATACAATCTGCAGCTGTAAATTCTATTTGATAAGCTCCCTTCATTCCTGCTAATCTTCTCCATATATCATAGAATCCACTTTTAGTATAAGCAGGTGAACCATTATCTCTGTATTTATCACATTGAGAAAGGTCACCTTCAATAACTAATTTTGAATCATCTGAAATTCTAGTGATTAAAGTTTTTAATTGAAGTGGTGATGCGTTTTGTGCTTCATCTAAAATTATATAACTCTTTTCAAAGTTAATACCTCTTAAAAAGTTCATTACTCTAAACTCAATCTTTTTGTTTTCAATTAATTTCTTAACTTCAACAGGTCCAATAATTTTGTTTAAGATAAATAAAGATGATTCATTATGCACTTCTATCTTCTCCATCAAATCACCAGGCAAATGACCTAATTTATCTTCGTTACCAACATCGACTGTTGGATTGATAATAATAAGTTTTTCGATTGGTGATGATTTGTGTAATAATAGTTCTAATCCTTTTTGTATTGAAATATAAGTCTTTCCAGCTCCGGCTAAGGCATGTGCCATTATAATATTGTTCCCTTCGTTCTCTATTGCTTTGTAAAATCTCTTTTGATTTCTGGTTTTAAATTTAATTCTCTTTATAACCTTTGGTAATGAATGTGTAACTTCTTTTGGTTCTTCTGCAACTAATGCCTTTTCTTTTCTCGCCATGTTACATTTTTTTTATTTTTATTATGAACTCATAACTAAAGGATTTGATTTTACTCTAATTCTTCTTTTGTTTTTTATTAAATTAATTGTTGTATGGATTTCTCTACACAATTCATATTTTTCCAAATTAATGCATAATTGAAGAAGATGTTCTAAGGCATTTACATAGTCTTTGCTTTCAATTGTAGCAACAATATCTGATTGTTTAAAACGGATTAAAATGATTTGTGATTTTTTACTTTGGTGAGCCAGCTTAATTCGCTGGAAAGTTTGTGTTATGAATGAATCACCGAAAGCGCTAAGATATTTGTTAATAGTTGTGTTGGAACTATTTAAGTATTTTTTCCAATTAACTTTTAACATACCCATATGAAACATTTAATTACATATAAATATAACAATAACTAATAAAACCTATCCACCAGATACAACTATCTTATCAAGTACACTCTTACCATATCTTTGTAAGTATCTTTGGGTTGCTGTTAGTTTAGTATCACTTAAAGGAGGAACATCTAAAGTTATTTTACCACTTAGGATACCTTCAATTTCATTTTCAATTTCAGCTTTTCTTGTATGTAATCTTTCTACCTGATTAATAGTAACTGCATATTCTTTTTTCTCTGCTTCAAATCTTTTCTTTTCTTCAGCTTTACCTATAAAGAATTTAGTTATACCAACAGTGGCTGCGGCTATCATACCAATTGGACCAGTTGCTACTTTTAATAAAGAAGCTGCTGCTTTTTTACTAATAGCAGTTACTGCAGCTTTTACTATTTTTTCAGCTGCCTTTTTTATACCAGCTTGAACTATACCTCCGGCAAAATCAGTAACCTTTGATATAGTTTTATTTGCTTCTTTCACACCACCCACTACACTTTTTGCAGCACCTTTAACAGTTTGTCCTAATGTTTTTCCAGCAGCTACACCACTACTTAAATCATAAGTAACACCACCTACCGATGTTATTGATTTTGGAACTCCTGCAGGTAATGATTGTGGTGCTGATGGTATTTTTAAAGTTGGTTTATCTATTGGTATTGGTTTTGCCGTTTTAGCTAACTTTTGTACATTTTTAGATTGTTTTACAGCTTCTTTTGTTGCCCCTATTGAGTCATTAAAATCTTTTGCTGCTTTAATTTGTTTTGCTAACCCACTTACACCACCTACTAATGATACCACACTA
>JACCDP010404632.1_pt1 | contig 15482 bp, 17 predicted proteins | sample 7445841 | NCBI WGS metagenome assembly JACCDP01 (sample SAMN15323441, study PRJNA562643) | freshwater metagenome | isolation source: river surface water | place: USA:Blue River Watershed | collected 2017-08-17 | reverse complement strand
TTTGTTGTAGTTTTTCTAAAGGATTAACAATTGGTTCGAAATTTTCTTTTAATCTTTCGTCAGATGAGAAATATGCGATAACGTCGTTAGTTGCTCTAATCAAACCTGTCGTTGTTGGGGTTGATGTACCCACACCTAACGCACCATTGATATATGCAGTTGTACCGTTGAATGTGAAGTTAGCCTCACCTTGAATTAAACCTGCAGTACCTGTTGCGGTGATTACATAGTTATCTGTGTTACTATTGATTGTTGCAGCACCTGATGTACCAGAAGAACCTGAACTACCAGAAGTACCTGATGTACCAGAAGAACCTGAACTACCAGAAGTACCTGATGTGCCAGAAGAACCTGAACTACCAGAAGTACCTGATGTACCAGAAGATCCGCTTGAACCTGAAGTTCCTGCAGTTCCAGATGATCCGCTTGAACCTGAAGTTCCCGCAGTACCACTTGTTCCTGATGTTTGTGCGGTATAAGATGCTCCGTTTAAAACGATATCATTAGTAACGTAAAGAGAACCTGTAATAGTTTGGTCCGCTTTAAACACGTTACTTCCTGTAATAGCGTAATAAGAAGCTTCTTGGCCGTTTAATTTTTGTGAGTTTAATGCTTCTGATGTCGTACCACTAATTGTGGCATTAATCGTTCCTCCTACTGTCATTGAGCCCGATACATATACCGAACCTGATACGGAGAGATTACCTGAGACAAATGGATCAAATATATTCATATGAGTATGTTGTTATACTCATATAAATACTATGATTTTTACAATTAATATTAAGGATTTTATATTTTTCCTAATAAAATACGAATTTTTTCTATAACATCATCTGAAGTAATTGTTTTTGAACACTCAAATTGTCTATCAGTTCCTTTATGAACAGGACACCAATTCCAATCACCTGGGTCAAATTCGTGAGTAGACCAACAACTATTACAAACATTTTTGTTAATTATACGGGTAACATCAATAGTAGGTTCCAAATCTTCGTCCGTAAATCCTGAAATTATTACCGTTGGGGTTCCAGAAGCCCAAGATAACCAACTCAAACCACTACTGATACCAATAAACAATTCAGATTCTTGTAATGTCTTAATAATATCTTCCAATGGACCTTTAGGTTGTTGAACCACTCCTTTAGGGTTTTTATTACCCATATAACCATCTTCTTCTCTTGATAGTAATCTCACCTCATACCCTTCTTTAACCAAAAAATCAACTACTTCTTGCCAACCCGTTGGGTTATTCCAATACTTACATTGTGCGGTTGAGTGGATTGCAATTGACACCATTTTCTTCTTCTCTTTACCGTAGGTTGGTAATTTTGGTTTAACCTCCTTATAATCCAATCCTAAGATATCCGAACCCACTTTCATTAATGGTTCCGCCTTAGGGTCAATTGGATGTCTTGAAGTATCTATTTTTCTGTTGTCATCATAGAATACACCCAATCTATATAAAGAATATACATTATCTACTGTGGTTCCTGGTTGGATAAACTTAATATTTGGGTATTCAGATTTATATAAATTATTATTAAAGGTTGAACATACCACCTCACAATTATGTTTTTCTCTGAATTTTTCAACATAAGGTACCCAAGCCAAGCTATCACCTAACGATTTAGATTCAAAACAAATCATCACTCGTCTGTTAGATAAATTAAGTTCATGTTCGTGATAATATAAATTATCCACTCCTTTAATCTTAATTAACCAATCTACATAATATTTCTTATTACATCTTGCCCAATGATTACTCTTTAAATTTAATTCAAATTCAACTTTATTTTCCTTTTTGTTTATGAATTGAACATTATAAAGATAATCACCATCCTCCTGAATTTCAACATAAGGACCATCAACAAAATGAACTATTGTTTTTTTGTTTGGATTTAATAAATTTTTAGGTTTATTATTCTTTTTAGTTAATTTATTTTTTCTTTTGAACTCTTCAAAGTTATCTTTCAATTCTTGTTTGAATACCTCCACTCCTTGATAATAAACATAAACCGTTTCTCCTTGAATAAATTCACCAATCTTATCTAAATGGAACTCACCCTTCTTAACTAAATGAAATTTCTTATATTGTCCATATACAACTTCAACGATATAATCCTTATCTACCGGTTTCTCTGAAAATCCTGAAATGAAATGAACAAACAATTGTTTATGATCATCCGCAGCTAAATAAGTTTGAAATCTTGCTCCGTTTCTAATAATACCATTTCTATTCCATGCGGCAAAAATGTTTAATTCATTATCGTTAGGAATATACTTACTAACAAAAATACTATTGGTTATACTCTTAAGTGTTTGATAGAATACTTTTTCTAATTGCCATCTATCTGGTTTACCTTTATAGTATTCTTCTTTAGAATTGATTGTATTAATTAATCTATTTGCAATATCGGTTTTAATTGAGAAGATGTACGTTGCGCTGTATGGATTACTTTCTCTTGTCGAACCTTCAGAATATTCATACACAACGGCGTCGTTATGACGAACATATTCCATAAATGCTTGACGATATTGAACCTCCTCAGGTAAATTATCAAACTCTAAAAAATGAATATACTTCTTACCCAATCTCTCAGCTAACGCAAATGCATTCTTCATCGTAATCCAAATTGCATAGTCATGATGAAATTCAGTTTTATTTGTAATTGTTAAATCACCCATTGATGACCATCTATCACTATTAACGCCGTACGCTTCAAAGTCCTTTTCTAAAAGAATATCATTATTAGCATCATACAAATAGTAATCAACTAATTTTTGTATTTCAGGTTTAACAGGATAATGTCCACACAATATAATTGGTGCATTATAAACTTTTAATCTGTTAAGTAATTCTATTAATGTATTTTCTTTTTCTATTGTGTCTGTCCAACAATCAACAATAAAAACATCTTCAGTAAATTGTGTATATCCCATTTTATTTTTTTTATCTCCAGAAGTAAATCATCTGTAATTCATTATTATTTCCCATAAACACCAGATAAGAATTAAATCCTAAATTATTCATCTTGGTAATAAAGTTGCTTCTTAAATCATCATCGTAATTGAAATGTCCGTGATGATATTCCATTGCAATGTTTTTAACTTTCATTAAGTTATCATCGGATATTCCACTAAATGCTAAATGTTCCGCACCTTCAATATCGACCTTAAGAAAATCTATATGTTCAACTAAACCACATTCAAATAGATAATCTAAAGTGTATGTTCTTACTTTATATTTCTTTGCATTTTCTTGTGTTCCAAAAACATTTGATCCACCTAAGTGTGTGCTTTCATGTAATTCAAGTTCACCAACTTGATTACTAACCGCACCATTGAACAACAATGAACGTGGGTCAGCATTTAATGATAACAATCTAAAGTATCTTCTATCGGGTTCAAATGAAATAACTCTCTTTGCACCTTGATTATAAGCCCATCTATTGAATACACCAATATTACCTCCTAAATCAACAACTATATCTCCTTCGTGTATTCTTTTAATTCTATTGTGATAATAATCTCTTAAGTTAAAAATCTCGTGGAATATTGCAGTTGCCCATCCAAATTTATTCGCCACTTCAATTGTTCCACCTTCATATTCAAATAATGGTTCAAAGTTTTCTAATTTATAAACATCAGTATAAAAACACTTCGATTTATAAAATGAATTATCTCTTTGCATTTTTATGAACTCAATCATCTTATCCGATATCTCCGCGTTTTTATTTCCGTGGAAATAAATAATATCCGATTTATCTTTTGGAATATATTGATAACCAAATATTCTATTAAAGTTTTGTGGTCCTTCTTCATTCCAAAACTTATAAAACTGATGTAATGTCTTATCAATAAATCCTTCATCACCGTCATAGGACGACGTATCAAAATTTGATAGTGGTAAATGATTTGTAAAATCGTGTTTCCATCTAATCGCATTATCAATACCTTCATCATTCCATAAGAAATATTTCTTATAGTTTTCAGGTTGTTCTTGCATTAATGTTTCATAGTAATATATTATACCTTCAAAGAACGCTCTTGAACCTTCGGTATAAATGAAGAAACAAACGTGCATATACGGTTGTCTTTTTTCAACACCCCATCTCTTTGCAAGTTCTTCATTAAACAATTGTGATTTTTTTCCATTATCATACATTCCAAAAAACTCTTCTTGAACATGAATATCGGATAAAGGATATCTACCAACTTGTTTGAAGTATTTTCTAACAGTATCAATATTGTGATTTACAACAACATCTCCGTCTATCCAAATAAGATATTCAAATCCTTCTTTCATTGATTCTAAACAAGCGTGTTGTTTCCAATACCATTTGTCGTGTTCAGATATTTTAGGTGGATTAATTGTTCTTTTAATCACATTTGGATAATCAAATGGAACTTCACAATCAACACCATATACAATAATCTTTTGTTCTGAAAATTCTAACAATGACTGGACTAACTTTTCAATCACAGGCATATAACCCATATTACCTGTTGTGACAAATGCAAATGGTTTTGAATGTCTTGTTAAGATATCAGACGCACCTTTCGCAACAGTTTCCCAATTGAAATGTTTATGGATTTCTTTTGCTTGTTTTATTGATTTTGATTTAAACTCCGAATAGTTGTTAACCGCGTTTAACATCTGTTGACCCAAATCGTTCCAATCTGGTTCACAATATTCACCTGGCCATTCTTTATGTTCTATGTTGGCCGGTCTTAAATGAGATATTCTAACAGGAATACCTTTGTTTTCAGCAAATTGTAATTGACCTCCCCAATTAGAATAAATCGCCGGTGTTCCACATGACATTGCTTCTATTAGTGGTAAGTTCCATCCTTCACTACGAGCACAGGATACAAACACATCCCCCATTTGAAGATACTTTACATAGTCCTCTCTTGTTGTGAATTTAATAAACTTAATATTGGTGTCATCAATTCCATAGTGTTTAACTCTTTCCTCGGTAGTTTTTAATCCGTCATATGGATATGGGTTTTCAACTGAAGCAATTAATTCAATATCAGTTCTACCTTTAAAGGTCTCACCAAAAGTCTTTAATACTTCTGTGGTTCCTTTTCTATAATCCCATCTACCAAAATATAAAAATCTAAACTTATCTGTGGATTTTTTAACTTGTTTTTTAATTGGTTTGAAAGTTTCTACATCAACACCTTCAGGTACAATAAAAATCTTCTCTTTTGGATAACCTTGTTCTACTAAACAATCAAACTGCCATTGTGTTGGTACCCATACCTCATCAAAATAAAATAGTCTTTTGAAGAAGTCATTTGGATAACGTGTTGATTCCCAAACATTATAGGCAATTTTATAACCCTCATAATTGTCATAAAAATAATAGTTATTAGTTTCCATTAATACAATGTGTACATCGGGAACATAATTACCATCATAACTATACATATTGAAATCACTTCTTGTACCGTCATGATTATTAAGGGTTTGTAAAATTAACATATCCTTCATCTCATCGGTAATGTATGGTTCATCGTCGTGTGGGGTATTATTCATACCTTTCCAACCATTACCAATGGTTAGATTTCTAACTTTTACCGTGTGAAGTTTGTTTAATTCAGTGAAAAAGGAACGAGCATGATTTGCATATCCCGTAGTTCCTATGAAACATGTGTGTGCTAAAATTTTCATTACAGATAATATAATGAAAATAATCTAAAAATAAAACTAAATTAAAGGGTTTTCTTTGGTAAAATAACGTTGACCTAAAGGAAAACCTATACTTGATGTGATATTAAAATATTCTTTTATTTTATCTATACCATTATTATAAAAAAGATTTTCATAAGAAATTGAATTTAATCCATTATTTATAATGAATTCATTAAATTTCTTTTTTTCGATTTTGACATTATTTTCATAAAAATTGATAATTTCTTCTTCAGAAATATGTTTTTTTACATTTTCTTCGGTATACTTTAAATGCCATTTGTTTGTTTTTAATGCATAAAGTAATGATCTTGTTTGTTCTTTCCAATTTTCTCTATATAAACACATTACTTTATCACTTTTATTAATTAATGGTAAAATATCATCAGAATATAATTCTTTTATAAAATAATTTTTATTTTCATTTATCCAAGTAAAATCCGTTTTATCGGTATTTTTTGTAAAATCATTATTATCTTTATTGAATGGTTCATGTGAAATAATAAAATCATTTAAAGATAATCTAAACCATTCTGTTAAAGTTTGTCCCCCACTTCTACCCTCAGCAATTATTGTATATATCATATTAATTTTATAAATTTTTTGTTGTATAGAAATTAATCCGAAATTTCACACCAACCTGCATTTTTTATACATTTTATGCTAATAGTATTCCAATCATCTATATAACCATTAACTTCAGACATATTCAATTTCTTACAGATATTTAACATTTCTATTTGCATTTCTCTACCAAAACCTTTATTTCTATATTCTTTATTTATATATAAATTTCTTGGTTCCTTGGTATTGTCCAACCAATACCATCCTTTTATTTTATCATTCGGAATAAATACTAAAAATCTCCATCCGTTTGATAATCTATTTTTTACTTCTTCAACATCCCACATATCTTTCCAAATAATTTCTATATTAAAAACCTTTATTTCTTCAGATAAATCTTCTAAATCAATAGTGTTTATATCAACTTCTTTTATATAAGTTGGTGTTTCTTTTATTATATAATTCTTTAGGTCTTTTTTAAATTTCATATTTTTAAAAATTTAATTATATTAAACTTTTATTATGTTGTTGAACCTGAACTCCGAAATGTAAAGTATATCTCATTCCACTTTTTAATGGTTTAATTTCATGTTCATGTTTTCTATCAAACATAAATAATTCACCAACCGCGGCTTCTAGTTTTTTATCACTAATCATAAATTCACCACCTGTATAATTATCATTTAATAAATAACCACCAGTGAACACCATTCTATCTTTTGTTTCTAAATAATCATCTTTATGCAACCCAAAAAAGTCTCCTTTTTCGTATATTAATAAGGTAATCCACTCCGAACATTTGTAATCATTATTTACATTTTTTAAATCATTGTATATAATTTCTTTAACGAAACTAAATTCTGGAATGTCATTAATATAAAACCAGCTATTTTTTTTCAAGCTGTTATTTTGGATAATATAATGTTCACTCCAATCTTTTGAGTTCAGTACTTCGAATATTTTATTTATTTCTAATTGTGTCATGGTTGTTATTTTTAAATATTTTATAAATTTATATTAAATCCGTTTTTATTAAATCTTCGTGATTAATAAAAATTAATGCACTTTTTCTTATGCCGGATGTAATTTTGGTTATTTCATGTTCTCTATTTGATTCAAAATAATAAGGAACACCGATGGTTTTATCTATAATATCGTCCGGATTATATAGTTTATAATCACCACCCTCATATTCATCATTAATATGGAATCCAATAACATATGCTCTATTTTTATGCTCTATTTCTACTAAATCTATATGTTTTGCAAAATAGTCACCTACATTATATCTATGTATTATTAAATTATGATTTTTATGTTTTAATTTTTTTCCACTTTGAAATTCAAACCAATTCAATAATTTTTTTATAATATTAAAGTCATCATTAATTAATGTTGCAAACTCATAACTTCTATCACCAACTTTTCTATAATTAGTATTTTCCCAAAATGAATTTAAAAAATTTAATTCTATATTACTATACAATTTCATTATATTATTTTTATTGTTTTATTTGGTATAATATTGTTTATAATATTTTTTTCAAATTTAATGGGGCCGGATAAATGTATGTAGTGATTTTTATTTTTGTAACAATATTTTACATTATAACCCACCATCAACATCCCCAATAAATATTGTCCTAAAATTATTGAAATTCCCTTATCTACATTTTCATTTTTTGACAATACCCAATTTTTAACGATATTATACGTTTCTATATAATTTTTTTGTAATTCTTTATTTTTAAATTTTAATATCCCTATATTTGGTACTTGTATAATTTTATCATTAAAATTTGGAAATAGTTCTTTTATTCCATTATTTATAAACCAATTCAAATGCTCAATGTACCAGTCTTTGCCACTATGGTCTTTAAAGTCCACATACAAATCATTATCATCTCCTAAATTGAGTGGTGCAAATAAAAATAAATCAGTATCAATTATCACTTCGTCATCTCCAATTATATCTAACAAATAAATCTTAAAGTCATCAACAAAATAAAAATCATTTGTATTAACAATTTGTATTTCAACATCTTTTATTGATATATGTTTAATAGTTTCTTCATCTGTATAGAATTTTACTTTATGATATTGTTTTGCACATTCTATTGATTTTTCTATCAATTGAACATAAAGATTAAGGTCAGATTGTTTATTTAAAATTTTTATAGTAAAACAAACTGATATTATCATATTAAACTTTTAAAATCATTATTAACTATTACTTTGGATATATTTTTCATATAATTATAACTATTAATTATTGTTTCCGTGTTATATGTATAATGTACTCCCCATTTATTTTTTATTGAATCTTCACATCTCCTATTACCATATAAAGTGTGTTTGTTTATAACATAATCTGAAGATAACCACTTATAGTGTAATAATTTTAAATCATTATTATAATTCATTTTATTTAAATCATTCACACCTATAAAATTACTTGTATGAGCACCTACCCCATAACCAGTGTCCATAATCGTATTTCTTTTAAATAAAATTGATTTATTATAATTTGGATTTGGTACTCCGGTTTTTATTATTTCATATATTTGTTTATCATAATCCGTTGGTATTTCATTTCCAATCATATCGTAACCAATAGGTGTAAAATAATCAACATCATTATTCTTTTTAAGATAACTAATTAAATCGGGATGGTAAAGTAGTTCGTCCATATCACATACTATTACATAATCACTATTGTCACCATCTTTCCAACAATTATTTCTAAAATCCGTTAAAGCTCTTTCGTCATAATGATTGTCCGTTGTAAAGTCAATAATTTCAATTTCACAATCTTTCCAATTTTTTAATATTTGAATTGAATTATCTGTTGATTGATTATTACGAACAACAATTTTATTTACATATTTGGAGTAATGTTTTAAAAAATAAGGTAAAATCTGTTCTTCATTGTACATCAATGTATATAATGTTATTGTCATTTTATATGATTTTATGTTCAAAAGTTTTTTTCATATAATTTTTTATATCAAATATTGGATTATCGACATTTTTAATTTTTTCATACAAATTTTCATCATATAATTTTAAAAAATTTTTATAAATTAAGTCCTGTTCTTTAGTTGTATGATGTACTAAATCACGGGCCAATAAGGATTCATCGGTATTGAATAGTCCAATGTCACCCTCAATTAGATAATAATTACAACCAACTTCATTTGCAATAGATTTTATGGCATTTGTATATGCCAACCAATTAAATTCTATTTGTTCATTTGTTAATAATGAATTAATTACTAAATTACCAAATTTATCTTTCCAATTTTTACTAAATTCATTTAAAATATAATGTTGTGGTACTCCATTTTCAATAAATTCATATCTAGGATATTTTGGTGCAAAATGAAAAATGTTTTTTATTTTTAACTCTTTATAAAATCCCAATAATAGTCTAAAATGTGTCATAACACCACTCCCTCCTATACCTAAATTCCAAAATTTTCCACCAATTGTTTGATTTAATTTATAACTCCAAGTATTTTCTAAATGATGTCCTACTCCAAATGTATGAGAACACCCTAAAAAAACATTGCCTTCATCATAATTGTTAAAGTCATCGGGTGTTCTAAATCCATAGTTATTTAATTTATATTGTATTGGATTTTTAATATAATATTCAACACTATGATTATCAGTATTATATTTTAATATTTTTTTCCATTGATTTTCGGAATCAGTATCAATAAATTGATATTGTCTATTTGGTTTGTATCCTTCATAATCTAATTGATTTCTATATTTATATACTTTATTCATGATTATAGTATATTTTTTGTTATATTATCATTATGGATATTTTTATTTTCTTCCATTTCTTTTTTTATTAAGGATACAAATTGTTCAACTCCATTAATATTAAAAAAAGGTATTGTATATGGATTAAAATTTATTCCTTGATTTATAAATTGAAGTTCTGCACAACTAATCCAATATCCAAATATGTCTTTAGACGGTGATTCTATTATGTTTGGATTCCAGTATTTCCAACCCAAATCATCTGGTAGAGTTTTAATATAACCAGCCGTAGTCCACCAAAAATTTCCTCCATATATTTTTGAACTCCAATGAGGTATTCCCATTAATACACCGGATGTACTAAATCCCTTTTTTAATATGTCTAAATGAAATTTGTAATTATCAATTAATTCTCTTTCCATATACTCCCTCCATTGTTGTCTTTCTAATGTTGGTTTAGTTGCACCTTTTGTGTGTATATAAAGTATTGGAGTTTCATTATTTAATTCTTTAGAATCATTTTGTAACATTTTTAATGTCCATAATTCTGTTTGATGTCTTTTGACAATATTTGGAAAATACTCAAATGGTTGTAAAATTTTTTCATACAATCTTTGCCTTTGTTTATCGGATATTTCTAATCCATCTTTTGTGGGATATATGTGGTGATATACTCTAATCATATTAAAGTTATTTTATTCTCTTTGATTTCTGTTTCAAATTTGAAATCACTTGAAATTAAATCCAATAAAGAGTTTTCACTCTCTATTTTTTTTATTAGAGTATCATGCACATTTTGTGTCCATTCTTTACACAAATCATAATTTTTATCAAAATCTTTCATAAAAATTTCAACAAACTCAACAAATTTTTTAGTGTCTCCATTTAATGTTTTTATCTCATTATAAAATGGATGTTCATTTACTTGTAATGTTTTTTTTATTATTTCTAATGGATATGAGTGTGTTGATATAAATGGGATATTTGCTAATAAAAATCCATATGTTTTTTCCGAAATAAATATTGACACATAATCACCATTTTTATAATCCCAAGTTTCAGAAAGAATTTGCATTTTTGACATTGGTAAAAATCTCATAAGATAATCCAAATACTGATATTCTCCTATGTTTTGTAACCAATCCAAATCATCAAAATCATTTCCTTTTGTAATATTTTTTTGAATATTTTTATGAAATAGGTTATTAAGTTTATTAAATGCATTATTTTTTGAATTATCAACTCTAGATAGATAAATTTTATCGTTATTTAAATTAGCCAATCCATTTATTATTTCTATTCTATGTTTTTTGTGATTCCTTATTGAGAATCCCAAATCATATGGTTGATTTAATTTTTCAAATATATTTTTATATTCATAATACCACCTAATTGATATTAATTCATTCCATTGATGTATACTGTTTGTTAAACAAAAAAAATGATTTGTGTAATTTTTTTTTATCAATTTGTTTAAAAAAATAGTATCCGATATAATATAATGTTTTTTTAATTTATCAATTTTTTCTTCTATATCGTTTACATAAACAATGTTTTCATCCTCATATTTACCTATTATTTTTTCCATTCTTATAAATAAAATAATCCAATTTTTTTGATTTTTTGTGATTTCATCAATCTTGTTTAAAAAATCATAATCAGTAAGTGTTCCTCTTTCTATTAAATTAGTGTAATTTTTGTCCATAAATCTTTGTGAATGAGCACTAAAGAAATCAACTAAATGTAGTCCATCCTTATTATAATTTATAATAGGATTGAATATAAATTTTATTTCATTTCCTTTATATTTTACTTCTACAAATCCAACACCGCTTTCGTCTATATTAAAAACTCGTTCGGTTGTATTATGTGCAATTTTATAAAATAATGCTTTTGAAAAAAAATGATGTATGTATATAATTTTTTTCATTGATTATATCATTACCTTTTTGGTTATTTTTGGTGTGTTTGAGATTTTTGCAATAGAACCAATTAATGCAATTCTATTAACATCAGTACATTCATCATTCAAAAAATCTGAAGTTTTAAATATTAATAAATCCCCTTTATTTAAAGAAATAATCTCAGTATTTCCATTTTCTTTTTTTAAATGTATATTAGATGTATTTGATTCTATTAAATAAATAAATGAATAATTTGAAGGAATTATTATTTGATTTTTAAAATTTATATTAAAATCAATAGATTTTGTTTCATTCTCGTTTTTTATATAACCCCACATATTTTTTACATGTACATCAAAATTATCAGTTGTGTTTTCTTTAATTTTTTCTAAAAAAATATTAAATATGTTATCGAAGTTTTCACAATCAAATAGTATTTCGTACATATTAGAAGGAGATATGTTTGTTAGTTCTTTATTTAACATTATGTCCTTTGTAATATTATCTAAATTATTTGAATTTACATTTGTTAATTTTATTATCATATTAATCAATTTTTAAATTAAAATTAAAATTTGAAGCATATATTATTCTATCGATTTCTGCATTTGGTATTTGTGTTACCATATGATGTAGTTTTCCTGAAAAAATAATAATATCATTTTCTTCTGGTTTAAATGTATGCATTTTTTTATCTTCTGTCATAAATGTAATATCTCCCTCACCCTCTTTAATATTTTTTGGTATTTGAATATAAAATACACATGTCCAATCTGTTTTCAATTTTGTTTTATCTACACCCATTTCCAAAAAAATATGATTATGCATAACCATATTAAAATCTTTTTTTTGAGTATAGACCCAACTTGACTTTGCAAACTTTTTAATTTCTTTATTTTCAATGACTTCCAATGCTTTTATAACATAATCATCTACGGATTTAAATTCATTACATTTAATTAGAATTTTATCTTCTACATGTTTAAATGGTTTTTTATATATTACACCTCTATTATCGTATATTCTTTTAATAAACGAATCTTTATTATATTGTTCATTGTATTTTATTTTATAAACAACATGTTCTTCTGATAATTGAAATTTTTGTATATTATTCATTTATATAAAATTAAAATTAGAAACATACGATATTCTATCTGTATCCGAACTTTGGTTCGGAACTGTCATATGTTGTATATCACCACTAAAAATAATAACATCATTTTCTTTTGGTCTAATGGAATGAAATTTATCAGTTTCGTCTTTAAACAATAAATCACCTTCTCCTGATTTCATTTCATTCGGAATATCAATGTAAAAAACACAAACCCATTGTGTATTTAGGTGTGATTTATCAAACCTATGTAAGTGTGTATGTGCATGCATCCATTGTGTTGAAAACGATTTAGTTTGTGTATAAACCCAACTGAATTTTGATATTTTTTCTGGTTTTGTATTGTTTATTTTTTTTAAACAATCGACAAAAAAATTGTTAATCAATGTAAACTCATCGCACTCAATATTCATTTCTAAAGAATGATTATTTTGTTTTTGTGTTTTATGATATAATGATTTATTTTCTTCAATTCTTTTTTTAAAATCTTCTTTTAAAAAATTATGTTTGAAGGTTGTCTTATAAACCGTAAATTGATTAGATAATTTTATTTGTTCTAAACTTATTATATTTTCCATACTTTAATAAAATTTCATCACCTTTTTTAATAAATTTAGTTACTTTTAATGTTTTTTTATCAACATTTGGTTCCTCTTCGAAACTACAACTATTGACCCAATGTAGGGGTGTTTTATAAATCCAATGACAATCCTTATTTAATATAACAAACATTCTATATTCACCATCAATTTCTTTATAACCATACATATTTAATAAATGTTCCCTTATATCGTTACTTAAAGAATTGAGTTCTTCGTCGGTTAAAGTATATTCCCCCGACTCACCTTCCCATAATTTAAATAATTCTTCTTCTTTTTGAATATCTCGTAACGCAAAAACACCTACCCCATTAATTGGACTAGGTTGAAGTTTTACATTAATATGATTTTTTATGTATTCATATGCGGTCACTAAATAAAATTTTTAGGTGTAAATTTATATTTTATACCATAATCTGAAAGTAGTTCTTCTCCTACTTTTATATCTCTATTAGCAAATGAATCGTATCTTGTAGTAGTCACATTTGATTTATTTTGACCACTATTTATAAACATAGGCCAAATATAAATCCAATGAAATCCCTTTTCTAAAGGGAAAAATATTTTTCCATATTCTTTTTTAATATCATGTGGATTGCCGTTTTTGTCTCTATAAAAAAACTCATCAGTAAAAGTTTCATAAATACTTTTTCTCAATTCATCCGGTAAGGTAAATAATTCATCGTGTGTAATCGAATAAATCCCCGATTCACCATACCACGGCTCAAAAATTGGTTCACCTTTTTTAATATCTCTTACAGCGAAATAACCAACTCCACTTAAAAAATGACTTGGTTTTAAAACGGATATAACATACTTTTGTAAGTATTCATATGCGGTCATAATTTTTTATTTTATAATATACAACTAGGTGTGTTTCAACTTTATCAATTGCATTAACTTATTTAAAATGGTGTTTGCTTTTGATTTTTCAGTAATATTTAATGCAACAACAGGTTTACTTTTTAAATCTGTTGTTGATATTGATTTATATTTTGATGGTTTTATCATTGTCATTTAATTTTTTATTTATTATGTACTAAAATCCCATTAGCATAAAAATTATGATTATCTTCAACGGTAATGATATAGGTTTGTGTTTCTACTTCAGGCAATTCAATAATTGAAACTATTTTTGCTTCTGAATTAGTTGAATTAACTACATCCCCCACTTTAATTTGTTTAACCTCTTTACCTAAATTATATCTTTCATTTGTTAATAATGGTTTAAACGATGCTAAATCTAATCCATTAACATAAAATGGATGGTCATGTGTTGAGGTAACTTCTAGTGAATTATCGAACACATATTTAACTAAATCGTTATGTAATGGTTGTTTTGTACTAATCACTTTTTTAATTTCAATTATACCTTTTTCTTCATTAAATGAAAGTACTTCATCATCCACTTTTACATCTTCGATATTTTTAGATTCTCCATTATACATTAAAATTTTAGTTCCCGCCACAAAACAGAATCTATTATGTACCAATATATTGTTTGCAAAGAAATTATGATTGTTCTCTATATCTTGTAAATTGTAAACAATTGTTTCTTCATTATGTTTAATGATATCAACTATTTGTGAATCACCATTTAATAATTTTACTTTATCACCAATTTCAATTTGTTTAACGGATGTTTCTAAACTATACATTTCGTTTGACAAATCCGAATTGAAAGATGACCAACCTTTTCCTTCTACAAAAATTGGGTGGTCTAATGTACATTTCAATACTTCACCATTATCCAATTTATATTCTACAATTTCATTAACACTCTTACTTAATACAGCATTAACTACATTTTCAGTTTTTGTATTTGA
>JACCDP010089359.1_pt1 | contig 15489 bp, 14 predicted proteins | sample 7445841 | NCBI WGS metagenome assembly JACCDP01 (sample SAMN15323441, study PRJNA562643) | freshwater metagenome | isolation source: river surface water | place: USA:Blue River Watershed | collected 2017-08-17 | reverse complement strand
GTTATAAATTTCAACATATTGTTAAATAAACTGTTTTAGAAAAAATATATTACTCAAAAAGAGTGCGGCATTTAAATTTGCGTCAATTTGGCACTCTATATCAAGGCCGCCAAAGGTAAAGATTTTAAAGCGGTTGTAAACGGGTTACAAAGAACTGATTATGAACATGATTATTGGCAGTAAAGCTTGGGGATTGGGGTTTGGGGTGTTTTTAGCCATTATTGTGGCTAGCGGTCCCGTATTTAGCCAAAATAACGCATCCGATTCGGCTCAAACCGCTGCAAATGACAGCATTCAACTACCCCTTCCTGAGGCCGTTGCCATGGAACGAATCAATATAACACGCAATTATATGACCGCCCTTGGCGCCTGGGGCCTTGTAAATGTGGTACAGGGGAGCATTTCAGCCACCAACACCGTGGGCCCAGAACACTATTTCCATCAAATGAGTTCCTATTTTAACGCCGTTAATGTGGGTTTTGCGGCCGTAGGCTTTTTAGGCATCAAAAAGCAACTTTTAAAAACCAATACCCTGGCTTCGGAGGTTCGGGAACAGCAAAAAATTCAAAAAATACTGCTCATTAACAGCGCTTTAGACGTTGGATACTTTGGAATAGGTCTTTTAATGCGTAAAAGCGGGATTAACAATAGTAACGCCAAAATTCAAGGCTACGGCGGCAGTATTATGCTGCAGGGGGCTTTTTTATTGGCTTACGACCTTTTGCAATTTGGGGCACACCGTAAAAATGGGAAAAGATTGGGGCAAAAATTTGGCATTTGGACCCTTGGCCCAACGCCTTCTGGCATGGGGCTCGCCTACCGTTTTTAGCCCTAAAATACCGGTTGATGCTTTCTTGAAAACTTCTTTATGGAATTTCAGCGTCTTTCTGCTACTTTTGCCACCGAAAACGAGTAATATTTAATACCATGGCAGGTCAATTAAAAGAGGTTAGAAACAGGATCAAAAGTGTACAAAGTACGCAGCAAATTACCAAGGCAATGAAAATGGTGAGTGCGGCTAAATTACGCCGTGCGCAAGACGCCATTACCCAAATGCGCCCTTACGCGCAAAAATTGCAAGAAATGCTGAGCAATATTGTGAGCACTACTGAGGGTGATTTGTCAATCAAACTAGCAGAAACAAGAGCGGTAGAAAACGTTTTATTAATCGTTATTACTTCTGATAGAGGTTTATGTGGTGGTTACAATGCCAACCTTATCAAGCTTGCAAAAAGCACCATCGCCGAAAAATATAGTAGCCAATTTAATAAAGGCAATGTTACCATTTGGAACATTGGAAAAAAAGGATACGAGAGTTTAACCAAAGCAGGTTACACTACCGACGCTACTTTTAAAGATATCTTTTTACAATTAAGTTTCGAAAACGTGCAAGCTGCTGCAGCTGCTGCGATGAAAGCATTTGAAGATAAAACTTTTGATGCGGTAGAAGTTATTTATTCTGAATTTAAAAACGCAGCTTCTCAAGAATTTAAAGCAGAAGCATTTTTACCAATTCCAAAAGTAAAAAGCACGGGTACTGCAAAAAAATCGGACTTTATTTTTGAGCCAGCTAAAGAAGAATTGATAGCAGAGCTCATGCCAAAAATATTAAACACACAATTATTCAAAGCAGTGCTTGATTGTAATGCAAGTGAGCATGGTGCGCGCATGACCGCAATGGACAAAGCGAGCGAAAACGCCAACGAACTATTAAAGTCGCTTAAAATTAGCTACAATAGAGCACGTCAGGCAGCCATCACTACAGAGCTTACAGAAATTGTAAGTGGTGCAGCGGCACTTCAAGGATAATTTTTAATACCTGTTTATGGAGATTAGCGAAATCATACCACATATAGAAGTTCTCATTTTTGCAAGTGAAAAACCACTTACATCACCTGATATTGTTGAACTCATCAACAACACTTTTGGCTTTTTAGAAGAGCGCATTAGTACCGATCAGGTGGACGCTGCAGTTAATGGAATTAAAGAAAAGTATGACTCCGAATTTTATCCATTTGAAGTGAGAGAGAGCGGCGGTGGCTGGCAATTTTTAACTAAAAAAGATTACCACCAAACCATTGCACAACTCAACGGCGACAAATTTTTAAAGCGCCTTTCTAATGCTGCATTAGAAACACTTGCGATCATTGCTTACAAGCAACCCATCACAAAAGGTGAAATAGAATCTATCAGAGGCGTTAACACCGACTATAGCATTCAAAAGTTATTAGAAAAAGAACTCATTTTAATTAGTGGTCGCAGTGAAAACATGCCGGGTAAACCACTTTTATACGTTACTTCTAAAACATTCATGGATTATTTTGGTATTAACAGCCCAGAAGATCTTCCTAAAATTAAAGAAGTACTAGCCGAACAGTTAATTGAAGGCACCATTGTAAACCCCGACGACTTTACAGATCAAAACGTAGCTAATGCCACAGAGTTTGAAGAAGAAAGCACTATTATTGAAACCGAAACCCCTTCTAACGAAGACCCGATTGACGATTTGGCTGCGCTAGAAAACGAGGCTTTTGACACAGAAGATGATGGCAATTTTAGCGAGTCTGATAATTTTGAAGAGGGCGACGAAACTTCTAACGAAGAAGCTTCTGAAGACGACGAGAATTCAGACAAGGATCCTGCCTAATAAATGCCCCGAAGTGTTATCTTCGTGGACCTATGTCACATTCACTTTCCAACGAACAACTCATTGCAGCTGCCCATAGTTTTGGCACACCACTTTATGTGTATGATGCTGCCAATATTGAAGCGCAATACAGTGCTTTAACCACTGCTTTTGCAGGGCAACCTGTCAAGTTTTTTTATGCGAGCAAGGCACTTACCAACATCAATATTTTAAAGCTCATGCTTAACATGGGTTGCGCCGTTGATTGCAGCTCTATCAATGAAGCACACCTTGCCATTAAAGCAGGGCACACACCTAAAAATATTTTGTACACGAGTAATGGTATTCATTTTAGTGAAATTGAAACTGCAGTTTCGCTGGGTATTCATGTAAACATCGATAGCTTATCTAATTTAGAAAAATTTGGAAAAAAATATGGCAGGAGCTACCCTGTTGGCATTCGACTTCGTCCAAATATTATGGCGGGTGGTAATTTAAAAATTTCTACAGGTCATGATAAAAGCAAGTTTGGTGTACCTCTCGAACAGCTAAATGAACTACTCGCTATTATTGACACCTATCAAATTAATATAGCAGGATTACATATCCATACCGGAAGCGAAATCAAAGACGTGTCTGTGTTTATGAAAGTAACGGATGTGTTTTTTGATTTGGTTCCTAAATTTCCGCATTTACATTTTTTGGATTTAGGCGGTGGATTTAAAGTGCCGTATAAAGCAGGAGATCCTTCTACCAATATTAATGAGCTTGCCACTGAAATTCAAAAGTTTCAAGAAAAGCTACAAAGTACTTATGCCCGCAGCTTTGAACTTTGGTTTGAGCCGGGTAAATATATGGTTAGTAAAGCCGGTTATTTTATTACAGAAGTGAATGTGATTAAGCAAACACCGAGCATCACTTTTGCTGGCGTTAATAGTGGTTTTAACCACCTCATTAGACCTATGTTATACGAGGCCTACCACGAAATTAAAAATCTAACTAACCCTAACGGGGCCCTAGCAACCTATGATGTAGTAGGTAATATTTGTGAAACTGACACATTTGCTTCTGATAGAAAAATTCCAACAATCAGCGAAGGCGATTTATTGGTTTTTGAAAATGCGGGCGCCTATGGATTTGAAATGGCGAGTAATTTTAACTCGCGCTATAAACCAGCTGAGGTGATGATCATAAAAGGTGAGGCCAAACTGATCAGACAAAGAGATACCTTTGAAGACCTTACAAGAAATCAAATTGAAATTTTGTAAGCTCAACGCCACTCAACCATGATTGAATTAAAAAATATCAGCAAAAGTTTTGGAGAAAGAACCATCATTGAAGATATCAGTGCTTCGATGATTGCTGGTAAATGCAATTTAATTATTGGAACCAGTGGTAGCGGCAAAACCGTGCTTACAAAATGTATGGTTGGACTCTTTAAACCAGAAATAGGACAAATTCTATTTAATGGAAAAGATATGCTACTCATGGATAACAATGAGCGCAAAGAATTAAGACAGCAAATTGGTATGCTTTTTCAGGGAACAGCATTATTTGATTCTATGACTGTAGAAGAAAATGTACTATTCCCACTTCACATGTTTACCAACTGGACCCTCGCCGAAAAGAAAAAAAGAGTAGACGAAGTACTAGCTCGCGTTAACCTAGTAGACGCTCATAAAAGATACCCTTCGGAAATTAGTGGGGGTATGAAAAAAAGAGTGGGCATTGCGCGCGCTATTGTACTCAATCCAAAATATCTTTTTTGTGACGAGCCCAATTCGGGCCTCGATCCGCAAACCTCCATGGTGATTGATAAGCTCATCCAAGAAATTACTGCAGAATTTAACATCACCACCATTGTTGTAACACACGACATGAATAGTGTTATGGAAATTGGCGAGCATATCATTTACCTACACCAAGGAAAGAAACAGTGGGAAGGAACCAATCAAGATATCATCTATTCCAAAGACGACCTTCTCAACAAATTTATATTTGCCTCTTCTTTTTTACAAGACGCCAAGCAAATGCGGATGCTAGAAGATGAACAGGCAAAAAAATAACTCACAATGAAAAAAATCACCATTCTTTTTTTAGCAGTGCTATTTGTAGGTACGCTAAATTATGCGGCCGCACAAGAAAACATCCCCGAAAGACCTGATGCACCTTATTTATCCAATAAAAATATTCCGGCATTCAACCTCCTACTTATTGATGGAAAAAATTTTACCCAAAATAATATTCCGGATTTTAAATACACCCTCATTATTTACTTTAGCCCCGACTGCGGGCACTGCCAACATGAGGCCACAGAAATGGTGAAAAACATAGACAGCCTCAAACATGTTTATTTTGTATGGGCAGGCAGCAGAAGTATACCAGAACTTAAAGCCTTTTCCGAAAAATATGGTTTCAATGCCCTCCCCAATGTAGTGTGCGGTCAAGACCAGCACTATAGCATCCCATCTTATTACCAGGTAAAATACACCCCTTTTGTAGCCGTTTACGACAACCGCAAACAATTTGTTAAAGCCTACGAAATGGGGGTAGAAATCCCGGAATTACTCAAATTAATTGGGAGTCATTAAGGTATTATAATGGTATTTCATACGTACCTTTGCGCCTGAAAATAAAATTCACCTTTTAATACATTTTATATGAAAATTACGGTAGTGGGCGCTGGAGCAGTAGGTGCAACCTGTGCAGACAATATTGCGCGCAAAGAATTAGCAAGCGAACTTGTTTTATTAGACATCAAAGAAGGTTTTGCAGAAGGTAAAGCGCAAGACATGATGCAAACAGCTGCATTACTTGGTTTTGATACTAGAATTTCTGGTAGCACCAACGACTACACCAAAACAGCAAACTCTGATGTTGTAGTAATTACTTCAGGCTTACCACGTAAACCAGGAATGACTCGTGAAGAATTAATTGGCACCAACGCTGGTATCGTAAAGGGTGTTTGCGAAAATATTTTAAAGCACTCTCCTAATGCGATCATTATTGTAATTAGTAACCCAATGGATACCATGACTTACTTGGCACTCCAATCTACGGGTTTACCAAAAAATAGAATCATTGGAATGGGCGGTACACTTGATAGCGCTCGTTTTAAATATCAATTAAGCACTACGCTTGATTGTAGCCCTGCCGATTTAAATGCACTTGTTGTAGGTGGTCATGGCGATACAACCATGATTCCTTTAATCAAGCATGCTACATGGAATAGTATTCCTGTAACTAAGTTTTTATCTGATGAGCAGCAAGAAAAAATCATTGCTGACACCATGGTGGGCGGTGCTACTTTAACTAAATTATTAGGTACATCTGCGTGGTATGCACCAGGTGCTGCCGGCGCTGCACTTGTTGAAAGCATTGTACGTGATGAGAAAAAATTATTTACTTGTTGCGTAAGCTTAAACGGTGAATATGGTCAATCAGATATTTGCCTAGGTGTTCCTGTTGTAATTGGCAAGAACGGTTGGGAAAAAATTGTTGACATGGAACTTTCTGCAGATGAGCAAGCTGCGTTTAACAAAAGCGCAGATGCTGTTAGAAGTATGAACGACGTTCTAAAAACTTTATAAATATTTTTCTACGGCTGCAGCAATTGCTGTAGTGTCTTGTAGCATCATACAATTAAAATGCCCTTTGGGGCATTTTTTTGTGCCGTAATTGGAACAGGGCTGGCAGGTCAAATGTGGTACTATAAAGTTTTGATAGGGCGGCTTGCTTAAACCCATTGCTGCAAGCGTCACCTCTCCATAATAAGGTTCTACCTGTAACATGGGAGACGTAGATCCCCAAATAGCAAGCACGGGCTTGTTAAAGGCACAAGCGATGTATTGCAGTCCTGTGTCATTAGAAATCACAACCCTTGATTTTTGAACAATACTCGCAGACTCATTTAAACTAAACTTTCCGCAGGCATTGTAAATTTTTATAGGATCAATAGCAGCTACTGCATCTCCTTCTTTGGCATCTTCTGGACCACCCACTAAAACAATAGGAAAATTAATTTTTTTACAAAGCTGCTGAAGCTTTAGTAGCGGCAGTTTTTTAGTGGCATAGGACGCGCCTATTACAACAGCTATATAACCGGCACTGTGCGCCGTAGGTAAATCCTCTGCTTTAATATGATCTTCAGGGGCAATAAAATAATCGAGCCCCTTGCCATCATTTTGTACACCTAGTGGCGCTAGTGTGTCAATGCACCGGTCTACAATATGACGCGAAGGGATTTTATTTTTGATACCGAGCTTAGTTAAAAAGAACTTATGTAGGCTTAATTTTTTATACGTTAACGCTGGCACTTTAAGCGCCGTTTTAATGCGCCAGGTTCTAAAATTTTTATGAAGATCAATGATATAATCAAATTGTTGCGCTTTTAACGCTGCAATTGTTTCATTTAAATCATCCTTAAAATAATGGAACGTATGTATATATGGGTTATGAAGTGTAACCGCCTTAAAACTTTCTTTGGTCAAAAAATGTATTTCGGCATCTGGCACCTGCTCTTTCAAACAACGGATAGCTGCCGTTGTTAAAACAATGTCTCCAATAGAAGAAAAGCGGATTACTAAAAATTTCATTGAGGGAATTTATGTATTAGTCCAGCTCCATATAATCTAAATCTTTATGGAAGGTTTCTTCGGTAAAGGCATAGGCGGTAAATGCTACGCACATAACAATGATACCCGTAATAATACCACTATACACAATGGACCACTGCCATGATTTTTGAAACAAATCTAAAAACAGCATATTAATTAAAGGAAGCGCGCCGCGCACCATGTTAGGAATAGTGGTAGCAGCCGTTGCACGTAAGTTGGTACCAAACTGCTCTGCTCCCATCGTTACAAATATGGCCCAAAACCCGGTGCTAAATCCAAGCCATAAAGCAATAGCGTACATGGTAGTATCAGAATTGTTGTAACCACTAAAGTAAAAGATCAAACCAAGTAGCGTAAACCCATAAAATAAAAGAAGTGCTTTTTTTCGACTCTTAAAATACTGGCTTACCAGTCCAATTAAAATATCACCAACGGCAATCCCTACATAACCAAACATGATAGCTCTTCCAGAATCGATGGTCGTACTATTAAACATGGCTTTTCCAAAACGGTCACTTTGATTGAGTAATATTCCAATCACATACCAAGTAGGCAAGCCAATTAAAATGGCAACAAAATATTTTTTTAACCGCTTGCCATTATTAAGGAGCATGAAAAAATTTCCTTTCACTACTTCAGAAGCTTTTGCGGCAGCAAACATGCCCGACTCTGCTACTTTAACACGCAGTAACAATAAGCAAATACCAAGCACACCTCCTATTTTATAACATAAACGCCAATCCTGCGTGTACTGATACGTAAAATAAGCAGCTACAGCACCAAAGAGTCCGATACCCGCTACGAGTGAGGTTCCTACACCTCTTTTATTTTTAGGAAGTAGTTCACTTACAAGCGTAATGCCAGCACCAAGCTCGCCGGCAAGCCCAAGGCCACCAATAAAACGGGCCCATGCGTACTGATCAACACTAGTTACAAAACCTGTTGCGAAATTAGCAGTAGAATATAAAATGATGGAACCAAAAAGTACACTTAATCTTCCCTTTTTATCGGCGAGCACACCCCAAATAATACCACCTAATAAAAGGCCCGTCATTTGCCAGTTAATAACACGCGTGCTGTCCACTAATAGTGTTGCTTCGGTAGAACCAACACCCAGCATACTTGTTTTTTTAACAATTGTAAATAGCAGAAGGTCGTAGATATCAACAAAGTAACCTAATGCTGCTACAACAACTGGCAAAGAAAATATTGATATTTTTTTATCCGTTGCATTCATAATTAAGCCTTCTTTGATTTTCCAAAAAAGAGTTTAATGATTACAGGCGCTGTCGTAAAAAACACAATACCCAGCACAATGATCTCTAAATGATTTTTTAAATCAAAACCAAACTCACTCAAAATCCATTTTTGTAAAAAGTGTCCAGCAAACAACATGCTAAATACCCATGCAAAAGATCCAATAATATTAAAGCTCACAAACTTTTTTTGATCCATGCCAACAATACCTGCAACAATCGGTGCAAAAGTTCTTACGATAGGAATAAACCTGGCTACAATAATGGCGCCACCTCCATGTTTATTGTAAAACTCTTGGGCTTGCACTAAATATTTTCGTTTGAATAATAAATTTTCTTTCCAGTTAAACATGGCTGGACCTACTTTTTTGCCAAACCAATAACCCGTTGCATTACCTGCAATACCCGCAGCCGCAATAAGCCCCATCAGTAAAAATAAATCCGTAAACTCATTGCCAGTAGACCAAAGCTCTGCAGCTAGATTGGTGCTATAAATACCGGCCACAAAAAGTAAACTATCACCTGGTAAAAAAAAGCCAGCAAAAAGTCCGGTTTCTGCAAATACAACAAGGAGTATAAGCCACAAGCCGCCATGCTCAATGTAAAACTGAGGTTGTAGCAATTGACTCCAATGAAAAGCATCTAATAAAAACATGACAACAATTTAATCTTTAGTTAAGCAGCTACCTCGGTAGGATTTTCTAATGAGCCCTCCCATTTACTTACCGCACTTGTAGCAAGCGCATTGCCTAGTACATTTGTGGCGGTTCTAAACATGTCACAAAAATGATCGATGGGTAAAATAAGCGCAATACCTTCGGGTGGAATGTTAAACATCGCACAAGTAGCAGTTACCACTACAAGTGATGCGCGCGGAACGCCCGCAATACCTTTACTTGTTAGCATGAGTACGATAAGCATGGTAAGCTGCGTACCAATATCGATATGAATGCCATAAGCCTGCGCAATTGCAAGGCTGGCAAATGTCATATACATCATACTACCATCTAAATTAAAAGAATAACCCAGCGGTAATATGAAAGAAACAATTTTGTCTTTACAACCAAACTTTTCTAACTCTTCTGTTAGTTTAGGAAATACCGCTTCACTACTAGTGGTACTAAAAGCAATAATGAGTGGTGGGAAAATAGCTTTTAAAAGTCCTGGCAAACGCTTGCCTAAAATTAAAAAGCCAACCAATAAAAGCACCGCCCATAAAGTAGCGATACCCATAATAAAATATAAAAGGTATTTGCCATAAAAAATAAACACATCAAGGCCTTTGGTTGCAATTACGGCAGCAATGGCACCAAACACACCCAGCGGTGCAAAATTCATGACATAGCCTACCATTTTTAAAATTACGTGCGCAACAGCATCTAAAGCTTTTACAACAACGGTTGCTTTTTCACCCATTGAAGCGGTGGCCACACCAAAAAAGATACTAAAAATTACAAGTTGTAAAATTTCGTTATTGGCCATAGCGTCAATAACACTTTTAGGAAATACGTGTTCAACAAATTTTTGAATACTAAACTCTTGGGTTTTACCCACAAGGTCTTGCGCACCACTCATATCGGCATTGCTTAAATTAATGCCCGCACCTGGTTGAAATACATTTACAAGTATGAGTCCAATCAATAAACTAACGAGTGAAGCTGTCAAAAACCACAATAACGCTTTACCCCCAACACGGCCCACCGTTTTTAAATCACCAAGTTTGGCGATTCCTACAACAAGGGTAGAAAAAACGAGCGGTGCTATAATCATTTGAACCAACCTTAAAAAAATGGTGGTAAGCAGCTTTAAATTTTTGGAGAAAGATTGAATAAATGCAGGTTCACTATTTTGATGCACAAAATAACCAAGAATGACCCCAGCAACCATTGCAACAACAATGTAGAGGGTTAATTTATTAGATTTTTTCATAAGGTATATAAGTATTGCAATATAAGACTTAAGTGCTAAAAAAAGGCAGTTGCCCAGATCATCATTTTTGTAAAAAAACAAGGGGGTTTTTGAGAAAAAAGTACTATTTTTCGACATCAATTGATTAGAAATCAAACCCAAAAATTATGAGTTTATTTAGAAAAAAGGATTTATCTGCCATGTTAGCACAAGCAGAAGATGGTGGTAAGGGCCTTAAACGCACACTAGGTGCAGGTAACCTTGTTGCTTTAGGCGTTGGTGCTATTATTGGAGCAGGTTTATTTGTAAGAACAGCTGCCGCTGCTGGACAAGCTGCAGGACCAGCTGTTACCTTATCATTTATCATTGCAGCCATTGGTTGTGCTTTTGCTGGTTTATGTTACGCAGAATTTGCTGCCATGATTCCTATTTCAGGAAGTGCTTATGCATACTCTTATGTTACCATGGGAGAAACCGTTGCATGGATTATTGGTTGGGCATTAATTATGGAATATGCATTAGGTGCTGCTACTGTTTCTATTGCGTGGAGTGAATATTTAAACAAGCTTTTAGGAGGAAGTATACCCTATGAATGGAGCCACTCCCCCCTTGAGAGCGTAACGGATACGGCTGGTGTTTTACACCAAGGTATCATGAATGCGCCAGCTTTAATTATCTTGTTACTTCTTACTTTACTACTTATTAAAGGAACACAAGAATCTGCAATTGTAAACGCGATTATCGTATTTATTAAAGTAGCGATTGTAATCATATTTATTATTTTAGGATGGCAGTTTATCAAGCCTGAAAACCATACACCTTACTTTATCCCTGCCGATCAACCTCCTTTATTGGATGCAGCTGGCAATACCATTGCTGACTACTCAGGCGTGTTTAAGCATGGCTGGGGTGGCGTATTAGGTGGTGCAGCGATTGTGTTCTTTGCCTTCATTGGTTTTGACGCCGTATCAACTGCAGCACAGGAAGCAAAGAATCCTAAAAGAGATATGCCAATTGGTATTTTAGGATCACTTGTTGTTTGTACCATCCTCTATATTTTATTTGGACACGTATTAACAGGCGTTGCAAACTGGAAAGAGTTTGTTGATCCATTAAAAGGTCGTGAAGCTTCTGTGGCGTATGCTATTTCAAATTACATGACAGGCTATGGCTGGTTGGCTACAGCGGTTACCGTTGCAATTTTAGCGGGCTTTAGCTCGGTAATTCTTGTGATGTTAATGGGTCAATCTCGTGTATTCTTTTCTATGGCAAACGACGGTTTACTTCCTAAAGTATTTTCTGACCTTCACCCTAAATACCGTACACCATATAAATCTAACTGGATCTTATTTGTATTTGTAGGCGCTTTTGCTGCCTTTGTTCCAGGAAGCGTTGCTGGTGATTTAACTTCATTTGGTACCTTATTTGCCTTTGTACTTGTAAGTGCTGGTATTTGGATATTACGTGTTAAGTCTCCTGAAATGGAAAGACCATTTAAAACACCACTTGTTCCACTCGTTCCAATTTTAGGAGCTATCATATGCTTAGCGATGATTTTTGCACTTGATGCACAAACATTGAAAGTAGCATTTGGATGGATGATTTTAGGTCTAATTGTATACTTTGTATACAGCCGCAAACACAGTAAGTTAAACTAACCCTTTACTTATATTAAAAAAAATAGTCCCGACCCTCGGGACTATTTTTTTTGCCCTATTTTTGCAAATATTAATATAACACTATGGGAAGGATATTTGAAGTTAGAAAAGCAACCATGTTCAAGCGATACGATCGCATGGCAAAACAATTTACCCGTATTGGTAAAGAAATTGTAATCGCGGTTAAAGCTGGCGGACCTAATCCGGACGATAACCCTGCCCTAAGAAGATGTTATCAGAATGCCCGTAGTGTTGGTATGCCTAAAGACCGTGTAGAAGCGGCTATTAAGCGTGCCATGGGTAAGGACACTTCTAACTACGAAGAAATTTTATACGAGGGATATGCACCTCATGGGGTAGCTATATTAGTTGAAACTGCTACAGACAACCACGTAAGAACCGTTGCCAATGTTAAAAGTCATTTTAATAAAGGTGGTGGAACCATGGGTAATAGCGGAAGCGTAAGTTTTCAGTTCAAAAAAATGGGTGTTTTTAAATTAAATCCCGAAGGCATTGTGATGGATGATTTAGAATTAGAACTTATAGATCACGGCCTAGACGAACTTGGAGAAAGTAACGACGATAATGATAATCCAATTATTGTTTTAAGATGTGCCTTTACAGATTTTGGTAATCTTCAAAAAGAATTGGAGGCAAAAAACTTAAATGTAATTAGCGCCGAATTTGAATGGATCCCTAGCACAACCGTGCCAGTTACAGACGAGCAAGCAGAAGAAATTAGTAAATTGATTGACCGTTTAGAAGAAGACGAAGACGTAAACAAGGTGTTCCATAATATGGGATAACACTTTTGTGTTTTGTCTTTTTTTTATTCTGCTATAACAGCCCTCACTGCTTCAATAACATCTTCAGTGTTGGGCTTACTAAAGTAATCGCCATCACTACCATAACCTGGCCTATGTGCTTTCGCAGTAAGGGTTTTAGGGCTTGCGTCTAACCACTTGTACCCACCTTGTTCTTCCATTACATGATTAAACATATAGGCAGTAGCACCACCCGGAACATCTTCATCAATAAATAAAATTCGGTTTGTTTTTTGTAACGATTTTACAATGCTATGGTTAATATCAAATGGTAATAAAGTTTGTACATCAATAAGTTCTACCGAAATTCCTTCATCGGCTAAACGAACAATCGCTTCTTCAATGATACGCAGTGTAGAACCATAAGAAACAATAGTAATATCGCTTCCTTCATTGATGATTTCTGGTATGCCTAATGGCACTTTGAATTCCAATAAATTATTGGGTAGTTTTTCTTTTAAACGGTATCCATTTAAACATTCTATAACAATAGCCGGATCGTTGGATTGTAAAAGTGTATTGTACATACCAGCCGCTTGCACCATATTGCGGGGCACACATACATACATGCCGCGGAGTGCATTTACAATCATGCCCATCGGAGATCCACTATGCCAAATCCCTTCTAGTCGGTGACCTCTTGTTCTAATAATAACAGGACAACTTTGTTGACCATTGGTTCTATAATGCGTGGTAGCAACATCATCACTTAAGGGTTGTAAACCATAGAGTAAATAGTCGAGGTATTGAATTTCTGCAATGGGCCTTAACCCTCTAACAGCCATACCCACGGCTTGTCCTACAATCGTAAGCTCTCTAATACCGGTATCAGAAATACGGTCTGCGCCATGCTTTTCTTGTAGTCCAGCAAAACCCTGATTTACATCACCAATATAACCAACGTCTTCGCCAAAAGCATACACTTTAGGATTGCTTGCAAAGAGTGCGTCAAAATATTTATTAAGTACTTCGTAGGCATTTACCGTTGGCGCATCAGCGGCGTAAGTCGCTTGTACTGCAGGTACACGCAGTGCCGATTTTGGACCTTCATTGTATAAATAAGTATTAAATAAACCAGCTGCTTCATTTTTTAATTGCGCCGCATACTCTTTTACTTTTTCAACCCCTTTAATACCAATAGCAGCGTCACTTACGAGCGCAAGTGCCTTTAAAACATCTCTGCGAAGTGGTTCTTTATTACTTGATAATTCGGCTACAATTTGTTGAACTACTGGACTTAATACTTGTAATCCATTAACGATTTGAACTGCCTGCTCGGCCTGCTTTTTAATGGGTCCAATAAATTTTTCCCATGCATTTGCTTTAGACGCTTTGACAAATTCTTTCGCTTCGCTTTCTACACTATTTAACTCGGTAACTGTGGCGAGGCCAGATTCCAACATCCACTCACGCATTTTTTTAATACAATCCCAGTTTTTTTCCCACTCCAATCGCTCTGCAGATTTATAACGCTCGTGGCTACCACTTGTTGAATGGCCTTGCGGTTGTGTAACTTCTTCGATATGAAAAAGTGCCGGCGTATGCGTGTCTCTAATTTTTTGTAACCCCTCTTCAAACACTTCACACATACCTGCATAGTCCCAGGCTTTTACTTTGTATATTTCGATGCCGTTGGTATCTGCTAATTTTTGCATACCCGCTAACGCATCAGAAATAGAACTCTTTGTTGTTTGCAAGTTTTTAGGAACAGAAATCCCATACCCATCATCCCAAACAAAAACGGCAAGTGGCACTTGTAATACTGCTGCTGCATTCATGGTTTCCCAAAAATGACCTTCAGAAGTACTTGCATCACCAATGGTACAAAAACAAATTTCGTTACCCTGGTTACTAAGTGTGGTATGCTCGGAATTATTTTTTTGTTGCGCCTCTCTAAAACATTTTGAAGCAAAAGCTAGCCCCAATGCACGCGGCATTTGACCTGCCGTTGGCGCCATGTCGGCAGAGGTGTTTTTTTGATTGACTAAATCTAACCAGTTGCCATTTTTGTCTACAGTTGGTGTAACAAAATGAGAACTCATTTGTCTACCTGCACAAAAAATATCGTTGTTGCCATCTGGGTCTGCAAATAATTGAGAAAAATATTGTTCCACATTTGCAATACCCGCAGCAAACATAAAAGTTTGATCTCTGTAATACCCAGATCTAAAATCTCCGTTTTTAAAATATTTAGCTAGCGCAACCTGTGCTACTTCTTTACCATCTCCAAAAATACCAAACTTGGCTTTGCCGGTTAATACTTCTCTTCTACCCAGCAAACTAACCTCCCTGCTTATGAGGGAAATCTTATAATCCTGTATCACCGTATTACGGAATCCTTCAAAGGATAACATCTCGGTTTGAGGCTCTGGCAAAGCGGTTGCGTTCATGAGGCAAAAATAACATTCGGCAAGCAATAGCGTGGGGGAATTTTAATTTTGGGGATAATTCTCAACTAGCCTTAACAACTCTATTTTTCAGGCTTTTTCACCTTTTTTTAGGCTTATTTTGATAAAAATTTGAACTATATATGATACTTTTACAGGGTACTTTAAACAAAGCACTTATATGAAAAAGATTTTAGCACTTACTTTACTAGCC
>JACCDP010776365.1_pt1 | contig 15490 bp, 12 predicted proteins | sample 7445841 | NCBI WGS metagenome assembly JACCDP01 (sample SAMN15323441, study PRJNA562643) | freshwater metagenome | isolation source: river surface water | place: USA:Blue River Watershed | collected 2017-08-17 | reverse complement strand
GGGTTTTCTTTTATTTATAACTATTTACCATTGAAGGAGTATCTTCTTAATGGCAGTTCCAAATTTGCTTCCACAAAGCACTTTAAGTGCAGTAGTCTTACCAGTTACTGGAAGCCCATCAGAAGTCACACAATATTTACCATTTGCAGTATACTCTGGCTCAACATCGTTCCTTTCGGGTGCTTCTGACCAAGTTGCTTATGTTTATAAGAAATTAGGTGGTGATGTATTAGATATTGAATTAACAGTTGGTAATGTCTATGCTGCTTATGAAGAAGCAGTATTGGAATATTCATATCTTATTAATCTTCATCAAGCACAAAACTCATTACCAACATTGCTTGGAAAAACAACGGGCACATTTGACCATACTGGTGAACTAACAACAGATATTGGTGGAAAAGCAGAACTAGCATATCCAAAGTATAATCTAGATTATTTAAGACACTTTGGAGATGCATTTGCCCAAGAGGCTGGTATAGGTATGAACTCCTCTATCTATTCAGCATCAATACCAATAATCGAAGAACAACAAGATTATGACATTCAAGCTATAATACAATCAGCTTCGTTAAATAATTATGACCCAGCATCTGGCGGTCCTGTTCTCTTCTCTGGTTCATTAGCTGGAAAGAAAATAACTGTGAGAAGATTTTATTACAAAACACCAGCTTCAATGTGGAGATTCTTCGGGTACTACGGTGGTCTTAACGTAATTGGTAATTTATCAACTTATGGTCAATATGCAGACGATAGTACATTTGAGGTAATTCCTGCATGGCACAATAAATTACAAGCTATGGCCTATGAAACTTCGATTTACACAAGAAATTCTCACTATTCATATGAGATTATAAATAATAAGCTTAGAATCTTTCCAGTTCCAAATTCGTTTACTCCTCAATACTTCTGGATTGATTTCAGCGTAGAAGAAGATGGATGGAAGCAAAGCAATAATGATGCTGGAACAAATCAATCTGCTGGTATCAATAATATGAACACACTTCCATTTGCAAACTTACCATATGAAAATATCAACTCTATTGGTAAGCAATGGATTAGAAGATTCTGTTTGGCTCTCTGCAAAGAGATATTGGGACAAATACGTTCAAAATTCTCAACAATTCCTATTCCCGGTGAATCTGTTACTCTTAATGGAACGGCCCTAATTTCCGAGGGTAAGGAACAGCAAGAGAAGTTAAGAGAAGAATTAAAGACAATGCTTGAGAAGATAACATACAGTAAACTTGCAGAACAAACAGCTAATGACGCAGAAAATCTTCAAAAGACTGTTTCTAAAGTACCACAAAACATATTCGTAGGATAACATGGAAGCAGAATTAAAAGAGTTACATTTTAACCCATCTACAATAGAAACAGTTGATACTGCTTTTTATGAGTGGGTCAATGAAACGATGAACGTATGGGCACAAACATCTGATGGGTGGAAGAAAGTTCCTGTTGTGTGGTTATCAGCAGAGCGCGCTTTTCAAATGAAATCGGATAAGGATATTCGTGATTCTTCTGGTATGGTTAAGTTACCGATTATTACTATTGAGAGAACATCAATCAACAAAGACCCTGCAAAAACAGGTGCATTTCCAGCCAACATAAGACCAGTAAACGATGAACAAGGTGGTTATCTAACTGTTGCTCGTAGGATAAATCAAGATAAATCTAATAACTTTACAAGAGCCACAGTAGCCTCTAAAAGATTTGCATTGCGTGACCCAAGAGCAATCCAAAAAACTGTATATCAAACAATAACTGTGCCAGTACCTGTGCATTTAAACATTACATATGCACTAAATGTTAAATGTGAATTCATGCAACAATTAAATCAAGTTATAACTCCTTTCTTTGCAAAGAATGGTAATACAAAACATTTTGTTTTTGTTTCTAAAGACAAACACAAATTTGAAGCTTTCATAAAAGGTGACTTCGGAACAACAAGTAATTCCAACAATCTTGCAGAAGAAAGAAAATTATACACTTCAAAGATAGAAATAGAAGTATTGGGTCGAATTTTTGGCTCCGACTTAAATCAAGAGAAACCAAAGATAGTTGTTAGAGAGAACGCAGTAGAAGTTAAAATTGGAAGAGAAAAAACAATACTTAGAGAAGATTAGTCTTTTGAAACAATATAACACTATTTATTTATGATTTTCAAATTATTACTGTATTAGGAGAGCTTTAGCATGGCAGCAACAAGATTTAAATTCGTTTCTCCCCGCATCTTTGTAAACGAAATTGACCAATCACAATTACCAGCTACACCAATCGGTGTAGGTCCAACGGTTATTGGTCGTTTTGAAAAAGGCCCAGCAATGCGCCCAGTACGCATTAGCTCTTTGGCTGAATTGACTGATGTATTTGGACAACCAATAGCTGGACGTAGAGGTGGAGATTTGTGGCGTGATGGAAACACATTAGGCCCAACATATGCTGCTTATGCTGCACAAGCTTGGTTGGCTAATAATAGTTCTATTAATATTGTTAGAGTTTTAGGAACTCAACATTCTAATGTTTCAAATGGTAATCCCGGTTCTGCTGGTTGGAAGACGGATAATACAGATGCTGCTACAAGTGGTGGTGCATATGGCTTGTTCTTAGCCCCATCTGGTGCCGCTGCTACCACAGTTAATGGTACTCTCGCTGCTGTATGGTATTTAAACGAAGGCTCAATGGCACTCTCTGGTACAAGAGCAGGTACAGTATCTGATACAGTATCTGGCTCAAACGTATTATTAAAATCACAAGGCGATGATGGAGAGTTTAAAGCTATTATTTATACTGCCGCTGGTGCTGCAACACCAATAACATTTAATATGAACAAGGATTCTGCAAAATACATAAGAAAAGCATTTAATACCAATCCAGTTTTAACAAATACTACGGTAACAAGAACCGCCAACGCTAAATCATATTGGCTTGGTGAGTCATTTATTCGTTCGTATGATGAAATTGTTGGTGCTGTCTCTCCTGCTGCTGGTGAAGTTTATGGCTTTATCGCTCCACTAGCCTCTGGTTCAAATTACGGTTCTGTTCACAGAAGACCAATGGCAGCAGCAAAAACAGGATATGTTATTTCGCAAGACCTAACAACTGATACTGCTTCATATAGTCCAGTTTCACAAACAAAACTATTCCGCATCTCAGCAATTGATTCTGGCGAATGGGAAAGCAAAAACTTAAAGATTGCAATTGAAGATATTAAGGGACCACGAAACGAATATGAAAGTTATGGTAGCTTTTCAGTAGTTATACGCGAAGCTGGTGATACTGATTCTGCTCCAAGAGTATTAGAATCTTTCAACGGTGTTAATCTTGACCCAACTTCAACAAATTATATTGGCAGAAGAATAGGTACTAAATATCTTGAATGGGACGACGTTGAAAAACGTTACTCAGAATACGGAGATTATCCAAATCAATCACAATATATTTATGCAGAAGTTGAACAAGAAGTTGAGCAAGGCTATACCGACCCATTACTTCTCCCATTCGGTTTTGAAGGTCCACCAAGATTCAAAGGCTTTACAGCCTCTAGCGGCTCAACTGTAGCCAGTTTGGGTAATACATTCGTAAATCGCTCTGCTCTTAGAGCAACAAGTGTAACACCATTCTTGGACGTTGGAACATTAGATTTTACAGGTTCATTCAAGTTCCCAACAGTAGCCCTAAGAGTATCAGCTTCTGATGCTGGTCTTCCAAGACCAACTAGAGCCTACTTTGGTCTTGATGTAGCCAAATATGGTGCAAGAGCATTGGTAGACAGAAGTTACCAAGACGTTCTTCGCGCACCACCATCAATGTATACAAACTATGTTGCATCTGACATAAATAGAGAAATATCATTCTACTTCTCATTAGATGAATTAGTAGATACAGCTACTGGTGCTTACTGGTTATCTGGTTCTCGCGCTTCTGGTGCATCAATTACCGCAGTAAGTGCTAGTACCGAAGGTGCTAATGGAGGTTATGCTTCTGTCCTAGCTGCTGGTTATGACAAATTTGTAATGCCACTTTACGGTGGTAATGACGGCCTTGACATAACAGAAGCTGAACCAATGGGTAATCACTTACTTACTGGCGCACCTACAGAACTAACAAACCATCAACTATATACTCTTCGCAGAGCAGTTGACACGGTTGCAGACCCAGAGAGAGTTGTAACTGATATTATTACAATGCCCGGTGTTACTAACACAAACGTTGTAGACCACATTCTTTCAACTTGTGAGTCCCGTGGTGATGCGTTAGCAATCGTAGATTTGCCAGACGTATACATCCCAGAGACAGAATCTACTGACTCTCCAGCAGACCGTTCATCAACTACTGTTTCACAAACTGCACTAGCTCTAAGAGACAGAGCAATAAATAATAGTTACGGTGCTGCTTACTATCCTTGGGTACAAATCAGAGACACATACAGCGCACAAAACGTATGGGTTCCACCTTCAGTAATTGCTCTTGGTGCCCTCTCATATGGACAAGCTTCAAGTGAACTCTGGTTTGCACCAGCAGGATTTACAAGAGGTGGTCTATCAAGTGGTAATGCTGGCTTACCAGTATTGGCAGTTTCCAAGAGACTTTCAGCTTCTGAGCGCGATACTCTCTACGAGGCTAATGTGAATCCAATTGCACAGTTCCCAGCAGAAGGTATTGTAATCTTTGGTCAAAAGACACTTCAAGCTACACCATCAGCACTTGATAGAATCAATGTTCGCAGACTAATGATTTATCTCAAGAGAGAAATCTCAATTATTGCTGCAACAATTCTATTTGACCAAAATGTTCAAACAACTTGGGATAGATTCAAAACCCCAGCAGACGCTCTTCTATCAACTGTTAAAGGAAGATTGGGTATTACAGATTACAAGATTGTTCTTGATTCAACAACCACAACGCCAGATTTGATTGATAGAAATGCTTTATATGCTAAAATCTTCTTGAAACCAGCTAGAGCAATTGAATATATCGTAATTGACTTCAATATTACAAGAAGTGGTGCATCTTTCGCTGACTAAGACTATTTAAGAATATAAGGGAGAATATAAGCTATGGCATTTTGGAATGAAGCGCAATTAGAGCCAAAAAGAAAATTTAAGTTTCTTATGTCGATTGATGGTCGTGGTACACCAGAGACAAAAATACCAGAATATGTAGTTAAAAAAGCTACTAAACCATCATTTAGTATTACTGAAGCTAAACATCAATTCTTAGGCCACAGTTTCTTTTTCCCCGGAAAGTTAGAGTGGAAAGAGGTAGATGTAACAGTAGTAGACGCTGGTGGTTTTAATGAGAAAGATAGTGCCTCTGCTGGTACTGAAGCAACTGGTGATGTTTTGTCTAATGATACTACTAGAACAATTATGGATTTGTTAAACGAAATGGGTTATCAGCATCCAACTGAAACCGCTAACGCTGTTGGTAGTGGAAAACCAAAAACATTTTCAAAATGGGGCGGAACTACTGCTCTTGGTACAGTAACCTTTAAGGCACTTGATTCAAACGGTGAAATAGTAGAAAGTTGGGTTCTTAAAAATGCTTGGATTAAAGACGTAAACTTTGGTGACGGTGATTATTCGTCAGATGATGTAGTAGATATTACAATTAAATTACGTTATGATTGGGCAGAATATACACCAGCCTCAACCGCTGGTGCCTTTGATGCTGCATATCCAAGAGCTTAAGAAACTAATCAGAGGTAATAGTGAGCTATCCTTCACAACCAGAGCATTGGGACAAAAATAAAGGTGCCCCAAAGCATAAGTTTAAGTTTTTAGTTGAATTTGGTAAAAATTCAATTATAGCACAAACTTTTACTCAAAATCAATACATGTATATGATTAAGAGTATTACACGACCAAAAGCTACAGTAGCCACAGCAGACGCAAATGACCAAGAAACTAGAACTTGGTTTGGTAATGTACCAGACCCGACAAAAAGATTACAAGGTCAAGTTTCTTGGTCGCCAATCACAATTAAATTTATTAACCAAATAGCAAGAACTATTGCTAGTGGCTCTTCTGGTGATACGGAAAATTATGAACCACCAGATGATGAATATCCACCAGTTAGTGGTCCAAAAATGGCTGTGCCAGACTTAGACCACTTCTTTAGTAGAGTTATGGAAGATATGGACCCTTCTATGTTTGGTGGTTCTGCTCCAAAAGAATTTGATTTTTCAAACAGTATTCAGTATACCAAACCACAAGATAGTGTCGCTGCGTATTTAAGTTTATTAAGTCCTATTGACAGAATTGACGCAGCAAAGAAAAACTTTTCAGACAATTGGAACGATGCTAAAACCGCTGGTTTTACGTTTAATGAGCCAGAGAATTATTCCACAAAACAAGATACTACTTCTACTCTAAGTAATCTTAATTGTAAATCTAGTATGGATTCGTTTATGAAAGCTAGTTGTGTTTTTATGAAATTTTTTGGTGATATAAAGATATATGATTTAGCTAATAATTTACCATTTTTACCAAAATCAGTTCCAGATAGAAATCTTGCTTCTTCAACTACTATTAAAAATGGATATTGGTCATTAAGAAATCCATATATTAAAGGTATAGACTTTGGAAGTAGTGAATATTCTGCTGATGATTTTATTGAATATTCATTAGAGATAGGTTATGAATCTGCAAGATATGTTATACTAGATTATAAACCAGATTAAATATATATAGAGGTATAAATGAGAAGAAATGAAGATAGAATGGGTGCAGAATTCAATAGCGATGCACCAATTGAACAAGTTGTTAATACACAAGAAGAACAACCAAGACAACAATTATCATTCGTAGTTCCAACAGAAATGGTTGAATTACCATCCAAGGGCTTGGTGTACCCAGAAGGGCACCCTCTACATGGTCTTGATTCAATAGAAATAAGACACATGACTGCCAAAGAAGAAGACACTTTAACATCTAGAACTCTTCTTAAGAAAGGTGTTGCTATCGATAAAATGTTGAACGATATAATCATAAATAAAAACATTAAAGTTGATAACATGATTATTGGTGATAAGAATGCTCTCGTAGTTGCAGCTAGAATTACAGGTTATGGACCAGAATACACAACGAAAGTAGCCTGTCCATCATGCAATAAAACACAAGAATTTGAATTTGATTTATTGCAACAAAGAGTAAATGGACCATTAAATAAAGAAGAGCTAGAAGAGATAGGAATTAAAGTTACGGCAAATAATACCTATATGATTTCTCTTTGGAAAGGCAAAGCCGAAGTAGAACTTAAGCTTTTAACTGGTCGTGACGAAGCTGTTTTGTTTGAGAAAATGCAAAAGAATCAAAAAGCAACAGGAAATGCTGATACATCATTGACAGACCAATTAAGACTTATGATACGCTCAGTAAATGGTTCTACTGATGTAGGTGTTATCAATCAGTTCGTTAACTCATTACCTGTTGGCGACTCAAGAAAGCTTAGAACAATGTATAAGAAACTTACTCCTTCTGTTGAGTTAATAAACACATTCACTTGTGTTGTATGTGATTATGAAACGGATATGGAGGTTCCGTTCTCCCAAGACTTTTTTTGGCCTAAGTAAAGAGTATATGGAGAATGTTTATGAGCAATTCTTTGTTCTTAAACATCATGGTGGTTGGAGTCTCATAGAAGCATATAACTTACCTCTTGGTCTTAGAACTTGGTTTGTCAAACGTTTGATGAAACAGTTTGAGGAAGAAAAAAGAGAGTATGATAAAGCGATGAAGAAGTAGAACGCTAGTTTAAAAGAACTAGCGTTCTTTTTGTTTTATGAACTATTTAATTTGAGGTATTGTCATGGCAGATAAAGATATTATCCCTATTCATATTGATTTAAACAGCAAAGATAAACTAAATGAATCTTGGTTATTTGCATTTGGCTCAATGATAAAAATGGTACTTAAACAAATGTTTGGACAAGATGTGTTTATTCCTGTGTCTGTTAGTGGTACTACTTCTCAAATTGAATCCTTTGCCAAAGCTCTTGCTGGTGAGAAAAGATATTTTGAATCATATGTTAAACATGGTTTAAATGACCCAAGAACACATGAAGATAGATATAGATTAAATATAGCTGTTGATAAGTTTGAGCGCGATACTGGTATTAAGTGGCCTTATAAGTAAAGGAAAAATATTCTAAATGAATCCTACTAAAGAACAAATTGAGGAACTTCAAAGGTATCGTCGTGAAAACATAGCACTAACAGAAGAACTTAAGTTAGTTGAACAACAAATTCTTGAGAATGCAAAAGCTGCAACACGAACCAATAAAGAACGTATACAACAACTACAAGATGAAGCAAAATGGTTATTAGAAGTTAAAAAAGCAACTGATAGTATAAGAGACTCTGAGGATGAATTAGTTAATACAAAAAATGAATTTGCAAAGCTTGTTGAGGGTGTGAGAAGTATTGAAGAATCTGCTTTTATTAAGAGAGCTGCTGCTAATCAAGCAGAGCTTGATAATTTAAAAGATAAAATAAAAGAGGAACTTAAGTCCGCAAAATCTGATGACGACCGTAAACGTATTACAGAGACATATGCTAAACAATTAAAAGATTTAATTGAAGACCAAAAAAAATTCAATCTTGCATTACAAGAAGAATCAAATGCAAATGATGTAGCGGGAGAATCTTTTACCCAAGTTCTTAATAATCTTGGTATAAAAACAGAAAAACAAAAACTAACCATGATTGAAGCTATGGCAGTAGGTCAATTCAATCAACAAGAATTAAATCAACAAGTAATTGATTTTGCTACTTCTGGTGTTGCCGCTCAAAGAGTAATGGCAAGTCTTGGTGCTAAGGTAGTTGAATCTACAATAACCATGATGAAGCAATTAGATTCGCTTATGGCTGATATGTATAAGCTAACTGGTGGCTCGACAGCATTAAGAGAAGAGTTTGGAGAACTAGCAGATAGAGCAGGTTCTTCTGGTGTTGCTTTTAAAACAATGGGAGAAAGTATTTCTGGTTTGATGAAAACTAGTAGTAATTTCACAGAACTAACAAAGTCACAACGCCAAGCTGTTGCAGCAAACAACGCTCAACTTATTGCTCTTGGTGTATCTGCTGATGTAGCAGGTAAAAATTTCTCTATATTTACTCAAGCGTTAGGAATGACAGCCCAACAAGCAAATGCGTCTTCTAGAGAACTTGTTAGTTTAGCTAACAATATTGGTGTATCATTTGAACAAGTCGCAGCAGACTTTGGACAAGCAGCTACAACTGTTGCTGCTTATGGTCAAGGTGCTGTGCGAGAGTTTAGTAAATTAGCCGCAGAGTCAAAAGCGTTAGGTCTTTCGGTTCAAGAACTTATTAACATTGTTAAGGGTGCAGACACTTTTCAAGGAGCCGCAGAACAAGCAGGTAAATTAAATGCAATGCTTGGCGGTGGTTTGCTTAATTCTTCTCAACTATTAGTCGCATCAGAAAGCGAAAGAATTCAGCTAATTCGTGATGCCGTGATGCAAACTGGTAGAAGTTTTGAGACAATGAGCAAATATGAACAAATTGCTATTGCAAATGCTGCTGGTATTCAAGATTTAACTGTTGCACAAAAGCTGTTTAATCAACAAATAAGTGGTAGCGAATTAGATAGATATCTTGGAAAGACAAATGCATTAGGTCAAAGTCAAGAAGAAATGAAAGCACAAGCACTTGCGGCACAATCTACTCAAGAAAAGTTTGCCATTATCATGGAACAGTTTGCTGCATCAATGCAACCAGTAGTTACTGCATTGGGACATATAATGTCAGTTTTTGTATATTTAGCACCAGTAATAAAAATATTATCTAGTGCTTATATGACTTTGGCTGCAATTAAATATGGTTTAATTGTTCCAATAAACGCCGTTAGAGCCGCTATGGCTGCACAAGCATTAGCAACTAATGCTGTTGATGGAGCAAATAAAAGAGCTACAGGAGGAATTATAGCTAATGGCTTGGCAATGATGGGACAAGGTATTAGGGCTTTGGGCGCAGCTACTTATAATTTCCTGTTTGGACGCTCTTTGGATGCGACCAATGCTTCTGCTTCAAGAACTGCATTTTGGTTGGGTATTTTAGTAATAGGATTATTGGCAATATTTGCAGTTTTACATTTAGCTGGTTCTCCAATGTTGTATGCAATATTTGGATTCGTAGCATTAGGTATTCTGTTTATGGGTGAAGCGGCAGAGAAAAATAAAAAAGGATTATTAGCATTTGGCGTAGCAATGATGATGGTAGGTGCTGGTGCTTTCTTGGCATTCCACGGATTAGAAGGATTTGCGATTGCATTATCTAAGTTAAGTCCCGAACAATTAAATGCATTAGTATTAGTAATATTTATACTAACGGTTGCATTAGTCCTTATGTTTGCAGCAGTTCTTTATGCTGGTACTGCTGCCGTAGGTCCATTGTTGGCATTAGGCGCAGCATTTTTGATGATGGGTGCTGGTGCCTATATTGCTGCTCTAGGCTTTTCATTAATTGCTGATTCATTTATCAAACTAGCACAAAACATGGAAACTTTAATTATGCTTCCATTATTTCTACAATTAATGGCTGTAAGTTTAATAGCAGTATCAGTAGGTTTGGCTATTTTTGCTTATACATTAATTAATGTTGGATTTGCAATGATGGCAGCTTATATACCTATCTTAGCAGTAATAGGAGCAATTACTGCTTTATCATTAGCAATAAACAGTATAGCACCAGAAAAATCTATTGCCTTAAAAGCTACTACAGAATCAATTAGAAACTTTGTAGATACTGGTAAACAGGTTACACCAGAGGCAATTGGTAACTTAGACCAAGTTATCAAACAAATACATAAACTTAATATAGAAGCTACAATTTCTAAAGCAGTAAACGTGACTGCGCCGTTTAAAGAATTAATTGATGCAGTCAAAGGACAAACTGCTGCAACTGCTGCTAATAAAGAAACTACAGTTGTTATGAAGCTTAATGATAGAGAGTTTGGTAAAGCAGTTGTTGGTGTTATGAATGAATATGGCACAAACAATACTTCAATTAGAAAGCCAACACCAGCTTAAAATCTTTATGTTAGCTATTTAATATAAGAGATAACTAATGATAAAATATGAAGATTTTCAATTAGAAAATATAGCTACTGGTATCATAGTTGGTATACCATCGGATGCAATTTATAAATTTAATATTGATGATAAAATAACACCTAATTATAATGAATCTTCTGGGTATGGTAAATTTGACCCTATCGTAGTGTATAAGAACACCACAAGAACTGTTGCAGTTAGTTTGTCCGTCAAAGGTGCAATAGATTATAGTTTTTTGATTAAAAATTTTGCAATGTTAACAATTCCAAAATATTCTACTTCACAAGATTATTCACTTGGTTCTACAATAATCAGCAGCGCGCCACTATATCATCTAAATTTAGCAGGATATTTTTCTGAGTATGGTGTTGTTAAAGATTTGAATGTCAAGCCAAGTTTTGAATCAAAGGATATGACATTTACACAACCAAGTGAAGGACTTATTTTGTCTATACAAAATGTAAACCCCAAAAAATATGGCTTTACTAAATTAGATATATCTTTTAACTTTGTTGTTCTTCACAAAGAAACACCAAACACAGATGTACCAGAAAGTTTGGTTAATTGGCCTTTCACATCATAGGAGAGATTTAAATGTCTAGAATAAACGACAGTAGAAGAAAAAGTCTTTCTAATAGTATGTATGAAAATTTTTTAAAAGACCGTGGTGTAAGTGAAATAAGTTATATTCCTTTTACAAATTTTAAAAAACTTTCCGAAGACCAAAAAAGACAATTAACTAAAGTTAATCATACTTGGAAAAGTGGTGATAGATATTATAAACTATCTTCGCTACATTATGGTAGCCCATCATATTGGTGGATAATTGCATATTATAATAATAAACCAACGGAAGCATCTATTTCTATTGGCGACACAATCATAATACCAAAACCTTTAAATATTTTAATAACATTATTAAGTGAGTAAAAATGTCAGGTTCAGCAGATACAGAAAATACAGGCTCTTCGCAACCAGAAGAATTTCCATTTGAAAATTTTATAGCAGATTTTGCTGATGTATTTTGGCAACAACGTACAATGGGATTTCCCGGTACGGGCGATATTGGTGCTTATAAAAAACTATTGTGGGTCATACCAAATACTTCGGAAGATTTTAAAAAAACAGCATTTTTGGATAGAATTGATTTAAATTCAAAATACAATATTAAGCAAGATTTAGATAGTCTAAGTCCATTACAATTAGCCGCAATTACTCCAGTTGTACAATTGTATCGTAGGGATTATAAAGGTAAAAATATATCAGACCCATCAGATTATAAAGATAGGCTATTCACATTTAATAATATATACCCAGAAACATCTAAAATTACTACGACCAATAGAGATTCTTTCTTAGAAAATCAATTACGTGGAGAAGATTCTACAGACCCAGCACTTATGTCCTCTGCTTTAGTTGGTATTGATTATACTTTTGCTGGTAGAAATCCTGTAGAAAGCGAAAGAGCAATCGATGTTAGTATAAAATTGAAATTTGCTTCTTTTGAAGCACTTGTAGGGACAAATGTTGCAAACTCTGTAAAAGGTGCAAAACTAGAACAAGCATTAGTACATACTTTTGTTGCTGGTAATTATCCAACTGACAGTACCGATTACACAGATAAGAGTGGTACTAATAACAAAGTTGGAGTTACTAAAAACTTTTTATCTTTAATCACACACCCTCCAAGCGATACTCAATTAGAGGAGTTTCAAGCCGAAGCAAGACGAAATGGTGCAAGGATTTATTATCCAAATAAATTTCGCGTTTACCTAAAATTAGGATGGAGAATAGTAGATTCTGCGACTCACACAGATACTTTGTTTCCAGCTTCACGATATGAGAAATTTGTAAAAAGTATAAATAAAGGTGAACATGATAAAGCAATGTTGCTTAATTTAATTAATCATGAATTAACTTTTAATGAAGAAGGTGAAGTTGAATTAAAAATTAATTATATAGGTTCGCTTGATACAAACATAACTTCTGGTGATACTGACTTTATTCGCGCATTATATGAACAAAAATTGTCTAAATCTTTGGACAGCAAAGTGCAAGAAGAAAAAGAAATATTAGAAAGTATTGAACAGATAAATAAGTGGACAAATAGAGGTTGTGGTAGTGTAACTAATGACGACCCTATTGATAAAAAACTAAAATCTTTAAACGAAGCAGCTAGCAAAACAAAAACAGATTTAGAAAAAGAAAAACAGAATGCTTTAAATGAGGTTTATGGAGAATTTTTAAGTTTTCTATTGGAACAAGGTGGATATAAAAGTATTCAAGCAATGACAATTTCTGGTACTCAAGTAAAAACTTACGCCGAATCTATGTCTAGCAATGAAAGACCAAAAACGCATTTTGAACAAATTTTAAAAAATACACCGTATTCTCGCGATGAAGCTTTAGCAGAAGCAATGAGCGATGCAAAAAATGTTCAAAAACAAATAATAGATAAAGGTACTAAACCATTTGAAATTACCGATACTTCAACATGGAGTTGGGACCGTACCTTTGATGCCCTTCCTCTTGTTGATGGAAGTGGAGATAATATGGGTGATTTAGCTGATAACAAACCCAGAATAAATCCTACTGGTGATGACGATGACCCTTTTAATCAAGTTTTTAAATTAGTTTCTGTCGGTTCTCTTCTTGATGGTGCATTACAACTACTAGAGAAAATTACAGATAGTGATTTCCTAAAAACATTTTATGTTGTAGTTGGAGAATATTATTTTTATCCAAGGTCTGATGGCGCACCAGCAGTTAGACTACCAATAGCAGGCTTACCTATTAATTTTGATACATTTTTAATTTGGTTTAGAGATAATATAGTTACAAAGCAAAGAAAAAATTATGTTTTAAAAGATTTCTTAACAGATTTCTTTACTCAATTAGTTATTCCATCATTACGTGGATATGATTCAAATGGAAAAATTGGAAGACAATATAGCGTATTTTTTGACCAAAAAGAAATAAAAGCATATGAATTTACAGATGGTTTTGGTAATAAAAAACCATGTATGTCGTCACCAGAAAGAGCAATAACAAATAGGGTAGTTGATGCTATGTTAACAGCAACACCACCAGCGGGTGCTGTGGTGAAAGATTATAATATAATTTATATATCTCTTAAAGTATCCGACCCAGATTCAAGAGGAAGAGTATTTGAAAGTGTTCAAAAAGATAGAGAAGAAAACATATCTCACCTTTGGGTAGGAGACACCAAAGGAATGGTTAAATCAGTAAAATTTAAACGTATTGAACAACCCGGACTTAAAGAAGCAAAAGCAACAAAAGAATCATTCATACCATTAAATCAATTAAGAGATTTATATAATACTGATATTTCAATGTTTGGCAACCATTATTATTATCCCGGAGATATGATATTTGTTCATCCACAAAATACTATTCTTGGCGAACCATATGAAGCTGGTTCTATAAGTAATATCATGGGTATAGGTGGATACTATGATGTTATTAAGGTATCAAGTAATATTGGTGAAGGTGGTTATGAAACTAATTTAGAATGTGTTTGGACTTGTAGTGGTGAACAGTTTGAAGCTTCAAAAGAACTTAAAGAAGTAGAGTGTGCAAAAATAGTACAAAAGTATAATGAATCAGCAGATAAAACTTCTCTAAAATCTGGTGATATATTTAAGAAATAAAGGAACAATAAAGTGTCTGTTGAAAAGATAAGGCAAATATTGCAAAATGCAGAATACTCTAATGGTTCTAATTCATCGAACTCTAGAGATATTCATGAAAAACGTATTTTGTTCAATCGAAAACATAACTATAAACCAAATTCAATTGATTTACAATCAAAACGTTCCTTTTATGGTAGACTAGATTTAAACCAAAATACAATATACCCAGATATCAGTAAAATGGTAAAACTTTACTCCAACGGAAAAGAGACAGAGATTTTTGTTTTACCATTTGTTAACGATGCTTATCAAGAATTAACATCAAAAATTAATGAATTTATTAGACTTGGTAAATTACTACCAAATGAAATCTTGCCATTAGTAGCACAAGAAACATATCAAAGTTTTGAAAGTAAATATGAAAACAATCTAAAAGAGTTATTAGATTTATTTTTTCAAAATAGTATAAATAACGGTGAAATTAACTTAATTAAAAACTTTAAAGATTTTATTAATCAATTTATTGGTTTTGTATCTTTATCAAATGTTTCACTAACTATGACAAAGTATTCTATTACAAGAAGTAACGTAATGTCTACAGGTTTAGTGATAGATACAAAAAAACAAAAAATGGATTTAGATATTATAAAAGATTTATTTTACACAAATATAAATTATGATACCTATAATAGACTTTTATTAACTTATGGATTCTCTGTTGACAAACAGGCTCCTTGGAGAATGATATTCAACATAG
>JACCDP010565782.1_pt1 | contig 15490 bp, 19 predicted proteins | sample 7445841 | NCBI WGS metagenome assembly JACCDP01 (sample SAMN15323441, study PRJNA562643) | freshwater metagenome | isolation source: river surface water | place: USA:Blue River Watershed | collected 2017-08-17 | reverse complement strand
TCTCTCCGCAGTTACATTCCTTCTTTTCTTCTGACATAGTCACACCTCCTATTTGCTCTGTCGGTTTTGGGTTATTTCAAAAATCTTTAGAAGCTCTTCTACTGCTTTATCGTTTTGCTTCTTATCCTTTGAGTGCATCATGTGGGAAACATGGGTAGACAAGTGGTTTTCTACCAGTAGTTTGTTTAGCGATCCCAGAGATTTTTGGACTGCAAGGGACTGAGTGATGATGTCCATGCAGTAACCTTCTTGGTCAATCATCTTTTCCAGGCCACGAATTTGACCTTCAAGAATCTTTACTCGATGAAGGGCACGTTTTTTGATATCTGCTCGCATAAGACCAATATACCCCCTAGGGGTACTAAATCAAATGCACTCGCTTTGCGCTTTGGTTATTGACTCAAATTTGCGTAAAGGCTCTCTTTATCTCATCTGTAATGTCACGACCAGTCTTCAATACTTTACTGCCTGTGAGTTCTCGGCCACCTACGTGCTTGTACTCTCTTGATGCTTCGACGACCTCTTTTGATGTCAGCTCTCTGGCCCACCGAACCTCATGATCTGCTGGATCAAAAACGATGAAAATTGCAAAATCAAACTCAAAAGTCCTAAAGACACTGAACTTCTGGACATCTTTCTCCATGACCCTGACTTTTACTTGAATTCTGTTGCCGTTTATATCAAGCACATCGTAGGACTTTTTTGAATTTGCTTCTAACTTCCCCCCTCTAGCCTTTTGAACTAGCAACTCACCAACATCTCCCGCTGGCTTATTGTTCCCGCGAAGGATACCTCTGTTTCTTAGTTCAGCAAGGATTTGTTGCTCAAGTTTCAATAGGTCCTTGGGGGACTTTTTTTCTAAATCCACTTTCGCTCCTAAACGTTAAACCTAAACTCCACAACATCGCCATCGCGCATGGTGTAGTCCTTGCCTTCCATGCGGACCTTACCCAGTGCTTTTGCTTCGTTCATAGAACCGGCCGACACCAAGTCCTCAAAGGAGACTATTTCGGCCTTGATAAAGCCTTTTTGGAAATCGGTGTGAATAACTCCAGCTGCCTGCGGGGCGGTCCAGCCCTGTCTAATAGTCCAAGCTCTGGCTTCTTTAGGGCCTGCAGTTAGGTAGGTCTGCAAACCGAGTGTTTTGAAACCGATTCGGGCTAACTGATCTAAGCCAGACTCTTCCTGACCCAAAGATGCCAACAATTCATCAGCTTCTTCTTTAGAGAGATCAATTAGTTCGCTTTCAACCTTGGCATCCAAAAACACAGCTTCAGCAGGAGCCACAAGATCGGCTAGTTGCTTCAGTTTCGTGGCGTCACCGAGTACGGATTCGTCAACATTGAAGACATACAAAATAGGTTTAGCCGTCAATAGCCCTAATTCTTTTATTGGGGTTAGGTCAACGCTGGACACTGAAAGGGGCTTACCGTTATTCAAAAATTCAATCGCTTGGTCAACCGTTTCCAAAACTACTGGTTCGGCTTTCTTACCCTTAACTTCTTTTTCAATGCGAGATCTCGCCTTATCCAAGGTTTCTAAATCAGCCAGAATAAGTTCCGTATTGATTGTTTCAATATCGCTTGCAGCGTCCACTTTTCCATCGACGTGAACCACATCCGGATCCACAAATCCTCTGACTACCTGAGCAATCGCATCCGCCTCTCGAATGTTAGCCAGGAACTTATTACCCAGACCTTCTCCTACTGACGCGCCACGAACAATTCCAGCGATGTCAACAAATGAGACTGGGGCTGGGAGAATTCGCTCTGAACCAAATATCTCGGCTAGTTTGTTGAGCCTTGGATCAGGTAAATTGACAACCCCGATGTTTGGTTCGATAGTTGCAAACGGATAGTTGGCCGCCAAGACGTTGTTCTTGGTCAATGCGTTGAAAAGAGTTGATTTGCCGACGTTTGGTAGTCCGACGATACCGATAGTTAGAGCCACTAGAGCAGTTTAGCCTTAGCCAGTGAATCATTGAATTCCGGGACTAGATTGATTTCATGGCGTTGAACTTCACAGCAATCGACTTTGAGACTGCTAACGGTTCCCCATCTAGCCCATGTGCTGTTGGTTTAGTCAAGGTAGTTGACGGAAAAATACTAGATAGCTACCAGAGCTTGATTCAACCGCCATACCCGCACGACTGGTTCGAGCCGGGTAACATCAAAATTCACGGCATAACCCCAAACGATGTAATTTCTGCACCTAGTTGGGAGCTAGCGCTGTCGGAGATGATTGAGTTCATATCAGGGGATGACTTGGTGGCGCACAATGCTGGCTTTGACATGGGAGTTCTGCTTGCCAGTATTCAAACCATTGATGCCGAGATCCCGGAACTTCGCTACGGCTGTTCGCTTTTGATGGCCAGGAAAACATATAACCTCGAAAGCTACCGTTTGAATCAAGTTGCTTACGCTATCGGACACGAAGAATTTAACCACCATGACGCCCTTGCCGACAGCGATGCCTGCGCCAGGATCGTTATTCACATGGCTAATCGGCACGAAGTTGACTCTTTGGATGATCTTGCCAAAGCTACTGGACAGACTATAAAGAATCTTCGTCCGGCAGCTGAGTAAATATGTCACTGGTTAGTGTGAGAATCTAGCCATGGACATAATCTTCATTTCAATTATCAGCGCCATTCTGGGCTTCGCCCTAGGCTACTTTGTGACCAAGCGCACTGGTTCTGAGAAAAACTCAGGCAGTGAAATTGAGCTAGCTGCCGCGCAGGCAACCATCACTGAGCTTCGCGCTCAACAAGCCGATGCCAAGGCAAGAATTGAAGGGTTTGAACAGCGCGACAGAGAATCAGCAACCGCTGAGAGCAAATATCTTCAGGAATTGCGGCCGCTGCAGGCAAAACTACAAGAAATGCAAGAGAAGGTAGTTACCGCCGAAAGAGAAAGAGTAGATCAGTTCGCTCAGGTTCAGGAGCAGATTCTAGAAAGCAGAAGGCAACAGGAAACTCTAACCAAGAACACCCAGGCATTGGCCGGAGCGCTTTCAAATAATCAGGTCCGTGGGCAATGGGGCGAACTCACCCTGCGCAGAATGCTGGAGCAATCGGGTCTTCGAGTTGGAATCGACTTTGTTGAGCAGTATCAGACCGTAAACGATGATGGCAAAACAATAAAGCCTGACGTCATTATTCAGCTACCCGATGGAAAGTTCGTCGCGGTAGATGCAAAGGTCCCCTATAACAATTTTCAGCGCGCATTCGAGATCCCTGAGGTTGCCGATGCTACGGATGAGAAACGTCGCAAGGATTTACTAAAACAGCACGTTTCTGATGTGAAGAAGAAAATCGATGATCTAAATAGCGCTGAGTATTTCAGTGGGTTACCGAGCTCGCCGGAATTCACTATCCTGTTCATGCCAAGCGAGAGCCTGCTCTCCGTCACTTTGGAACATGACCCGACAATTCTGGAATACGCCTTCCAGAAACGTATTGCCCTTGTCTCTCCCGTCTCCTTCTTTTCAGTGCTAAAGACAGTTAGCTATACCTGGAAACAGAATGCCCAGGAGGATGCCATCAAGGAGATTATCGATTTGGGCGTAAAGCTACACAGTTCTGTTCGCGTGATCGCTGAACATGCCTCCAAACTAGGCGGTAAATTAAATGACTCAGTGAAGGCCTACAACGAATTTGCTGGAAGCCTTGAGACCAACCTGCTGAAATCTACACGGGATCTAAATGAAGAGCAGAAAAAGATCCTCGATAAAGGCAAAACCATCCCTGAACTCCCCGGCATTGAAGATACGACCAGAATCTTCACCAAACCTGAACTAACCGCTAAGGATGAGCCAGAAGCCTAGTATTTAGGCGGTTTTAGCGCCTGAATTCACGGGCCTAAATTGGCTATACTTTTTTTGGACTAGCCGACAGTGTCGTTTGCTTAGCAAAAATCAAACTTTTTCAGGAGAGACAATGTCGCAAGGTCATTTTGGAGCATCGGTGGTTAGCCTAACCCCGGCCCCAACCTTGGATCGCACCTACTACGTAAACCGCCTCCATCCAGGTGGGGTAAACCGCGCTGACGATGTTCGCGAAGAACTTGCCGGAAAAGGCATCAACGTCTCTAGAGGCCTGACCCTTGCCAATATCCATGCCCCAGGAGTAGTTCCAATCGGTAATGCCGACCCAAGTGTTCTGGAAAGAACCGGTTCATCTTTCTTGGTCCCGCTCTGGGTTGATGGAAATCTTCGGGTATCAACCACCATTGTCGATATGCATGGCACTACAACCAAGGTCAATGAGTCGCCAAGGGCTCTCTCTGAAGAGGACTGGCAAAAGGTTGTTGAGCTAACCGAACAAACCGTTCGTAACACCGGGGCTAAATGGTTAGTTATTGCAGGAGCGCTTCCAACTTACAAATCCACTGGAGTTTTTGTTGATCTGCAGCCCATTTTTGACGCTATGGCAAAACTTGATGTCAAGGTAGCGCTGGACACCTCTGGTGAACCGCTTTCCTACTGGGTTCGTAAAGGTACGGCTAACGTGATCAAGCCAAATGCGGAAGAGTTAGCCTCAGCTGTTGGCAGAGAACTTAAAACCGTTGGTGATGTTGTCTTAGCTGCACGCGAGCTTTGCGGTCACGGCATCGATGTCGTTTTGGCTTCCATGGGCGCTGACGGCATGATTGCTGTTACAAAAACATCCGAATGGGCTGCCAAGACTCCCCCGGTAAAAGTAATCAACACGGTAGGTGCGGGAGATGCAACTTTGGCAGGATTCCTCGCTGCAGTAGTTGAAAACCCGATTGCCGAGGGCGAAGATGATTTTGGCGTTGGCTTTAATGTTCCACTCGGTGTGCAAAATGCGGTGCGTTGGGGAGCAATTGCGGTAACTCAGCCAACATCAGGACTTGCCAATCTTGATAACATGCCGGATGCCAGCATCTCGACACCAGATCTAACTGCTTTACTTGAAGAAGTAGCAAAACCCTAGGAGGCAAAAATGCCAGTAGCATCCAGCGAACAATACGCCGAGATGATTGATCGAGCTAAAAAAGGCGGCTTTGCTTATCCGGCGATAAACGTATCGTCATCCCAAACCGTTAATGCTGTGCTGCAAGGTTTAACCGAGGCTGGCTCTGATGGAATCTTGCAGGTAACCACCGGTGGTGGCGATTACTGGTCAGGTCCGTCAGTTAAGAACATGGCAACGGGAGCCGCCGCGATGGCACAATTTGTTCGCGAGGTGGCCAAGAACTACCCAATTACGGTTGGTATTCACACCGATCACTGCTCCAAAGATCACCTCGATGGCTTCCTCTTACCTTTACTTGAAATCAGTAAAGAACGAGTGCGATCAGGCCAAGAGGCTCTATTCAACTCGCAGATGTGGGACGGTTCGGCCGTTAGCCTGACCGAGAATCTTGAAATCGCTAAGAAATTATTGGTAGAAACTAACAATCTAGGCATCGTTCTGGAAGTTGAAATCGGTGTTGTCGGTGGTGAAGAAGACGGAGTTGAAGGTGGTGAAGGTGAGCACCTTTACTCAACCATTGAAGATGGCATGCTTACCGCCGAGGCCCTAGGTTTGGGCGAAAACGGACGCTACCTGACCGCGCTAACTTTTGGCAATGTTCACGGAGTCTACAAAGCCGGAAACGTTGTGCTTCGACCAGAGCTTCTAAAGGATATCCAGGATGCGGTTGGCAAGAAATATGGCAAGGATAAGCCTTTCGATTTGGTATTCCACGGTGGCTCTGGTTCGACTGAAAAAGAGATTGCCGATGCGGTTAGCTTTGGTGTCGTGAAGATGAACATTGATACCGATACACAGTATGCATTTACCCGTGCGATCGCTGGACACATGTTTGCCAACTACGACGGAGTGTTAAAAATCGATGGCGAAGTTGGCAACAAGAAAGCCTACGACCCTAGAGCCTGGGGAAAAATTGCGGAAGCGGCTATGGCCAAGCGGGTTAGTTTGGCAACTCAGGAATTAGGTTCAGCCGGCAAATCCATGAGCATCTAATTGGATAAGGTAAATCCGTTTTACGATAACGGTAAGCCAAGATTCAAAGGCTCCTACCGAAAGGGGCAAATGCACGGGTTCTGGGAGTTTTATCGTAAAGACGGCTCGTTAATGAGATCTGGAACTTTCAACGATGGAATTCAGATAGGCAGTTGGAAGACTTTTGATCGCAATGGGAATCTTGTAAAAGAAACTAATTTTGATTAGCGCTTTACTTTATTGCTGGTATCTTCACCTGCGGCCTTTAGATCTTTTCTAAGCTCTTTTGGAAGTGAAAACTGAACATCTTCTTCGGCAGTCTGCACTATTTCAACATCGCCGTAGCCACGACAGGCAAGATTAGCTAAAACTTCGTCAACTAAGACTTCTGGCACGCTAGCACCAGAAGAAACTCCTACGGTGTCCACCGATTCAAACCATTGATCCTGAATTTCACTAGCAAAATCGACTCGATATGCAGCCTTCGCGCCATTTTCTAGAGCAACCTCTACTAGGCGAACGGTGTTCGATGAGTTGGCGGAACCAACCACAATGACCAGGTCGGCATCCTTAGCAACTTTTTTGATGGCGACCTGACGATTCTGTGTGGCGTAGCAAATATCATCGCTCGGAGGGTTTTGAAGTGTGGGGAATCGCTCTTTAAGCTTTTCTACCGTCTCGTAAGTTTCATCGACCGATAGTGTGGTTTGCGAAAGCCAGACCACTTTGTTTGGGTCCCTAACGGTCACATTTAAGACACCTTTATGTCCATCAACCAGTTGCACCTTGTCCGGCGCTTCCCCAGCGGTACCTTCAACTTCTTCGTGGCCCTCATGGCCAATCAGCAAGATGTCATAGTCATCATTTGCAAAGCGCTGAACTTCACGGTGCACCTTGGTCACCAGTGGACAGGTGGCATCAATGGTGTTTAGGTTTCTCTGGTTAGCTGCTTCAACCACTGCAGGGCTAACCCCATGGGCGGAAAAGACCAGGATTGATCCTTCTGGGACCTCATCGACTTCGTTGACGAAGATCGCCCCACGCTGCTGAAGGGCAGAAACCACATGCTTGTTGTGAACTATTTCCTTGCGAACATAAACCGGCTTGCCATGCAGATCAAGGGCTTTTTCAACGGCAATCACGGCCCGATCGACACCGGCACAGTAGCCTCTCGGGGCGGCTAAAAGCACCCTTTTGTGTCGTATCTCGGAAGTATTCTGGGAAGAGGTCACTAGATAAGTCTAACGAAGGAGGGGTCGGTGAACACACCGGTTGAGGTAGGTAAAGACCCAGATCACCCTTTTAGCGTTGCCCAATTTAGCCAACGAATTTCCGATGCCATCTCACGTTGGGGCACAGCATGGGTAGAAGGCGAAATCATCAAGTTCCAGCCAAAATCAGGTGGACACGCATATCCGGAACTTCGCGATGTGAATACCGGGGCAACAATCGGTTTGGTTATTTGGAGTAGCGTTCTGAAAGCTACCACCGAGCAGTTCAAAGACGGCGACCGGGTATTGGTAAATGGCCGAATGGATTTCTATGCACCTAGTGGAAAGCTTTCGCTTAAAGTAGATTCAATTAGAAAAATTGGCCTTGGAGTTCTCATGGCCGAGATTGAAGCGCTACGAGCAAAAATTATTGCAGAAGGTCTTGCCGATCCACTGAAAAAGCAGAAACTACCTTTTTTGCCAAATGCAATCGGATTAATCACCGCAGAAAATTCTGACGCTGAAAAAGATGTTAGGCAAAATGTTTTGCTTCGTTGGCCAGAGGCTGTAATCAAGACTTTGCACGTAAATGTTCAAGGAGCTGATTGCCCACCGACGGTAATTGCCGCGCTAAAAAAGTTTGAGGCAGATCCCGATGTTGATGTCATCATCATTACCCGAGGTGGTGGTAGCTTCCTCGATCTAGTTGGCTTCAGCAACGAAGCGCTGGTTAGAGCTGTCGCTTCCTGCACTAAACCGATTATCTCGGCAATTGGACATGAAAACGATAGACCAATCATTGATGAGGTATCAGATTTACGTGCCTCAACTCCAACCGATGCGGCAAAGCGAGTTGTCCCAGACGTAGTTGAGGAAAGGCACAAGATTAGAGAGGCTATCTCTCGAATGACAAATCGAATTGCCCAATACGTTAGTTCACAAACTACACTGCTCCAGCAAATTCGTTCTCACCCACTGCTTCGTGACCCACATGCCTACCTAGATCAGAAAACCGATGATCTAACTAGAGCAATATCTGATCTACGAGACCGCATGGACTATCGATTGGAGCGGCAATCTAGCGAGCTAAAGGGTCAGTCTGGATTGCTTCGATCCCTATCACCGCAGAGCACACTAGATAGGGGTTATTCCGTAGTTAGGACTGGTGCTGGAGAAGTAGTTACCGATCCAAGCACTGCACCTGCCGGAACCGAACTTACCGTTACCCTGGCCAAGGGTGAAATCAAAGCAACCGCGAAATAAACTGGAGAAGAGATGACAGAGAACAACAGCGATATCGAGAAGATGACCTACGAGCAGGCCAGAGATGAGCTCACCAAGGTGCTCAGCCAACTAGAACAGGGCTCAGTGACCTTGGACCAATCCATGGCACTATGGCAACGCGGTGAACTTCTGGCACAAAAGTGTGAACAGTGGCTAAGCGGCGCTCGGGCTAAACTAGATGAGGTTCTAAAAGATAAGAAAGACTAACTCTTGAGCGATTCAGGCGCTAAGTATCGGGCTAAACAAACCGTAGTTAATCTTTCATTGGCATTGGCTGCCTGTGTGGCCATGGTCGCTCTAGTAGTTATCGGGGTTCCTCGCGATGAATCAAATCGCATCGAAGAAGTCAACTACAGCGCAACTGTCGATCAAGCCAGAGCCTCTAGCGATCTGCCGATAATCAAAATCAAGCCACTAGATGGCTGGTGGAGTAATCTCGCTCAACTAAATACTCAGAGCTCTGATGCGGTAATCAATTTCAAGGCCGGATTTGTTGGATCTGATGTTAAATACATCGGCTATACCCAAGCCTTTGAAGGTAACCCTACCTGGTTAGCCTTTTCACTAGCCGGCACCACAATTACCGGAAGCTACGAATATGCCTCTTATAAGTGGGATATCTATCAGTCAGTTACCAAAAACGATCCGCAAAAAACCATGGACTATATCATGGTGCTCAATTACAGCAAGAACGATTACATCCTGCTGTATGGAATTGCGGATAAGTCCGAGTATGAATCATTTGCAAATGAAATAGTTGATGGAATCAGGAAGGCTAGCTCAATTGAATAGACCGGAAAATCCAGCCCAGGCCTGGCAGGCTATGCTTCAAGGTAACTCTAGATTTGTTACCGGTGATCCAGCTCACCCTCGGCAAGATGCCGACCACCGAGCCAGCGTGGTTGGCGATCAAAAACCTTTTGCGGCGCTGTTTGGTTGTGCGGATTCTAGGCTTTCGGCAGAAATCATTTTTGACGTGGGCCTAGGAGATCTATTTGTGGTTCGAAATGCCGGCCAGGTGATAGCCGAAACAATAATCGGGTCGCTTGAATATGCGGTCGAGGTTTTGCAGGTGCCGCTAATCCTGGTGCTCGGGCACGATAAATGCGGTGCGATCAGGGCCACCATTGACTCAACTCAGGGAAATCTAAAGGCCGAGGGAAGCTTTATTCATAACCTTGTTTCTAGAATCACCGAAACGGTCGAACAGGCTCAGGCGCATGGAATAAACGACATAGATGAAATCACCGTGTTGCACGTCCAGGACACCATAAATGAGCTAGTTGGCCGCTCAGATTTGATTCGCAAGCGCATTGAATCAGGTAAATTGGCTGTTGTAGGCGCAAAATATGCTCTAGATCAGGGCATGGTAAGCCCTGTGCACGTAGTCGGACAAATCGACTAGCTGAAAAGGAAGTAGCTGATGGAATACCGTATCGAACACGACACCATGGGCGAAGTCAAAGTGCCAGCTGATGCCCTGTATGCAGCACAAACCGCCAGAGCGGTGGAGAATTTCCCGATTTCAGGAACCACTCTAGAGCGAGCACACATTGCCGCATTAGCCCAGATCAAGAAAGCTGCTGCCCTAGCTAATGCCAAACTTGGAGTTATCGATGACAACATCGCAGCTGCCATATCTAATGCTGCCGATGAGGTAATTTCTGGAAAACACGATAGAGAGTTTCCGGTAGATATTTTCCAGACTGGTTCTGGCACTTCTTCGAATATGAACATGAACGAGGTTCTAGCCAGCCTTGCTTCAACCATCCTCGGAAGCAAAGTTCACCCGAATGATCACGTCAATGCCTCGCAATCCTCGAATGACGTATTCCCTACCTCGGTGCACTTAGCGGTCACCAGCGCATTGATAAATGACCTCCTACCTGCCTTAGACCACTTAGCCAAAGCTCTTGAGTCAAAAGCGGTTGCCTGGGACAAGGTGGTAAAGGCGGGCCGAACCCATCTAATGGATGCCACGCCGGTCACCCTGGGCCAAGAATTTGGCGGCTATGCTGCCCAGATTAGATATGCCGCAGAAAGAGTGCAGGCCAGCTTAGTTAGAGTTGCTGAGGTTCCTCTCGGCGGCACTGCGGTTGGCACGGGTATCAATACCCCAAAAGGTTTCCCACAAGAAGTAATAAAACTATTAGCCAAGGAAACTCAATTACCAATAACCGAGGCCAGAAATCATTTTGAAGCACAGGGTGCCAGAGATGCCCTAGTGGAAGCATCCGGAGCGCTAAAGGTGCTCAGCGTAAGCCTTACTAAAATTTGTAACGACCTGCGCTGGATGGGTTCCGGTCCAAATGCCGGACTCGGTGAAATTGCCATTCCAGATTTACAACCGGGCTCATCAATTATGCCTGGCAAGGTAAACCCGGTAATTCCAGAAGCGGTAATGATGGTAGTTGCCAGAGTGATCGGTAATGACGCTGCGGTTACCTGGGCTGGAGCCAGTGGAAATTTTGAACTGAACGTAGCTATCCCGGTGATGGGTAATTCCCTTTTAGAGTCAATCAGGCTGCTGAGTAATTCGCTTCGCCTACTTGCCGATAAGACTGTTAGTGGTCTTGAAGCCAACGTTGAGCGGGCCAGAGCATTGGCTGAATCAAGCCCATCGATTGTGACTCCGCTTAATAAATACATCGGCTATGAAGCTGCAGCCAAGATTGCTAAGCACGCAGTGAATAAAGGCCTCACCATTCGTGAGGCGACCATTGAGCTGGGATATGTTGATGGAGAGAAACTAACTCTAGAGCAATTAGATAAAGCGCTAGATGTGCTCTCGATGACTAAGCCCAATTAGTCCAAACCTGGGCCGCAATACTTCCAATAAAACTAATCAACAGGTAAGGCCCTAGCGGAATACTTTGTCCAAAATTGGCTTTTCCGCGAAAGAGCTTGATGCTGACTAATAAAAATGCCAAAACGAAAGACATGCCGATGGCAATTAGCGCTAAAAACGGGCTAAAAAAGCCAAGGGTTAGACAAAGAGCGCTAATTAGTTTCACATCGCCCATGCCTAGCCAGTCCCAGTAATTGGCGAATACACCAACTATGAAAACGATCAGCGCTATAGACACAGAAGTGCCAAGCCGCACCCAATCTGCCCCAACCAGACAGGAAGCTAACTGAGCTAGCAGAGCAATCGGGAATACAGGTAGGACTATCCTGTTGGGCAAGCGATGCTCTCTTAGGTCAATCACCGTCAGTGGTATAGCCGCTAGCACTAAATACAAGGCAGGAATCAGAGCTAGCAGTTCGGGCAGATTGGGCACCAAGCCAAATTAGCCAAAACGAATCTAAGCCGCTTTAGTTATCCCCAACTAGCTATCGAGCAGGCTAGTGACCATATCGGCAATTGGTGATCGCTCGGAACGAGTTAATGTCAAGTGGGCAAACAGTTGCTGGCCCTTGAGCGCTTCAATCACTGAGGCGACACCGTCATGACGACCAACCCGAAGATTATCCCGCTGAGCAACATCGTGGGTAAGGACAACTCTGGAATTCTGTCCGATTCTAGAAAGTACGGTGAGTAACACATTTCGCTCCAGCGACTGAGCTTCGTCAACAATTACAAAACTATCGTGCAGCGATCTTCCTCGAATGTGGGTTAGTGGCAGGACTTCGAGTAACCCTCGATCAACCACGTGTTCCATAACCTCTTTACTAACCAGCGGGCCAAGAGTGTCAAAAACTGCCTGAGCCCAAGGATTCATCTTCTCGGCCTCGGTGCCCGGTAGATAGCCAAGCTCTTGACCACCAACTGCATACAGCGGCCTAAACACCATAATCTTTTTGTGCTGTCTGCGCTCAAGGACAGCTTCTAATCCAGCGCAGAGCGCTAGCGCTGATTTTCCTGTTCCAGCCCTACCACCTAGAGAAACGATGCCAATTTCAGAATCTAGTAATACATCGATGGCTAAGCGTTGCTCAGCGCTTCTACCGTGCACACCAAAAACATCCCGATCGCCACGAACAAGTTTTACCTTCTTATCGCTGGTAACTCGGCCAAGCGCATGTCCTCTTTCAGATGAGATAACCAAACCGCAGTTAACTGGAAGGTCTTTCACTTCCTCGTGCTCGTAAACTTCAAGATCATATAGCTCTGCCATTTGATCGGCTGATAGCGCTAACTCGTGAATACCGGTATAGCCGGAGTCGACAGCCATCTCGGCACGATACTCATCGGCGGTTAAGCCAAGTGCTGATGCTTTTACTCGAAGCGGAAGATCTTTAGAGACAACGGTTACCGTAAAACCTTCATTGGCAAGATTTGCAGCAACTGCCAAGATGCGTGAATCGTTATCACCTAGTTGGAAACCAACTGGCAGAATGGTCGGGTCAATGTGGTTTAGCTCAACCCGAAGACTGCCACCATCGCCAACGGCAACTGGGAAATCTAAGCGCTCATGCTCTGATCGAAGATCATCTAAGTGGCGAAGAGCTTGTCTGGCAAAAAACCCAATTTCCGGGTCGTGACGCTTTTTCTCCAGTTCATTGATAACAATGATGGGAATAACTACCTCGTGCTCGGCGAAGCGGAATATGGCTTTGGGGTCAGCAAGCAGTACCGAGGTATCGATGACGAAGGTCTTGATTTTGGTTTCAGGTTTTAGCTTTTGAGGCCTTGCAGTTGACTTGGAATTTTGAGTTGTAGCACTGCTTTTATTGGCCATTTACGCTCCTGAAGCCTTTTGTTGTTTAGAGATTAAACCCATAAGGCCAAAGGCTAAAGTTTCAACACACCATTGAAGCTTCGGTTTAATCTGTTCTTAAGCTAAGCCCCAAAGCGCCGGCGTCTGGTGCCAAATGCCCTTAGCGCTCGAAGAAAGTCAACCCTTCGGAAATCCGGCCAAAGCGCTTCCTCGAAGTAGAGCTCGGAGTTACTTGACTGCCAGAGCAAGAAACCTGATAGTCGCTGCTCACCAGAGGTTCGAATAATCAAATCCGGATCAGGTTGACCCGTGGTGTAGAGGTGCTCGGTAATTAGCTCAGGAGTTAGATTCTGCACCAGGCTATCGATGCTGGTTCCCTCCGCGGAGTGCTTCTGCAAAATTTGTTTTACTGCTTCAGCGATTTCATTTCTACCACCATAGGCAACAGCCAGATTTACATGCAGACCAGAAAGATCTTTAGTCTCTTCTTCGGCTAGTTCAATGCTTTCACGTAGGTCCTTTGGTAATGATTGTCGGTCTCCGACTAACCTAACCCGCCACTTTTTAGCTTTAGCTAAATCCTTGGCAACTTCGCCGATGATACGAAGTAAATCGTGTAATTCATCAGCGGAGCGTTTGGTTAGGTTATCGATAGAGAGCATATACAAAGTCACTACCGGAATCCCAAGCTCATCACACCAGCCGAGAAACTCATGAATTTTTCTGCCACCAGCACTGTGACCGACTTCTGGCTTAGCCCCAAAATTTCTTTCTGCCCAGCGGCGATTACCATCTAGCATCACGGCTACGTGTTTTGGTAGTTCGGCGTTTTTTAACGAGCGTGAAATCTCCTGCTCGTAAAGCCTATATATCAGATTCCGCACTTTACCCTCCTAAAGTGCTCTACTACTTATTCTTTTCTTCGCGTTCGCGTCTCTCGCGTTCAAGCTCTCTAGCTTCTTCCAGGGCTGCCTCTTCTTCAGAGATTTCCTGAATTACTTCCTCGCGGTAACGAACCTTACGGATGCGACGAACCATGTCGTAGATCAGAAAAGCTGCCGCTATTGCCAAAACGAAGGTGAATATCCAGCCGGTGATCCCAGGGCTGGCGGCCGTTGATGTGCTTGATTCTTCCTCTGCGGCGGTGATTGCCAAACTTACAAGTTTCATGAGTTAACCTTATTCTGATGAATGAACCTGTTGACCCGATTGCCGCCAGATACGGCCGAAAAACTCCTAACCGCAAGCTAATTGCAGTGTTTATAGGCATTGCTCTAGCCGTATTTCTAGCCTGGGCTGGCTGGGTGTCCTTTGCCGGGAGCCAGCCGCAGGGTAAGACCATTAGTTACGAAGTCTGGAATGACGGCCTCACAGTGGTTGATTTCAGTGTCAATAAGCCAAAGGAAGCAACAGTTACCTGCGCCGTTCAGGCGCTGAAGGCCGATTACGGCGTAGTTGGTTACACCGAGGTCCAATTCCCAGCAGGTGAGTCATACATCGTCAGCTCGGTCGCGATAACCACCGTCAGTAAGGCGGTTACCGGGCTAGTTGACCGCTGCTGGTTTGACTAGAATATTCACATAACTTCGCTCGATCTGCTTCGGTCGAGCGCTTTTATTTACTTTGGAGAGCAATGAATCAAACTTGGCTAACCCAAGAGGCCTACGACCGCCTGAAGGCGGAACTAGACCAACTGGTAAATGTTGAGCGCTCTGCCATTTCTAAAAAGATCCAAGCGGCCAGAGAAGAAGGCGACCTGAAAGAAAACGGTGGCTACCACGCCGCCAAGGAAGAGCAAGGCATCATCGAGGCCCGAATCGCTAGGCTAACTGACATTTTGGCTAACTCCGTTGTCGGTGAGGCTCCAGAATCATCCGATACCGTAACCCAGGGTATGGTCATCACAGTTGAACTCAACGGTAAGAAAACTGAGTTCCTCTTAGGCTCTGCCGAGATGGCTGATAATACCGATCTAACTGTTTATTCTCCAGATTCCCCACTAGGGAATGCCATCATCGACACCAAGATTGGGGAAACCGTTGAATACCAAGCTCCTAACGGCAAAACCTTCAGCGTAAAGATAATCGCCGTCAAGCACTTCACCGGTTAGTCTTCGCGAGCCTCAATAATTCTTGGCTTTAGCCCAGCTGCCTTAAGGGCTTTCACAACTTCTAACGTGTGCTCATGTCCTGAAGTTTCAACAGAAAGATTTAGTTCAACTTCGGAGATCTTCAGCCCCAAACCGTGTCTGGTGTGTAGCACTTCAACCACGTTGGCATTTGCCTTAGCAATCACTTCTGCAGTTAGGGCCAACTGACCTGGTCTATCCGGAAGCATCACGGAGATCGTGGTGTAACGCTCGG
>JACCDP011175565.1_pt1 | contig 15494 bp, 14 predicted proteins | sample 7445841 | NCBI WGS metagenome assembly JACCDP01 (sample SAMN15323441, study PRJNA562643) | freshwater metagenome | isolation source: river surface water | place: USA:Blue River Watershed | collected 2017-08-17 | reverse complement strand
CTAATAAATACAAATACTATGTTTCGGGCGAGAATGGAATCATTCTTTCCACACCTCCCCGAACTGGTCTTGGGGACTCTGTGTTATCAGCTAAGTGGAATTTAAAAGCTTCCGCTGAGAATGGATTTAGTTTTGCCTTGGTGGGTTTGGCAAAGGTTCCCACGGGAGCGTTTCGGTATGAGATGGGCTCGGGAAAGCCAGATGGGGGTGCAGGGTTTGCAATGAAGTACAAGTACGATAAATTTATTGGGTACTTCAATGCGTATGGAATAGCTGTTTCTAATTCTATTCTGGGTAAGGGTGCAAATGTAAGAAGCTATGCCGCAGCTACCTTCACACTTGAATACCTATTGTTTCAAAAAGTTAGTTTTCTCACACAGCTAGATGTTAGATCTGCTGGTTTTAGTTACATATCTCCTTACTTGAGTCGTCCTCCCATTCTCATTTCATTTGGTGCAAACTGGAAAGTGCGTAAAACATCTATTTTGCAAGTATGTTTTACAGAAGATCTTTCTATTACTGTTCCTGATATTACTCTCCAAATCCTTTGGAAAGAATATCTATAACTCTGTCTATTTGTGCTTCTGAATTGTAAGCATGGGGTGCAAACCTTATCCCACCCAATCTAGAGGCTACTACTACCTTATGTTGGAATAAGTGAGATACAACTTTTGCGGAGTCAAGATTGATTCTTTTTGCAACTATGATTCCAGTTTTTTCTGAAAAATCTTGGGTATTGACTGAAAAATTTAGGTTTTTTAAACCATTTGCCAGATACTCAGCAAGTAAATAAATTCTTTCCATTGTTTTGGAAAATCCTATTTTTGAGATAAAACTGAGTGAGGATTTAAAGTATACCCAATCGGTAAAACTGGGTGTAGAAACCTCATACCTATCAGCTCCTACTTTGTATGTACTTCGATAGGGTAGGTATGTATCGGAATCTATCACGGATCCTGTGCCTTTCATGGAAACGCTTAGATCATCTAATCTATCTTGGGATACATAGAGTACCCCTAAGCCCAAGGGACCCAATAGCCATTTCCAAGCAGAAAATGCCATGAAATCTATATGCATTTTTTTTACATCAATATCTATATGTCCTACACCCTGGGCACCATCTACTACAAAGTAAATATTTCTTTGTTTGCAGATCTCACCTATCTCTTGTAGGGGAAGGGGCATACCAGTGCACCAATGCACAGCAGAAAGTGATACTACTTTTGTTGAGGAGTCCAAATTATCATGAAAGATTTTTAAAAATTCATTTGGTGAATTGCCAGTTGGCAGAAAGCGTAGACTACATCCCTTTTGTTGGAGATGTTCCCAAGGGTAAACATTACTTGGGTATTCATCTTCCAAAATAAGTACTGTACTACCAATTGGAAGGTTTAGACCATGGGAAAAAATATTCATTCCCTCAGATGTATTGCGAATTAGAGTGAATTCAGCTGTACTACCACCGAGTAATTCTACTAATTTAGTTTTGATTTCTTGTTTTACGCTGTAAAATTTTTCTGTTTCAGTGAAAATTCCATGCTTGGAATAGCCATCTAAAAAAGTTGAAACAGCTTTGAGATTATGTGTTGAGGCTGGTGTAGTACCACAGTTGTTTAACCAGATCATTTCTCTGTTTACAGGAAAAGATTCCCAAAACAGAGAAATATCAGTAAGATTCAAACTTACTTGTTTGCTTGTTTGACTAGATCTTCATCTTCCCAATAGTAGTCTGCTTTGTCTTTTTGTGTGAGGAACCCATACTGAGCTTCCATCATGAGCCTATTTTCTTCGTTGTAATCGGCTAATCGTTTGAAGAGGAGCTTGATATCAGGTGCAGCAAATTTTTCCTTCATTTTGTTGTAAAAATCACGAGCATCTTCTGCTGAGCGCATTGCCTTTTCAATTTTATCTTGGTCGTCACTCACTGCTTTGGAAACATTTCGCTCTATTTTCTTCATAACTTTGAAGATTGCAGTGGAATGAAATTTGTGTATTTCACCAAGCTGTTTTAGATTTGGAAATTGTACGCCACCGCTCAATTCGTTATAAATATCTTGGATGAGCTTGATATGTTCGTCCACGTCCTCTGCCAACTGTTGAAAGAATTCTTTAACAGATGAACCCTCTTTAGAATTTTCAAAGTTTTTCAAATAAAAGTCAAAACAATCTTTTTCATATTGGATAGCCATTTCTACGGCTTCTATTAGAGTAGTATTCTTAACTGGATTCATTTTGTTCTCCCGCACAAATATTATTTTCGAGTTCTGTAGAAATGCAAGCTTTATTTTGAAAAAACAAATGAATAAAACAGCTTATTTAACTAAACATCGTATAAATTTTCTTTTTTTATTTTTCTATACCCTAAAGATTCCATTGGAATTATAGTAGCTACAAAAGGATTGAGAATGAAAAAGGCACCTAATCAAGTACTGCAGATCGTAGAAGACTTTGCAAAAACAAATGGGATGGATATTTTTAAAGGAATGATCAATATAGATCCCGGATCACAATTTCTATCTATCACATGGGATGATGGTGGAGACGATGGAATTGAGCCTTTCTTACGTATTGCTAAAAACAATTCTGTTAAATTACTTTATATATATGTAGATATATACTCTAAGGATGAATTTGCAAAGCTGAGAGATTCTTACAATATTTTGCTCCAAAACAAATCAACTGCCAGAGATTTAAAAGATTCCTTTAGAGAAGCACTCGCCAAACTCGAAAGCTTAGATGAGTACGATAAAAAAGCCCTTTCCATTGATTTTTCTTTTATCTTAGAGAATAGGGTTCACACCTATACAGCCACCTCTGATTGGATTGATATCTATGATGAAGTACGGGCTGATTTAGATAGTATGGAAGAAGAGGAAGAAGATTAAGGAGTTGAAAAAGACTCTTTTATGGATTGTAAAACCACATTCACAGAACCCAATCCCCTTATAGATGACTCTATCCGTATGGGGTATCTTTTTTCATCGGCACTGATCCAAATAATAAGCTCTCCATCATTCTGAAAAAAACCTGATGTTGAGAGATAGGGGCGAATTTTGAATGCACTGAAAATCCTTGGAACTGAATCTACTCTCAATGGTATACTTTCTTCCTTGAGTATATGAAATTCAATGGGAACCACTTGTAAGTCATCATAAATTGTCATACTAAAATAAGTCCCCACACGAGGTGTGGTTGGGCTTCGTCTCAAGTAGTACAATGCAGAAAGAATATCCATGAGGTTAGGGGGAATGTCATTTGTCTTACCTGACTTGGGGCGAAATGTTCTATCTTCCGGTAGCTCTTCTTTTTTGCCCTTGTGGGCTTTTTGCCACCAATTCACTGATTTATTTGGGAAATCATATTCTGCATGGTACTCTCTGTGGAGTTTTCCTTCATGAACCCTTTTGGAACTAGAAAGAGTTCTGCTGAGAATTGGATCAAAGTAACTGATCATCTTATCATCTACAGGATAGATATAGTCTATGAAGGGCGTTGATTTAGCAATGGATTTAAATACAAGGCACGGGGTATTATTTTGCTCTACCTTTGTGGGCATCACTATAAGGTGTGCGGTTCCTACAGTGAGACCTAGATACTCAATAGAATAGGTGAGGTTTTCGCCATATTCAAAGTCAGCCGTTCTTAAAAAACTTGTAGATATAGTAAAAACAAATAGAAATAATAAAACCTTTTTCATTTATGAAGTTCCTGAAAGAACCTATCTTTTTTCCACCGCAATTGATGAGTCAATGACAGAGAGCTTATATGAATATGTTAGGACTAATTGCCCCCAATTCCCATTTTTTGCTCGATATCTTTGATACGTTTTACAATCATATTTAAATTTAAAATATGTTTTACATTGGCTCTAAATTTTTGGAATTCACGGAAGGTAAGATTCCAATCCCATCCCGCATATACATCAGCTTTTTCAGGTGTATTGCGTAACCCAGATCCACCTGCCAACATAGTTCCAGAAGGAAGGGTGATGTGGTCTGCCACTGCACAGGCTCCACTGATTTTGCAATAGTCTTCAACTACAGCACTTCCAGCAATGGCAGTGGCACCGGCGACGATGACTCCTTTGCCTATTTTAACATTGTGAGCAATTTGGACATCGTTGTCTATTTTTGTTCCTGAGCCAATTACGGTGTCATCGAGCCCACCTCTATCTATGCATGTATTGGAACCTATTTCTACATCATCACCAATAGTCACTGAGCCAACCTGTGGAATTTTATGGTGCACTCCCTTTTGGATTTCTACAAAACGGAACCCATCTCCACCAATGGTGGTATTACCAAAACAGATAAATCTATTTCCAATTGTAGTACCATCAAAGAATACACAATTCGGCCCAATTCTTGCGTCATCTCCAATTGTTACATTGTCACCAATTTTTACTCCATCCGCAATGATACAATTTTTCCCAATCTTGGAATTTGCTCCTATAGATACAAAGTTCCCTATGTCAGAGTTTGAGCCAACAGAGGCACTGGAATCAATCACAACCCATTTCTGGATCTTTCCTTGTGGGTGTTTTTCGGGAAAGTAAAGTGCTAAAATTTCAATGAGTGCCAAATCTACATTGTCTACAAGTAGACAAACTCGATCCATCTGGGGACCAAGTTCTTTTGGGATCATGACTACTGTAGCTTTGCTTTCTTTAGCACTCTTGAGATAAGATTTATCACTGGCATAGGATAGAGAATTGGGGACATCCTGGTGCAGGGTGATAATTCTTTCTATTTTAATTTGGTCAGGCTGAGTGCAGTGGAGAATTTCTGAATTCGAAATTTTAAGTTTAAGCTCGGAAAGGGTATACACATTTCTAATTAGTTTTTGGAATGTTGGAATCGTCATTCAAAAAAATTCGACAAATTAGAGAAATTTATTCCAACTATTGGTTAGCCTTTACTTGTACTTCTTCGAGTGAGGAGCGTAAATATCCACTTTTTGAGACTATCTTTTGTCCCTTTTCGCTGGTTGTAAAACTGATAAACTCATCCACTGATTTTTTGTTTTCATTTTTATAAACCAAATAGAGCCCCCTGGCAAGCCTGTACTTTCTATTCAATACATTTTCAATGGAGGGGAGTATGGGTTCATCTGTTTCTTTTTTAGAGTAGGGCAATAGCTTTATACGGGAACCTGCCTGAGATGCTGATCCCATTCCCAAATAGGATATAGCTCCTTTGGTACTGGCTACTCTGTTGATTAGTTCAATGTTATCATCCACAACAATGGACTGTGGATTGTAATCTGCGTTTGGGTTATAATATTTTTCACCCAAATCTTTTTTCTGTACAACATGCTCTTTAAAAAAGAGACCTGTTCCAGAATTTTTATTTCGTATCACTGGTTCGATGGGAAGGTCTTCTCCTCCCAATTCTTTCCAATTTTTTATTTTTCCAGTAAAAATATCAGATGCTAGCTCTAAGTTTATTTTTTGGATAGGATTGGAGGAATGAACTACAATGGCTGCACCATCATATCCGATGATAATCTCTTCTAGATTTGAGTCTTTGTTCAAATCTAGCACTTCTTCAGGTTTGAGATCCCTTGAAACCATTGCTATATCTGTTATGCCAGCCGTGAGAGCTGTGATACCAATTTTAGAGCCACCACCCCGTACATCCGGGACATACTCAGTATGCTCTTTTGCAAATTCATTGGAAACCAAAAGAATCATTTCGTGCATGGTTTCACTTCCTGCTAAAGATATGGCTTCCTTTTTTTTACATGAAAAAATTGAAGATACTACAAGTATGATAAAAATAATCTTTATTTTCATAAATTCCTTTGAAAAAGTTTAATTGAGACTGAATCGAATTGGAACTAGTACTTTTACAGTGATGGCTTTTCCATCTAGGATGGAGGGTGAAAATCTTTTACGTCTATAGGTAGAAACAGCTTGTTCTTCTAAGCCAAATCCTAATTTTTTTCCTACCGAACGAGCTTGTAACACCTCTCCTGAGTCTGCAATGATAATTTCTAATGTGAGAGTTCCTGTGATACCTTCTGCTCTGGCTTGGTCAGTATATTCTGGACGGATAGAAGGTGATAGATCAATAGGGGCTGTGGCTCCTGAGATGGCAGCATCTTCTGCACCTGCAATTCGGGGATCTTCTTTGATCTCTTGGACTTTTTTCTTATCAGTTAGTTCTACTTCCCCGTCGTCAGGGGGGGCATCTGCCATATTGGGATCTTTGATGGAAACACTGTCTATGAATGCTACTTCTTCCACTAAGTGGTCAAGCTTGTTAATATCTAGTTCTGGAGTTTGCCAGAAAAATAAGATTCCAAGCTGAATAAAAGTAGAAAGTGTAATACCAACATTGAAACGATTTCTCTCTATGAATCTGTGAATTCTATTCCGGAGAGATCTTTTTTTAACTTTTGGTACTTCTGTTTCTGTTGATACCATCTACTTTCCCCCAGGGTTCGTTTGTGTGACAAGAGAAACTTTTAATGCCCCCGCTTCTTTTAAGAATTCAAAGACTGTGTCCACTTCTGCATAGGTGAGCTCTTTATCCGCATGGATGAGAACTTTTAAATCTGGATTGGTAGATAACTTAGCCCTAACATTGTTGATAGCCTCTGGAAGTGACATACGCATGGTGTTGTAGTAGATTGATTTATTGGCATCCGCAGAGAGATAAATATTTGCAATTTTTTTATTCAACTGTTCCCCACCGGGTACTTCAGGAAGGGCAACCTGTACATCTGGATCAGAATCTAGCACGGAGGTAACCATAAAAAATACCAAGAGCAGAAAGGCAATATCTGCCATAGAACTGACTGGAATATTTGGCATTGCTTTTTTTCGTTTGAGCATTTATAAATCCTTTTACTTTTTTCGTTTTACAGAAACTTTTTGAAAACCTCTGAGCTGAACGGCTGAGAGAGCATCGAGCATATTTCCATATTTTGTTTCCCCTGAAGTGACTATGAGAGCCAACTTTTCAGGTAAATTTGGAATTTCTAATTTGTTGAGTTCATTGCGAAATTCAAAGAGAGTTTTGTAGTTTTTTTCACCCACCAATTGGTTTTTTAATCTTACAGTATCACCAATAACTGTGATCTCAAAGACATGCTCTCGAAGTATTTCTGTTGGTTTTGCATTTTTTCGGGGAAGGTTGATATTCAAACCTTCCTTTACAAAGAATACAGCAGTTACCATAAAAAAGACTAAAAGTAGAAATGCCATATCCGACATGGATGCAGCTGATATTTCATCGAGTTCTACTTTTTTCTTGAGAGAAATCATTTAATACTGCCCGTCAGTCGTTTAGCTTGTAAACGTAGGTATTCTTTGTAAATTCGATTGGCTGCTTCTTCCACTTCCGTTGCAAACCCATTTACCTTACCTGTGAGGATTTGGTAAAAAGACATGGCGGGTATAGCTACAATCAAACCTGCTGCTGTGGTGATGAGTGCTTCTTTGATACCACCCGCAACTACCTTAGCATTTACTTGGTCTGCATTTGCAATGGCATCAAACGCATTGATCATACCCGATACAGTTCCCAAAAATCCTATCAATGGTGCAATTGTAGAAACGGAAGCTAATATAGGGAGTCCTCTCTCCAAAAGAGTAATTACTTCTGCGGCTTCGCGCTCGATTCCCTTTACAAAGAGCTCTGGATCTCCCGAACTAACATCCATACCATTTTGGATAATCTCTGTAATACGTTGGTCTTTATTTTTTTCTAAGTATGACGTAGCTCCATCCAAACCTGATTCTTCAATGGAATCTGTTAGTTCTTGGTTAAATCCCTTAGAAACAAGCTTGTTAGAAAAGAAGAAATACATTCTTTCAAAGGCAACTCCCAAACCAATGATAGAGGCTAGGAGTAGAGGCCACATAGACCATCCTCCCACCACAAACAAGTCTACCAATCCGGGACTCTTTTTGGGTGCGGGGACTGCATCGTCTTTGTTAGCTTCTTTGGTTTCGCTTGAAGAATTGGGTGCAGACTGGGTTTGTTCGCTTGTAGGTGTAGTACCTTGGGACTGCAATGAGGGTGTGGCTATGTAGATTGCACAGAGTAAGATAAGTGTGTAGGCAAGGGTTCTTACGCTTTGTTTGGGTAAATATTTCATTTTTTGCTCCGATAACTTAGAAGAGTAGAGGGGAACTATTACAATTAAATTACAAAGGCTTTACTTTTGGATAAAGAGATTGTGTAGAACGCCAAGAATTTCTTATCTATAACACGAAGATTCCCTTTGTTTTTTCGTATTTTTGATTGGGAGGGGAAGAGATTATTACAGGATGATTACAAAGAGAGAGATCTTCTTAAGACGGCTAGGTTTCAAAAGGATGCCCCTATCTTGGGTTCCCCCGTATAAAGCTCTGCAGAACTCAGTGGTGTTAGTACCGCTCCACTTTGGAGTTCCCCTCCCGTGACCAAAACAGTTCCCGTATTCAGCAATATGGCGGAGTGGTTGCTTCTATTGGAGAACATGGAATTGGATTCAATGAACCTTGAAAAGGTATCATTGTAAAGCTCTGAGGATTTGATAATTCTATAGCTCTGAGAGTTGATAGATTGGTTGCCACCCATTACAATTACTTTCCCTGTTTGTAGTAGTACGCTTGTGTGTTGGTATCTGGACTGGTTGAGGGAATTCAACGATTGGAATTGGTTGGTAGAATAAGAGTACAATTCGGAGGATGTTGTGCTGAGACTTGAGCTGATACCACCAATGACGTAGATGTTTCCATTTGCTAGAGGAGTAGCTGTATGTAAGTGCTTCTTCTGGGGTAAGCTTGGACCCGCACTGAAGGAGCCTGTGCTAGGATCATAGATCTCTGTAGATTGCAAAGATGAGTTGGAATCTTTATCGTACCCACCTATTATGAGAACCTTACCATTGGGAAGCTTGGTAGCTGTGTGATACTGTCTGGATGTACTCATGGAACCTGTGGATGTAAATGTGTTTGTATCGGGGTCATACAGCTCTGCTGTGCTGAGAGTGGATGATCCCAAAAATCCCCCACAGATAAGAACTTTTCCATTGTTGAGAAGAGTTGCCGTATGGTAGTACCTATTGCCTACCATTGCTCCCGCACTAGAAAAGGAATTAGTGGTGGACGAATAAATTTCATTGCTAGAAATGATCACACCTAAATAGGTACCACCAGCTACGAGAACCCTTCCATCATTTAACCTTGTAGATGTATGAAAACTTCTGTTATTGATCATGTTCCCCGTGATTGTAAAACTTCCAGAGCTAGGATTGTAAACTTCTCCTGGATCAGTGGAAGACTTAGTGCTTCCTCCCACGATTAGAACTTTCCCATCCGAAAGTAACGTAGATGTGTGAGATGTTCGAGTAAAATTCAAAGATGAGACATTTGAATACAATCCGTAGTACATTAAATAATAGAGAGTTTGCAACTTATAACCATTAGTAGAGGGATGGTTACCATCGGAGGAATGAATGCAGTTTAAAAGTAATGTTAGAACTGTATACAAAATAAAATGTTTACTAGAAATTATATACATAGGTCATCTGTACTTGGTTTTCAAGTTCTTTATAGTTAGACATAGGGGACAGGATTGGCTTTAGGTTGATTTGGACGGAACCACCTGGAACTTTTTCGTTTGAGGGTAAAAACGTATTGTATACCGAGTTTTTTTCTCTGGGAATCAGAGTGGAGTCCAGTACGCTGAGTAGATAAAAAGATCCAAAAATAGCCGCCGAAATAGAAAAGTTACTTTTGGCAGCATTGTAAGACGAAATCAGATTATTTTCATTTTGGATATCGGTATAAAAAGAGTAGGTGAACAATGTGTAGTTCTGGACGTTTAAATAGTAGGGAAGTCTAGAAATATTATTGTAATCATTTGCAGTTTTAGCCATGATACCTCCCGTTGCCATTGTGGTTAATAAACTTGTGATTCCTCCATAGAAAAGGAGATGGGATTTTATGTTTCCACTTTCCTCCCGAATATGCCAGTACCCTGGAAATACAAATTTTCTTCCATCTATATCTGCAAAGAAAGATTTTTCTTCTCTTGGGATTATTTTTTCTTTTGATTCTACGATTGTGACTATATCTCTCTCTGCTAATTTAAATGCAGGTTTACAAACTTCAATTGCCTCTTCGTCAATATAATCTCCTTTTGAAAATAAATCTTCAACAAGTTGTAGTACAGAATTAAATTTTTGTTCTATTTTTTTTTGCTCATCTGTGTATGAATTTTTAGTTTTGTTAGGTAGATTAGTAAAAATTCTTTCTGCTAAGCTACAATAAGTTCTCGCACCATTGAGAATATATGCTTTTTTATAGGTTATAATTTTTTTGATTTTTTGTTCCACTCTAGTTTTTAATTCTTTTGAATTGTTTGTGGCAACAAAGGAAGCTAATTTAGTCTTGATTAAAAAATATTCTTTGAGAGCTTCTTTAAATTTTAATTCCCGTAACATCTCATCTGCTTTTTTTTCTAGATTATAAAATTGTAGTACTTCAATTTCTTCTATTCTTTGTTTTACAAGAGTTCTCGTATCCGAAATATATGGATTTGAGTCATCTTTTAAAGAATCATAAATTTTTTGATACTTTCCTTTCATTCCCTCTAGAAAAGAAGGGTCTGCCTGTGATCTATTTTCTAATGTTAAATCTAATTTTTGCATTTCAAGAGCAATTATATTGAAATAAGAATTATGAATGCGAATGAGTAGATTTTTAGTGTCGTACTCCAAATACTTTGAAAACTTTGCTTTCGTACGCTCTGGGGGTGAATTGGATAATATTTTCTTATATTGTAAATTTGCATTTGTAAAGTCATTTTTAGAAGCCAAAATATCAGCTTTTTGGATGGAAGCTTCTCTGTTTCTAAAAAATTTTAATTCATCAGTTGAAGGTTCTGTCTCAAATTCGGGAGTTACTAGGATAGGAACAATATCTTTTAATATAAGGGGAGTCAAATGTAATACAGGCTCAGAAGGTTGAGCGATTTGTGGTTCTCTTTTTTTCTTGGTAAAAAATTCTACAATTTGTAGTTCCAGCTCATCTTCAAAATCATTTAGCGGAATGTAAAAAGAAGAAGTTTTTTCTATCGTTTGAGTTTTACTATTTTCTAGATTCAATGTCATTTTTAGTTTTAGACCACTCACTTCTACTTCACCAGAGAGGATATATGTGGGGAGAAAGGTGGTTTTCATCCAATTTTCGCATGTGCTTGGTTGGCAGCTCTCTTCTAAATTTTGAATGGATGATTTATAAGATTCAATGAATGCTGAATCTAAATTTACTAAAGATTTATTTAGTTCGGAATGAATTTTTACTTTGAGAATGTAATTGATCCTATCTCCCAATTTTTTTTGGATACCTTTTTTAGCCTGGATTTCTGATACGTACACACTTTTATTCGTAGGGTCTGCTAGTATGGAAACAAAGGAAGATAAACATAGACAAACAAGAATCCAAGAAGTGAAACTATTTTGTAGCATTTGATGATAAAGTAAAAATCTTGTCAATTTATTATTCTCTTTTGTATTTAATATCGGAACTTTAAAGACGCTACTCCAAAATCCTATTCTCCTTTTAAAATTTATTTGTATACTCAAGATTGTACTGGAGTTCTGGGGTAGGAATTTTGGGAGAAAATTGGGTGGGTGCAAGATTTGCCCCCGCTCTGAGTTGAAGGCTACCCGAATCCAGTTTTAGGAGGGGGATAGAGTTGGGATCTTTCATCCCAAGGGAATTGTTTGTATCTGAGTAGGTGAACGCGTCAAAAAGGCTCACAAAATAAAAAAGGGAAAAGATACCTAAGGATGTGTTGAACTCCTGTGCAGTGAGATTGTATTTATTTTCTAAGTGGTTTTCGCGTAGGGTATCATTTAAAGTGATAAGGCGTATAGAGTTTCCATCGAGACTAGAAAAATAAGAGGAAGAGGTTCTTTCAAATCCAGAGTAATCTGCATAGCTAATATAGGTTTTGTTCCCAGCATAGAGTGTGTACCAAAAAGCTCCCCAACCACCGTAGTACAAAAATTTTGATTTATAATCACCTGGTTCTACATAAATATGGCCCCACCCCGGGAAAAATAAGGATTTGTCTTTTCTTATTTGGTTGAGGGATTCAACTGAAAAAGCATCATCTTTATGAAAAAATCTACCCAAGCGACTTTCTCTGTCCCTTTTTTCATTGATTAAACTTACCAATCGATTGTACGAGTCAATGGTCTCTTGGGTTGCAAAGTCTGTTTTTTTAAGTATATTCTCTGCTTCCTCTAGGTACTCTTCAATTTTATACTCTGCTTGAACTTTTTTAAAAAAGGAAAATTCTTTTTTTTCTAGAGAGTACAAAAGATATTCTCTTTCAGCCAAATCACAATGAGATTTCACTCTGCTAGTTACAAAAGATCTTCCTGTGGATTGTGTGGCTTGTATTTTTTTATCTATCTTATTTTTGTATGACCGGTATCCATCACCATCCTTGTACTGGAGTGTAGAATAGATATCTTTGTACTCTTTTTGGGCTTCTGTGAAGGAAAATGAATCATATAATTTATCTGCTTTTTTTTCTTGTATTTCGTAATACTTAATTTCTAGAGCTTCTATTCTTTTATTTAAAGCCACAGTGATTTCTTTTTGCTTTTCAGGACTTAAACGATTTAATCTATTCAATATTGATTCATATTTTGTTATTGTTTCTTTTAATAGTTTAGGAGTATCTTTTGAACTTTTAGAAAATTCAGTATCTATAACTGTAATTTCAGATTGGAGAATATTATAAAAGGATTGGTTTCTTCTGGAAACTATTCCATCTTCATATTGTGCAATGCTTTTTCTGGTATCTAAAGTGAGGGAATTTTGTATTACTTCAATTATAGATTGATAGATTTCACCAGCTTGCTTATACTTTTTTTCTTTGAAAAGTTTATCCCCTTCTTCTAATTTGGGTTTGATACTCAAAAGAATTAAATCAATTTTTGTATCATTTGATTTGAATTCGAATATATTTATATCTATCCCGTCTATTGATTTGATCCGTATACTTCCAAAGTCAATTTTCTCTTCCTTAAACTCAGGAGGTGCATCTTTATAATTTGGCTTGTAAGTGGGGTCTAAAAGTGACTTGGTGATTTCTTCTACAAAATACTCCATTTGGTTTTGCCCATAACTCACTTCTTTTACATCTAAGAGACCTTTGCTATTCGCAAGATCAATCAATCTTAAAGTCAGGGTATATTTACCATTTAAAAAGCTAATAGAGCCTGAGATCTTTTGATCAGGATTTAAGCTATCCTCTATCATTTTGTAACACTTATCAGTATCACAACCAATTTGTTGCTGTTTTTTCAATTGGTTGAGATACCCATTTATAATAACATCATCTATAAATGTGTGAGTATTTTTAAAATGCTTATATAAATTGAGTGAGATTTGGTTACGCACTCTATTTTTTTGGTCAATGGTGACTCCTCCTGACTCATACATCGATTCCAAATAAATTTTCTTTAAAGGGCTACTCTTGCTCTGAGAACTAAGGGGAGTCAAGAAGATGGAACTAAAAGAAAGGAGAGCGGGCAAAAGCCACGCTCTTAAAAAGTGTGGATGGGAAAAAAACATAAGGAATTTCCTAGATTTGATGGAATCCAGTGAAAAGGAAAGAATTTTTCTTTTTAAAGCCATCGTAGATATTAGACTGAAAAAATTGACTGAATATTAAAGCTAAATAATATGTAGTCAGATACGTAACTTCTTGTAATTTGGAACACAGATGGCACTTTTTTCTTCTCCACTTTTTGGGGCACTCCTCTTTATCTTGGGTATAGCCCTTTTCTTAAAATTTTTTTTCAATCTCTCATCCGCATTTTTTAAGCCATTTTTTACGATTATACTGATTTTTATTGGCCTTAATTTTATATTTACGGATCTTCGCATGGGGAATTCACCTAACTCTAACACACTTTTATTTAAAAGTGGCAAATTGCTGGTAAACAATCCCAGTTCAGAATACAATGTAATTTTCTCAAATGCCACCACAGATTTTACCCTGCTTGGTGTGGGTGGAGGAAATCATCTTGTGGATTCCAACACCATTTTTGCAAAAAATACAATTCTTATCAAATCTGATGTCCCCACCCGAATTCTACTCTACCCCACCCTTGGTCTAGTAAAACTTCCCAATGGGATGAGGCTCATCCCATTTTATAAAAATATTTATACTAATAAAATATACAATGATAAGAGCAAAGCCATTGATATAAAGATTAGTAGTTTTTTTGGTGTGATAGAGATCATAGAGAAATAATTTTACCATGTTCATGCTGATTTTTTATAAACAGATGTGATTTTTAGATTCATCTTTTCTACATCCGCCCAAGTATAAAAATTATTCTGGCCATATACTTTGTCGGATGAGTTATTTACCTTCCATTTTTTGGAGTTGGGATCATAAGCTCCATAAGGATTATTGAGTATCACACCTTTCTCACTTACATCAATTATTTCAACATAGTGGCTATTTTTTCTTACTTCACCATTTGAAGAAGGGAAGGCAAAGTCTCCTAAAGAGAGAATTTTTCCTCCATTTTTAAGTAGTTCAGAGATAGGATTAAGATTAACTTTGGCAATTTCGGATTGTGGAGTAGAATAGGAAACTCCAAATTCTTTGGCTAATCTATTGAGTGTCTCAGAATTTTCTCTATCCCATTTTTTGGCTCTTTTTCCATTACTGCCCGGTTCGTCAAATGCACCTATGTATTTTATAATCTCTTCTTTTGAAAATTGAGTGATATCAACTTTTTCATTTATGTGATACGTTTTATCTCCAATTAAAAAGGTTTCTGCTTTGTTTCCAGCATAGAGCTGAACTTTTTCTGGCTTTGCATTTGAGTTGGAATCGAGTAGTTTTCTATTTTTTTCATATTTATCTATAAAATAAGATTTCTTCATTTCTAGGCGAAACGCTTCAAGCAGATCTGCCATGGGTATTGACTCTATAACTGGGTTGAACATCATTTCACCAGATTCTCCTTTTATTAATAAATCAATGGAAGTATTTTTAGATTTGAGTAAGAGACTGATTTGGTTGCAATGGTTGAGGGTGAGTAATTTAGTTACAATATCACTCTTTGTAGTACCAAATGATTGTAGTATACTTGCCAACACTGTTTCGTTGCACATGAGTGATCCAAGCAGTGAGTTTTGCATTTTTCTTCCCGGTTCATCGTGGGAAAGGTTAGCATTTTGGTTCATTTTGGGATTGGGTTCTATCACTGGCTTGAGGGGAATTGGATGGGATGGGTTTTGTAAAACCGATAAATGGTCTTTTAATTTACTAGCGATATCTCCGTAAAAAGGATTGTTAATAAATCCATTTAAAAGTTTGATTAGATTTTCTTTTTCTCTCTGGTTTGTGTAGTTTCTATCTATTAAATTAGAAGCTAGTATTTGTAAAAGTGCTGTTTTTTCTTCTGGTGAAGTACTAATTTCATCTATGATCTTACTCACACTTTCCTTTCCAATG
>JACCDP010405562.1_pt1 | contig 15497 bp, 9 predicted proteins | sample 7445841 | NCBI WGS metagenome assembly JACCDP01 (sample SAMN15323441, study PRJNA562643) | freshwater metagenome | isolation source: river surface water | place: USA:Blue River Watershed | collected 2017-08-17 | reverse complement strand
TACGAATTTTCGTATAATAGATCATTAAATAGTGTTAAAGCTGACGTAAATTATATATTTGAAGAAATTAAAAATAAAGTTTCTTCGGGTCAACTTGATAAGAAACTAGTACCAGATTGCTTTTTACCTGATCCTGATCCAGCATTACCAGGACCTCCTACACAAACAATTAATGGTGTAGCAAATAAAGCTCCTGTAGTAGATAATCCCAACATAAAACTTCCGTCCCAAGAAGTAAAGGGGCTAGACGCAAATGCAGCACAACAAGCAGCCTCACAAGCGCAAGGCGCAGCAAGTAATGCAGCATCACAACTTAAAAGTGCGGCTGGCGGATTGACTAGTCAAGTACAAGGTGCAGTTGGTCAAGCTCAAGGTGTATTAGAGGGAGCTACTGGTCAAGCTCAAAGTGCATTACAAGGCGCAGCTGGTCAAGCTCAAAGTGCAATTGGTAATGTGCAACAATCTGCTGGAGGTGTACTCAGCAATTTGTCGTCCGGTGTTAAAGGTGCGATTGGTGGGGGCGCTTTAGGGGTTGGTATAGGCGCACTAACAGGTGGTGGAAAAGGAGCATTAATTGGAGCTGGCGCTGGATTAGTTGCAGGTGGAATAGCCGGAAAAGTAATGGATAAACTTAATCCAAAAGGAATAAAACCAGACGGATTAGGCAAAGATTGGTCTCCAGATAAATTTAGTCCTGAATCTATAGCTGGAAATACTAAATTTGTAAATGCTAAAACAGGAGTAATTGAATCTACTTCTGAATTAGCTAAAGGATTAAAAGCTGGATTGTTAGGTGGTGCTCTTGGGGCTGGTGTGGGAGCATTAGCTGGTGGTAGTGGTAAAGGAGCACTAATAGGCAGATTAAGTGGCACTGCACTTGGAGCTGGATTATCCGTTGGCGGGCTAACAGGAGGAGCTTTAGCTGGTGGTGGGTTAGGAGCCGGAATAGGAGGAATAGTTGCGGGCGGAAAAGGCGCTGCAATTGGAGCTGTTACTGGAGGAGCTGTTGGAGCTGCTGCTGCTAAATTAGCATCTGTCCAAAAAGGACTGCCTAAGCCAAATATACCAAAGCCACCTAGTATACCTCGTATTAAAACGATTAAAATACCAAGACCATCTAATACAAAAGAAGCAACAGATTTATTAAATTTACCTAAATCTCCGTTGGGTTAATAATTATATATAATAGTATGAAAATAGAAGTATTAAAAGAATTCATTAAGAAAACTGTACAACAAGAAGTACGTAATGTAATACAATCTGAAATCAAACTTCAATTGGCCGAAATATTCTCCAAAGAAGTTGTTCAGACCAAGAAAAAATCCGCTGAATCTGACTTAGAACAACAAATTCTCAGAGAATTGGAAACTATGGATGAATCTGTTGTTGTTGAAGAAGAAGTCAAACCTGCTAAAAAGTTTGTAAAATACACAAACAATCCGATGTTGAATGAAATATTGAATCAAACTACCGGCGGAGTACCACAAGAGGGTGGTTTGGTTAGTATGATGGGCGGACTTGGCGGTGGAGGATCTACACAAGTAATTACCGAAACAAAAGCTCCAGAAAATGCTCCAGAACCAGTTAAGAGTGTTTATAGTGCTATGAACAGAGACTATAGATCTTTAATGAAAGCGGTAAATAAGAAAAAAGGTGAAAAATAAGGTAACTAATGGCCACACCTACTAAATCTATAGGTTTGTCTTTGCCAATAAAACTTGGCAATCAAGGTTATTTTGATACAAACAAAGATACCATTTCTCAGATTGGAACAAATATTCAAAATTTATTATTAACTATTCCTGGTGAGAGAAGATTTAATAATAGTTTTGGATCTGGGTTATATAATTTATTATTCAATAATATAGGAGATGACATATCTAAAGATATAATTGTTGATGTTATTCAACGTGATGTGGATAAGTTTCTGCCTGGTACAACAATACTAAGTGTTGAATTATCTGAATTTCAGCCAGATAATAATAGTAAAAATTCAATATTTATAAGTATTACCTTTAGATATAACAATACCGTGGGTAATACCGAGTTTAACTTGGAAACTAATAAAATCTAATGTCAACGCTAATTAATAAAACATTTGATGCAAATACAAAAGATGTAAATTATCTCAATAGAGATTTTACATCATTGCGTCAACAACTGATTGATTTCACAAAACAATATTATCCACAGAGTTATAAAGATTTTAGTGAAAGTTCTCCAGGTCAAATATTCATCGAACAAGCTGCTTATGTAGGTGATGTTCTTTCTTATTACACAGATCAACAATTTTTTGAAAGTTATATTCAATTTGCGCAAGATCGTAGAAATATTATTAATGGAGCTAAATATCTTGGATATAAGCCAAAGGTTTCTTCTGCTTCTTCAACCGATGTAGATGTGTTTCAATTGTTGCCATCTATTCGTACTAAAGATAACGAGTACTTACCCGATGAACGTTATTGTTTGATATTACAACCATTTTCACAGTTGTCAAGTACTCCAGGAATTAATTTCATAATAGAGGAAAGCATTGATTTCAGTCAAGATACTAAATTTTCTCCTAGAGAAATTACAGTTTATAGTCGTGATAACACAGGTGCACCGCAGTTTTATTTAATAAAAAAGAGTGCAAAAGCCTATTCTGGAACAGTTGTAACCAAACAAGTTAGTGTAACAGATCAAACTCCGTTTTACAGCATAAAATTGGATGAAACCAATGTATTGAAGATAATAAGTGTTACTGATAGTAATAACAATAATTACTATGAAGTGCAATATCTAGCTCAAGATACAATTCCGATTGAAGTTGACAATGTTCCGCTCAATAACCAGACATTATCACCATATAGAAGTGAGACTCCGAAAATTCTAAAATATTTAAGAACAGAGAAAAGATATGTTACAGTTGTAGATGAAAACAATCAAACTTCACTACAATTTGGTGCAAATACCGAAAACTATTCAAATACTATTGTGATTCCAAATCCTACTAATGTAGGAGTAGCTTTGTCTAATCTAAAAAATTTGGACATTTCTCTTGATAACACAAATGTATTAAAAGAAAAGTCTTATGGTGTATCTCCATCAAACACGACACTAACTATTTCTTATATTATAGGCGGCGGATTGAATTCAAATGTAAATTCAGGCGAAATAAATAAAATTTTAGGAGTATCTTATTTAAATGATGCATCCGCTTTGAATGATAGTGAAGTTATTTTGTTAAACACAATAAAAAACTCATTAAGAGTTAATAATTTGGAAGCAGCAACGGGAGGCGATGACGCTGAATCTGATGAGGAGATTAGACAAAATGCAATGTTGAATTTTTCCACACAAAATCGTATGGTAACAGAAGACGATTTCTTGTTGAGAATTTATGCTTTACCTCCACAACTTGGCAATATATCAAAAGCATTTGTACAAAGTAATTTAACAAGAGAAGTTCAATATAACGGATTAATTTCCGGAATAATAAATCCAGATAATAATTCGTCTGTAAATTTAACTCCATTAAATCCTCTAGATAGAAGAAAGTTTTTGCAATCAAATAGTCCATTTACAAATAATCTCTATTTACTTGGATACGATGCCAACAAGAACCTAACTCAGGTTAATCCAGCAACACTTCAGAATTTAATAACATATATCCAAAACTATAAAATTTTAACTGATAAAATAAATATTATAGACGGGTATATTATAAACATAGGAGTTTCATTTAAGATAAGCGTCTTTAAAGGATTTAACAAATCTGAAGTTTTGACTAATTGTATACAATCAGTTAAATCATTTTTTGATATTGATAAATGGAGTTTTAATCAACCAATTAATTTGAGTCAAATCAATTTTGAAATAATGCAAAACGAAGGTGTTCAATCGGTGAGTGATATTGTTATAAAGAACTTGACAATCGATGATGGAAATTATTCTCCGGTTGCTTATAATATTAGTATAGCAACTCAGAATAATATAGTTTATCCATCAAAAGATCCATCTGTATTTGAAGTTAAGTTCCCAGACTCAGACATAAAAGGACTTGTAGTATAATATGCATACATTTATTTATCCATCTCAAGATACCTACATAAATAATTCCACCGAATTTAAAAATAAAAATTTTGGAATCGATGAAATATTAGAAATTTACGCTTCTAATATTGGTAACACCACAGTTTATACTAATCCAGTATGGCACGATGCGCCTCTTACCGCGTCTTCATATGGCAATGAAGGTTGGTTAGCTTATACTACTTCATCATTATTTATATACTCCGGTAGTAAATGGTATGCTTATAATTTAACATCATCTGTAATTCCAGGCACATCATTTATATCAAATTTTACAGGTCGATTGTCTAATAAGACAACAGGTACTAAAGTTCCTCTTTATGTATCCGGCTCATCAACATTTGCATCTGGATCTTTTAGCGGATCATTTACGTCAGCTACATGTGTAACTTCTTCATTTAGTGGAAGTTTTAGTAGTTCAAGTTTTAAAGGAATTATTAACACCGTTACATCTAGTAATCTTTATTATGTAGATGTTGTAAATTTTGCTGGATATTTTAAAGGAATTTACAGTGGATCTTTTGAAAGACCATCTACCGCTACATATTTAAACACTCCCGAATTTTCAAGAACTTTAATAAAGTTTGATATAACCGAACTAAGCAAATCTATCTCAAACAACAATATCAGTGGATCTGATATTAAATTTACTTTGAATCTAAAAGCTTGTGGATCTAGAAATTTGCCATTGAACTATACAATTTACGCATATCCAGTTAGTCAGAGTTGGAATAATGGTAATGGAAGATATGCGGATGGCGGTTCACAACTCGGATCTAGTTGGTTATATCGAAACTACGACGGAAACGGTTTGTGGTATGGAAATTCTATATCAAATAGTTATCAACAAGTTAATTATTTAACAAATCCGTCTTATGCAAGTGCTAGTTTTCAAAATCAAGGAGGAACGTGGTATTATAAAGTACCAGCAACTTATACTAATAAGCCAAAATGGATTTGCAATTCTTCAAAATATCCAAGTTTAGCCAATGCAAGTTTAATTTGCAGTCAATCATTTAGTTATGGACAACAGAGTGATGTTTCTATGGACATAACTCAAATTATAAGAGGATGGTTATGTGGATGTGTACCAAATCAAGGACTTATGTTGTTGTCTTCGTTGGAGATATCAACTCCTCCGTTACAACCAACTAATGGTTTACTACAATTTTTTAGTAAAGAAACCAACACAATTTATAGTCCATATATTGATGTAGCATGGGATGATAGTGTATTCAATACTGGGAGTTTACAACCAGTTTCAGGATCAATTCAAAATTTAATTACATTAAACTATCTAAAAGATGCGTATAAAGCCGGTAGTTTACCAAAGATTTTTGTATTTGCGAGAGATAGATATCCATTGAAGAATTTTCAAAAGGCATATCAACAACCCGTAATGGTAACTCCTAAATATCTTCCAACCAGTTCTTATTATATGATTAAAGACGCTGAATCAGAGGAGGTTTTAGTTAATTTCGATAAGTATACAAAATTAAGTTGTGATCCAAATCAAGGAAACTATTTCAAATTACAAACAACTGGATTGCCACAAGAAAGATATTTAAAAATATTTATAAAATCAGAATATGCTGATGGCACCGTCGATATTACAGATACTCAAAAGATATTTAAAATAACAAGATAATATGTCTGATATACAATTAAATTATGGTGTAGCCGTTGATGAAGTTTCCAGTTTCAAGAATTTTGGAACGTTTGATAATAATCTTGATTCTTTTGGAAATTTTCAATTAGTATTTTCTGTTGCTCAATCTGTAAATGGAAACGTTAATTACGTTAAAGTACCATTAAAAACATTTGTATATAACGAAAATAAGATAGTTGATGCAAATGCAACTGAATTTACAGAATTACAAACTATACAACAAGAAGAGAAACGCAACATCGATGAAATATTAACTCAGTATAACAATTTGATTGAAGAAAATAGAATTCTAAATCAAACCGTAAATAGTTTGGTTGAAAAATACGAAAATAATGATGACAAACAAGTAATTGCTGCAATGAAGTCTGAGATGATTGATCTTAGAATAAAATTAGGTCAGGGAGCTGTTCCTTCCGACTTTTCAGATGATTTTCCGTTTTTACCACTAGTATAATATGCCTTACGATTATTTAACAATTAATGAAATTGATCTTACAAACGGTATAGTAAGCGCTTCATATTTGCCTCAAGATTTACAATCTTTGTATGAACAACAAATTTTAAATTATCAAGAATTTTTTGGAGATACAAATGATGACGTATTAGAACTTAGCATTTATAATAGTAATCAAGAACCTATTCTTTTCGATAGAGTAGTACCAACGACAACTTACAGTATCGTACAATCATCTTATACAGATGTAAATGGTATACAACGTTCATATGTCGTAGCAAATCCATTTACAAATTATGCTTTATATGGCAGTGAATTGTTGTTGCACACACAATACGACTTAAGAATCAATCAATTAAACCCAGGTTTATATTATACTTTGTATAACCCAATTAGAAACATTGCGGGTAATACAACAAATAGATTATTCATTAAAGAAATTTCTCCTAGTAGAACTGAAATAAGATTATCATACGCATTTGATCCTACTCTCAATGAAACAAATAGAATTGATGCTGTAAAGATCTCCGCATTTGCAGATAAAAAATATGTATTTTTACAATTATTGGATGAAATTGTTCCTATTGTAGATAAAAATCCAATTGATGAATCTTTCAATGCGAATTCTGAGAATTTTAATTATTTAAAGTACGCACAACTTTTGGGATTTAAATCTTCATCTGAATTACAAGAATTTATTAATTCCGTTTACGTTGGATACAATAAGATTGTCAATCTTTCTGCGGACCCAGATTCTGTAATCAGTCAGAATATAAAGTTTGTCGGAATAGCTGAACAGATAAAGAATTTTGTTTACACATACAATCAAACTGAATTTTCTAAAGAAGAAATTTTGTCAGCAATTTCTTTAATTACAGCTAAAGTTAGTCAAGATGCGATTTTACAAAGAACAACTTTAACCGATGTAGATTTAATAGAAACTGTAAATTTATTTGTTACAATCGCATATGAATATTGGTTGGAAACAGAAATAGGCCAACTTTTAGATGATTACAATCAAAAGTTTTATGGTTTTTATAAAAATGCAATTAATTTTGATAATGGAAATTTAATTAAAATATTAACTCATACAAGTTATTTTAATGCGGTCGATGGTCGTGTAAATATCCAAATAAAATTAGATGAACCCCTATCATCTCAATATTCTTTGAGAGATACATGTTGGATATCTAATATTTCTCTGTCGCCTTTATATTTCAAAGTTAATCTTTACGCTGCTCCAGTTTCACGAAAAATTTATTTAAATGGAGTGAATTTTACAGTAGAAACTCCTACCGTAAATCCAACCAATGATAAGTTTAAAGCTTTGGACAGTAACACGTTGTTTGCTGCTAAATCAAGATTGCAGCAAAAAATAAACGATTTGTTGATCAATTATGATAATTTTAATAATTTTATTAACTTTTCGTCTGCAGAATTAAGAACCAAAATTGCTAAGAGCAAAATATCAAAATATAATTCGTATGAAGTTTCAAAGAATCAAGCAAAAAATCAGGCTTCTTCTACGGATAATAGTTCAATTTCCGCTTCTTACTCAAACCAAGTAAAAACAATTACAAATGAACAAATTGCATTGTTGGATAGCTTCGATGAATATGAATCTTATTTGTTCTATTACACTTCTAGTATAGACCAAAAAATAGAAGATGGAGTTAGTTTTGATAAGAGCAATTACAATTCTTTATTTTATCAATTGCCGGAATATATTAAAACCGAAGAATCTAATGCAGATTATTTAAAATTTACCGCAATGGTAGGTCATTTCTTTGATAACATTTTGGTATTTGTTAAAAAATTTCCAAAAGCATATCCTATTAGTTGGGACGATGGAAATAGTTATCCGAAAAATTACATAGAAGAGTTGTTAAATAATTTTAACTGGGACGTAACTAATTTTAAGTTTAATAAGAGTGATATAAATCAATTATTATTTAATAATACTCAGATGACTGGCAGTTTGTCGGCATCATATTTCGATTACGCAAAATCTATATTCAACAGAATTACAAATAATCTGAGTTATATCTATAAAACTAAAGGAACTTCTACATCATTTAATCTAATTCGTTCGATTTTTGGTATATCTTCCGACTTAATAAACGTCGTGGAATATAGTAGTCCAAATGTTTTGATAAACAGAAATGTTTATTATGACTTCGACGATATAATTTATGCTACAAAATATGACAAAGATCAATATGTAAATTTTAATTTCACAGGTAGTGAGTATAAATATTTTGTTACCCAACAATATTCAAGCGGAAGTACATATCCGCCAACTCAGTTGACAAGATCTGTAATAGAACAATTTACAGGTGTATCAACTGTAGAAATGTCATTTAGATCAAACGAATGGAATAAGTATAATTATAAAGATAAAATTCCGTTGATAAAAAAGATAAGAAACAAAAATTTAGATTGGCAAATTTATCTTTATAAGACTAAACAAAAAGAATCCGCAAAGTTAATTTTTGAACTTTGTCCAACTGGATCTACTACAATTACATCTAGTATTGAGAGCATAGAAATGCCTTATTTCAATGGGGATTTCTACACGTTCATGTTGAGAAAACAACCAAATGATAATATCATTTTTGATGCACCTTCAATTATTTCTAATACATACAATCAAACTCAATCGTTGAGTTCATCTGCTGTTCAAAAATATATTCCACACACATATACGTTAAGTGTAAATCAATATTATGGAAGTCAACTTAACTTTACGGATAAAAAGAATAAGACTATATTATATGATCAAAATCAGTATTTTTCCTCTGGAAGTTATTATGTAGGAAACTTCTCATCTTCGATTCAATTTTATGGAAACATTGATAAGATAAAAGTTCAAAAATATGCATTAAGCGATGGAGATTTTCAAGAACATTCTTATAATTTAAACTCAATTTCTATAACGGATAAAGCTTTAGTTTACGAAAATATGTATTATTTATGGAGTTTTGATACTCCGGTAAACTTGTGGGGATCTCCGTCTATTGTTTTAAATCAGAATAATAGATATAAAAACAATTTTTACGCTTATAATTTTAATCAAAACACCGTACAACGAGGATCGCCATATTGCGATTTAGTATCGGCTGATATTTTCCCATATCAATTTGAGAAATTTAACATCAAACAAGCTATCAATTCAAATAGGTTTGGACCAAATTATAAAGATACCGCTAATATAAATAAAATAAATCAAGATGTAAGTTCTAATTTGGTGCCATATGAATATTCTACTTACACAACTGATATAATAGGAAGTGATTCTAATTTGGTAGGATATTATATTTCTCCATATAGTTATTTGAATAAAAATATAGAAGACTTTTTAGGAAAAGAAGGCATAGCCGATATAATTGGCGATCCTAAATACTTAACATCAAGAAATTATCCAGAATTAAAGTTAAGACAAGCTGAATTTGCTGAGGCTAACAAAAAATATATTTATCCACAAGAATATTATAGCACATATAAATTCTATATTGATTTTTCTATATTTGACTTTGTTAAAAATTTAACCCCTTCACGTAGTACATTAAAAACAGGTCTTTTATTGGAACCATCTATATTTGAACGTGTGAAATTTAATTATAGAGATACAGATTTCACGCCATTGGATCCAAATAATACATCTAGTTTGATGTCATATGTAATTAAACCAGTATTTTCTCCTAGTTTAATTGACACAAATTTCTCTTCAAGTAATACCGTAATAAACGTGGAGGTTATTAATGGTATAAACACAGACCGAGATACTTATAACTTCTCAAGATTCGAAATTAAAGATAAAGTTGATAACAGAGATTTTATATTTGCTAAATACGGTAAGTACATCAATGTAGGTACCAACGGATATAATGTTAGAGATACTGTTCTTTATTCGGAAAACGATTATTATCAATCTAGAAATGATAACGGAAAAGTTGTAACTTTCACATCAAGTTATTACGCTGTACAGTCCGTTGGATCTGGTTCAGGAGAACTAAATAATCAGATTACAGGAAGTACATCATTGAAAAATATTTATCGTGGCGAAATGAATAGTGGATATTCACAAAGACATTTGAGTAAATTTGCTCGTGTGGGTAGTAGAGCTAAATATCAAGCTATATCTGGATCTTTTTACAACATAAATAACGGAATAAAATTAGTAGCTCCAGGCAAATTGTCATATTACACTTATACTAAAGGTCAAAATGATTATACCACTACAGTTAATCGCAAAGGTTTACCTAATGGATCATCTCCGATTATAACTATACCTGGGTATTTGGCGGTAGATATAGAAAGTGATAATTTCCCTAAATATGGAACGTTGACTGGATCGGTTGACGCTCCAAATAGCTTGTTTATACAACAACCATTAACATGTTCTACGTGTACTAGTGCTAGTATGAATATGTATATTATGAATTTATAATATAATTTTTGATTAAAAACCTAAAACAACTGATAATTATTTAGTATATGGCATACCTTAATAATAACGTTCTCACTGTTAACGCGATATTGACCAAAAAAGGTCGTGAAGTATTGGCAAAAACAGGTGGGTTGAACATTACAGCATTCGCTCTAGCCGATGACGAAATAGATTATACTCAATTTAACCCAAATCATCCAATGGGTAGTGCTTATTACGATATAGCTATTCGTAATACTCCTATAATGGAACCTATTACAGATGAATCACAAACAATGAAGTATAAATTGGTTACTTTGAATGATGGCGTTACTTCAGTACCAACAATAACCATTGCGCCTCCAGTAATTTCTGTACCACGTACTTATACAGCTGCAATTGACATTATTCCAAATACAACTCCAGTTTATAATGTTACGCTTGGATACACAGCAATTTTGGCAAATAAAAATGTTGGTACACTAGTAGTCACTGAAACCAATAGTTTGAATTCTACATCCGCAACGATTCCATCATTTACAGGAGATTTAGCTTCTCAAGCTTCTCAAGTTGTGATAGGTAATAAGTTTAGATTTATTCCAAACAGTTCATTGTCTAAGACAACTACAACTAACATCACCATAATTGGAAACGAAAGCGGTGGAAGTTCTGCAATCAACGTAACTATCAGTGTTCCTACCACAACTTAATAATATATGATATTCACACCATTTACTCCAGACGATATAGTAGCAGGAAGAATTAACCAAGTATCATCGGGTATGTTTGGTACTGGTAGTTTAACAGTAGCTCAATCCACATTTACCTCAGCATCCGCTCAAGCAAACGTAATGACAGGATCTAGTCCATTCGATGTACGAAATGGACAATATTACGTTGATATATATAGTGGAGGCGATCAATATTTTGCAATTGCTTACGGAGACTATTATAATTCAGGTAGTAGTTATTTTGATTGGCCAGGTCAATCTACTGCAAAAGTTTATACCAACGAAACAAAAGTAATTTATAGTCAATATAAAAACACACTTTTACAACCAGGTGATACATTTTTCAGTTTTGCATCTGGTAGTGTAGATTCGCCAACAGATAGTTCCGCCATCTTCGTATTAAATTACGTAGCTGACAAATTCCAAGATCAAATTGATCCTGGACAAATTCAACTGAATTTTAGTGGATCACTTGGTCAATTTTCGTACATTGACGATTCTCAAGTTGTTAACACTCAACAAAATGTTTATAACATGATCTCAGGATCAATTATAAACGGAGTTCCTGTTCCATATACTAAAGGCGGAACTGTTTCTGCTGTATATGAAGGTATAGGCTTATTTTATCCAACGAACGGTGTTGTAATATTGAATGCTTTGAAATTGGATGCGAAAGTTGGTATTACCGGAAATCCGCCAGAAATAACAAGTGCTAGAACATCTAATGAGTATTCGGTAAACTGGGAAGGTTATTGGAGAAATTGGTTACGTAAATTCTTTTTAAGTCTTAAAAAGTCTAATAAAAACATGGCGGTGCGCAAATCTGAATTTGTACCATCTACCAACTATTTTATTAGAGTTAAAAATAAAGAGTTTAATTATAGTAATAATCCAACATTTGTATCTGATGGTACCGATGGACAAACCAAAGGTACTATCATTTATCCGGAGTTAATTAGCAATCCCCGTACTTATATTACTACAATTGGACTATATGATTCTAACAATGAATTATTAGCAGTTGGCAAATTAAGTAGACCAACTCAAAAGTCTTTTGACAATGAATTGTTAATTAAATGTCGTATTGATTTTTAATCTAAATAAGATTAAATCTTCCTATTTATATTGGGATGATTAAGTTTCTAAAAAATCAAGACATACAAATCACTACATTTTCAGTGGCAAAATCGAAAGTTGCTAACAACATCTTTCTTGATTTGTTATTGGCGAGTGATGGAACTTATAATTTCCCACTGATTATTCCCACACAAGAATGTGATTATAATTTTAATTCATTGCCTACGGGATCATTTGCTACTGTTAATACACAAGTGTGTGATGGTTCAATTGTAAATGAAAATGCATTTTTGGCTTGTTCTCCAATAACTGATCCTAATAATCCACAATTTCAATTAGGATCAAAAGTTCCATCTAGTTCAGTTTTTTATCCAGTTGGCAGTCAGTATTATAACGCCGAAGATAATCCAACTAATTTAGATGGAACTTATCAAGGACAAGTTTATAATACAATCAAAAAAATGTATTATAATAATTATAACAACGCATATAATATTTTTGGATTCGATGGTTATGATACGTCTCAAGCTAAATTGAATTTGGATGACAAGTTCGTAAGTTATACATTAAACATAACTCAGAGTGGGGATAAAATCAGTCCATTAAGTGTAATAATAAACAATCAAACTGGCGATATAGTAGCGGATATTTTAGATGACGGTTTAAACAATCTATATTTATCAGGATCCTATTTTATCAGCGATTTTGAAGTATATACAAATAATACCCAAAGTGTGGTTAATTATGGAATCACAGGTGTAGGACAATATTTGTATTATGGATCAATATCTACATAGGTATATAAGATATGAATTTGGAAAATATATATAACCAAAATTACGGAAGTGTAGTAGTTACTAATGGAGATCTTGTCGCCATAGGAAATCCTCCATCAAGCACATACACATCATGTGAAGGATTTAGTAAAGTTGGTCAGGTTTTTTTGATTAAAAAAGATAATTTTAAATCAAACTATTCAGTTTCTAAAATACTTAAAAAATCAATTTATCCAGAAAATGGATCACTCTATTCTTACTATACCGAACAAAGTTCCAGTGCAGCATTAACAGCATCTCTTATAATTGAAAGTGGTTCTAAAAACGATGCTTTATCAAATTGTAATTTTATAGTTGTTGAAACGGACAATATAAAAGTTAATCAGTCAAATTACGGATCTGCGATTGATTTATCTACATACTTTTTGGCAGTTGGTGACACAGGAGTATCATCCAGTATTTATCCTGAAAGTTCAAGTAACTTTGCATGCGTCGATATATATAAAATTAATCCAAATTACACATATAACGCCTCAAAAGGAATTGTTGCAAATTCTCAAGAAAATTCTGTACCGGTAGATCAATACGACATAAGCAGTATTCCTATATGTTCCATTACAGGATCAATATCAGAAAAATTTGCTAGTTCCGTGTCTATAACCGACAATTATTTAGTTGTTGGTTCTCCTGGGTATAATAATGGAAGAGGAGCGGTGTATGTATACAAATATACAGATGCGGATTGTATATATGCACTACAAGATATTTTAACTTTAAACGTATCAGAATATCCATTGCAATATGGATTTGGTTATTCTATTTCAATGGATAAAAAAAATGAGAATAAATTAGTAGTTGGAAGTAATCAATTGTCTCAGTCAAATGTTTATCTGTTTTCAGGATCATTAGGTGGATGGGAATTAAATCAAGTATTTTCTCAAAATACCAGTTCTCAATATTACACAATCCAAAATACAAATTTTGAATTGATTCCAAGTGGAAGTCAAATTAATAGTAGATATGGTTATGCTGTTTCACTTTACGATACTATTTTGGCAGTTGGGGCACCAAATGATTTAATATATTGGGAATACTCAGGATCAAATGTTTTAAGACAACGTGGATCTGTATATGTTTATAATAATCAACAATGTCCCGCCGATGCTAATTGTGGGTTTAAATTGATAACTAAATTATACGGAGACGATGTAACATTTAAAGATAATTTATTCGGTTATTCTGTGTCTGTTTTCAATAAAAAAGTATTAGTAGGTTCTCCAAAACCATATTTTCCATTTAGCTCGTTATTCATTTCAAATTCTATTGATTATTATGACAAAACATTTAATCAATATGACTTTGGTGAATCTACATATTGTGGACAAAGTTTACTTTATAAAATAACTGAATCTATTGTAAATGGAAAAGTATTTAGTTCATCTGTAATTTATCAGATGACTACCGATCCAATTTCAAAAAGAAAAGAGGTTGGAAAACCATTTACAGCTTATGGTTATTCCGTATCACTTTCCGATGAAAATTTAGTAGTAGGCGCTCCTATTCCACTTAATAACGATTTTTACTTATCCGCTCCGATAATAACTGAATCGGGGAGTGCATTCGATCCAATATATCGTCTTACTTCATCATATCAAAGCGACGACTGTGTAATAACTTCTAGCTTTGTTTATATACAAATGGAAGACTGTTTAAGTTGTGGCGGCGGCCCACTTTCAGGAGCATTTTCAGGAGGATGTGATAATTTAATAGTGTTTGTAGATGAACAGGGCGAATATGAATACGCATCCAACAAAATATTTGGAAAATCATACATTTATAATATGTCTGATTTACAAACCAATTTTAAAGTTGGAAACGTATTTTATAATAATAATAAATTGATTATTAATAACACAGGCAGTGTATTAAATAATTTGACATTGGATCCAACGGATCCAAATAATACGTACTTGTATATGAAGTACCAAAGTCAAATAACTTTACACGAAAAACAATATATATGTACCGTAGAGCCTGGTGAATTTAATGTTTCTACCAATCCATCCGCAGTTACATCATCACTATTTGATTATGGCGTTATTAATATAGATACGTTTGATTTTGACAATTTAGATATAATATTGAGATATATCAATACAAGAATTACTGTTAACCACTCGGAACAATGGTGGAATAATTTCGTTTCGGGCGATATTGAAGAATCTATATTCAATTTCTATTCATCTTCTTACACAAATTATTCATCTAACAGATTAACAAATGAACT
>JACCDP010268527.1_pt1 | contig 15500 bp, 17 predicted proteins | sample 7445841 | NCBI WGS metagenome assembly JACCDP01 (sample SAMN15323441, study PRJNA562643) | freshwater metagenome | isolation source: river surface water | place: USA:Blue River Watershed | collected 2017-08-17 | reverse complement strand
TGGCTGTAACATTTCAATAAGTTTTTCTCAGTAACTTCTACTATATGTGTTTATTTATTTTAGCTTTTCTTTTTTGAGCCTCCGTTTCCACGGCCTCCAAATTTAGGAGCTGGTGTTTCAGCGGTACGGGGTGCCTTCTTCTCTTTTGATAATCCGATATTCGGTGATAAATCCCTTTTACCGTATATTTCTCCTTTACAAATCCATACTTTTACTCCAATGCGTCCAAAACTTGTATGCGCTTCTGCAACCGCATAATCAATATCCGCTCTCAATGTATGCAGAGGTGTTCTTCCCTCTTTATAACCTTCAGTTCTTGCCATCTCAGCACCACCTAACCGACCGGAACATTTTACTTTAATTCCTTCAGCTCCCATTCTCATGGTTGAAGCAACAGCCATTTTTGTGGCTCTTCTGAAGGAAATCCTTCCTTCTATTTGTCTGGCAATACTATCAGCCACTAATCTTGCATCCAGCTCAGGACGTTTTATTTCGTATATATTTATCTGAACTTCCTTCTTGGTGATCTTCTTTAATTCTTCTTTTATTTTATCTACTTCTTTTCCACCTTTACCAATAATAATTCCAGGGCGCGCGGTGTTAATAGTTACTGTAATTAATTTCAGCGTACGCTCAATAATTATTTTGGATATACTACCTTTCGGCAAACGGGCTTTCAGATAATTTCTGATTTTTTCGTCTTCTACCAGTTTCTCAGAATAATCTTTTCCGCCAAACCAATTGGAGTCCCAGCCTTTAATAATACCTAAACGTAAGCCTATAGGGTTTGTTTTTTGTCCCATTTCTTTATTAATTTTTTGTATCTAATACTAATGTTACGTGATTTGATCTTTTTCTTACTCTATACCCTCTTCCCTGAGGAGCTGTTCTTAAGCGTTTAAGTTGAAATGCACTATCTACCTTGATTTCTTTAACATAAACACTTTCATCAGGTTTAGAGCCGGTTTTTGCTTCATAATTAGCAATAGCCGATAATAATAGTTTTTCTACACGAACAGAAGCCTGTTTAGTGCTAAATTTCAACACTCCTAATGCTTTATTTACATCTAAACCTCTAACCATATCTGCAACGAGGCGCATTTTTCTTGGTGAGGTTGGGCAGCTATTTAATTTCGCAAAGTAAGTTGTCTTTTGTTCTTCTTTACGCTTTTCAGCTGCTATTCTTTTTCTTTTGCCCATCGGATTTTTTATTTAATCTGATTACTTCTTGTTATTACCTGAATGCCCTCTAAATGTACGGGTTGGAGCAAACTCTCCCAGTTTATGGCCTACCATATTTTCTGTTACATACACAGGAATAAATTTATTTCCATTATGTACTGCAAAGGTATGACCAACAAATTCAGGTGGAATAGTTGAGCGTCTGGCCCATGTTTTAAGCACAGTTTTTTTGTTAGAATTATTCATCGCATCAACCTTCTTTTCAAGGTTATGGTCGATAAAAGGTCCTTTTTTTAATGATCTTGCCATTTTTTATTTTTGTTTTGAATTACCTTTTCAGGCAACCAGTAAACAGTTTATTTTATTTTTTTCTTCTCTCGATAATGTAACGATTGGAAGCCTTTTTAGGATAACGGGTTTTATAACCTTTAGCCGGAATTCCTTTACGGGAACGCGGATGTCCTCCAGAAGCGCGACCTTCTCCACCACCCATAGGATGATCAACAGGATTCATAGCAACAGGACGGGTACGTGGGCGAATACCGAGCCAACGGTTGCGACCTGCCTTACCTGCAATTTGCAAATTATGATCTGGATTTGAAACCGCACCAATAGTAGCCATGCAGGTTACCAGGATCATACGGGTTTCTCCGGAAGGCATTTTTAAAACTGCATATTTCCCTTCCCGGGCACTTAACTGCGCATAAGTACCGGCACTCCGGGCTATGGCAGCTCCCTGACCAGGGCGTAATTCTATGTTATGAATAATTGTTCCGAGTGGAATTTCGCTTAGTAATAAACTATTTCCTATTTCCGGGGCAGCACCCTTTCCTGAAGTAATGGTTTGACCAACTTTCAAACCCTGAGGGGCTATGATGTACCTTTTCTCTCCATCTTTATAGACAACAAGAGCAATTCGTGCAGTACGGTTTGGATCGTACTCTATTGTTTTTACAACAGCAGGAATACCTGCTTTCTCACGCTTGAAATCAATCAAACGATATTGTTTTTTGTGACCACCGCCTATATAGCGCATAGTCATTTTTCCGGTGTTGTTACGACCACCACTACTCTTTGTAGACGTTACTAAGCTTTTTTCTGGTTTCGATTCAGTGATCTCTGAAAAATCGTTTACCAACTTAAAACGCTGCCCTGGAGTTAATGGTCTAAGTTTTTTTAATCCCATTGTTATTATCTTTCAAAATTAGATACTTGCATAGAAGTCAATTGTATCACCTGATTTCAGGGTAACAATCGCTTTTTTGTTTTGGTTTACCTTTCCAACAGCGAGGCCTTTGGTAGTGTTACGGGTTTTCACCTTTCCTACATATTGCTGTGTATTCACAGATTCAACAGTAACACCATACAGTTTTTCAACTGCCTGCTTGATTTGGATTTTGTTTGCCTTTCTTTCTACAACGAAGCCATAACGATTTAGTTTTTCGGCTTGCGAGGTCATCTTTTCAGTGATGATGGGCTTTATTAAAATTCGCATTTTATTTTAATATTGTTTCAATTTGTTTCAATGAACTTTCGGATAAAATCAAATTTGTAGCATTCATAATATCGTAAGTGTTTAAATCAGAAGCTATTACGACTTTAGAACGATCCAAATTTCGGGACGACAAATATACATTTTTATTTGATTCGCCCAACACTACTAATGTTTTTTTATCCGATAAATTTAAATTTTTTAATAAATCCAGGTATTGTTTGGTTTTAGGAGCTTCAAAATTAAAGTCTTCTAATACTGTAATACCATTATTCTTAGCCTTATAGGTTAAAGCTGATATACGTGCTAAACGTTTTACCTTAACATTTAATTTGAAAGAATAATCTCTTGGTCTAGGTCCAAAAGCTCTACCTCCGCCAATAAACAAAGGAGACTTCATAGATCCCGCACGGGCTCCCCCTGTTCCTTTCTGCCTTTTCAGCTTTTTGGTAGTTCTTGCAATCTCGGCTCTTTCTTTAGATTTATGGGTGCCTTGACGCTGGTTTGCCAGGTACTGTTTTACATCTAAGTAAATACAATGGTCATTAGCCTCTGCAGCATAGATAGAATCAACTAGTTCCACCTTTTTTGCTGTCTTTTTTCCACTTATATTAAATACTTCTGCTTGCATGTTCTTTGATTACTTCTCGATTATTACATATGAACCTTTTGCTCCTGCCACAGAACCTTTTACAACTAAGAGGTTCTTTTCGGCAATTACTTTTACCACTTCAATATTCTGAAGTTTAACGCGGTTACCACCAGTTCTCCCGGCCATACGCATTCCCTTTAATACACGCGATGGATCAGAAGAAGCTCCCAGTGATCCTGGTGCACGCTGACGATCATGCTGACCGTGTGTAGAACCACCCACTCCACTAAATCCATGGCGTTTTACAACCCCTTGAAAACCTTTACCTTTTGACGTACCAACTACATCTACTATATCTCCTTCATTAAACAACTGATCTATAGTAATTACATCTCCAACGTTTCTATCTTCTTCAAAAGTGCGAAACTCTACTAATTTACGTTTAGGGCTTGTTTTTGCCTTAGCGAAATGAGCTTTCATTGCGTTCGAGGTATGCTTTTCCTTCTTTTCATCAAAAGAAAGCTGCAAGGCTTCATAGCCGTCTTTCTCGTTGGTTTTTACTTGCGTAACAACGCAAGGACCTGCTTCGATTACTGTGCATGGTATGTACTTACCATTGGCCCCGAAAAAGCTGGTCATTCCTATTTTTTTACCAATTATTCCAGACATTTGTTTTTGTTTTTTACCTGTTTAGGTTGATTTAATTTTATGTTGACTGCTAACTAAACTTTAATTTCAACTTCTACCCCGCTTGGCAGTTCCAATTTCATTAAAGCATCTACTGTTTTGGAAGTTGAGCTATAGATATCCAATAAACGCTTGTAAGAACATACCTGGTATTGATCACGTGCTTTTTTATTTACGTGCGGAGATTTTAACACAGTAAAAATACGTTTGTGGGTAGGTAATGGAATGGGTCCATTCACTACTGCTCCGGTCATTTTTACCGTTTTTACGATTTTCTCTGCTGATTTATCAACTAAGTTGTAATCGTAAGATTTTAGTTTTATTCTTATTTTTTGGCTCATCTTATTTTGAGATAATTCGTTTAAACTTTTTCTGTTTTTCCTTTTGCCTTAGCTACTACCTCTGCCGATATATTGGTAGGAGCTTCTGAGTAGTGAGAAAACTCCATGGTTGAAGTAGCACGACCTGATGTAATAGTACGCAAGGTTGTTACGTATCCAAACATTTCGGAAAGTGGTACTTTTGCTTTTACTACCTGAGCACCGCCTTTTGAATCCATTCCTTCTATTTGGCCACGGCGTTTGTTAAGGTCACCCACCACATCACCCATATTTTGTTCAGGGGTAATAACTTCTACTTTCATGATCGGTTCCAGCAGAACTGGTTTACAACGGGGAATTGCTTCCCTGAAAGCGGTACGGGCACAAATTTCAAAGGATAATGAATCAGAGTCAACGTTGTGGTAAGAACCATCGATCAAACGAATCTTTAATGAATCCATAGGATAGCCTGCCAGCACACCGTTTACCAAAGCCGCACGGAAACCTTTCTCAACAGAAGGTATAAACTCACGGGGAATATTACCACCCGTAATTTCATTAACAAATTGTAAATTATCTTTAGCGAGATCCCAATCAGCATCAACTGGTGAAGCAACAAATTTAATGTCCGCAAATTTACCACGTCCACCAGTTTGTTTTTTATACACCTCTCTGTGCTCGATTGTACCGTTAATTCTTTCTTTATAAGCAACCTGAGGCGCGCCCTGATTTACTTCTACTTTAAACTCTCTTTTTAAACGATCCAGAATGATCTCTAAATGAAGCTCACCCATACCACTAATAATGGTTTGTCCTGAATCTTCATCCGTCTTAACACGGAAAGTAGGATCTTCCTCTGCTAATTTTGCAAGGGCAGTTCCTAACTTATCTAAGTCTCCCTGTGTTTTAGGCTCAATGGCCACACCGATAACCGGCTCAGGGAACTGCATGGCTTCTAACACAATTGGATTCTTTTCCTCGCAAAGGGTATCTCCGGTTTTAATATCCTTAAAACCTACTGCTGCCCCAATATCTCCTGCTTCAATAAACTCAATTGCATTTTGCTTATTGGCATGCATCTGGAAAATCCTCGAAATACGTTCTTTATTACTAGTGCGGGAATTATAGATATAAGAACCTGCATCTAATCTACCAGAGTAAACACGAAAGAAACACAAACGACCAACGAAAGGATCGGTAGCGATCTTAAATGCTAAAGCTGTAAAAGGTTCTTTCGCATCAGGTTTACGAATTACCTCTTCTCCAGTATCAGGATTTGTTCCAACAATATTGTCTTTATCAAGAGGACTTGGCATTAATTCCATTACTAAATTCAACATAGTTTGCACTCCTTTGTTTTTGAAAGAAGAACCACAAACCATTGGAACAATTTTATTGGCAAGACAAGCCTGACGAAGTGCACTAAGAACCTCAGCTTCTGTAATTGAATTAGGATCATCGAAGAATTTCTCCATGATTTTATCATCAAACTCAGCAACTGCTTCCAGCATTTTCTCGCGCCACTCTTTAGCCTCTTCCATTAAATCAGCCGGGATATCTACTACTTCATAGGTCATCCCTTTATCATGCTCATTCCATACCATTCCGCGGAAGTTGATTAAATCAACTACTCCTTTAAAATTCTCCTCCGCTCCAATTGGTAATTGAAGGGGAATAGCATTTCCGCCCAATACTTCTCTAACCTGCTTCACAACATTCAGGAAATCGGCACCGGAACGATCCATTTTATTAACGAAACCAATTCTGGTTACATTATAATTATTGGCTAAACGCCAGTTAGTTTCTGATTGAGGCTCAACCCCATCAACAGCAGAAAATAAAAACACCAGTCCGTCTAATATCCTTAACGATCTGTTTACTTCAACAGTAAAGTCAACGTGACCTGGAGTATCAATAATATTTAATTTGTATTTATTACTACGGTAATTCCAGTAACAAGTAGTAGCAGCAGAGGTAATGGTGATACCACGCTCCTGTTCCTGCACCATCCAATCCATAGTTGCAGCACCATCGTGAACCTCACCAATTTTGTGATTAACTCCGGTATAATATAGAATACGCTCTGTAGTGGTGGTTTTACCCGCATCAATGTGGGCTGCAATCCCTATATTTCTTGTATATTTTAAATCGCTCATGTTTTCGCTCTGATCAAGTAATTAATTAAAATCTGAAATGCGAGAATGCCTTATTCGCTTCAGCCATTTTGTGCGTATCCTCTTTCTTTTTAAAAGCTGCGCCTTCTTCTTTGGCTGCAGCTACTATTTCTCCGGCTAATTTATGAGCCATGGACTTTTCATTGCGCTTACGTGCATATAAAATCATCCAACGGATAGCCATTGAAATTTTCCTGTCAGGACGAACCTCAGATGGGATTTGAAAGGTTGCACCACCAACACGGCGGGAACGAACCTCAACCTGAGGAGTGACATTGGCCAAACCTTTCTTAAACACCTCTAATCCATCCTCATTGGTACGTTTGGCAACAACCTCTATAGCCTCATAAAATACTTCCGACGCAACTGACTTTTTCCCGTCGTACATCAGGTTATTAATAAACCTGGTTACCAGAATATCATTAAATTTAGGATCCGGTAATAAAATTCTTTTCTTGGCTTTTGATTTTCTCATTGTAAACTATGTTTCTCTATTTCTTATTTCTTCTTTTTAGCGGGTGCAGCAGCAGCTCCTTTGGCGCCTGCTTTTGGTTTTTTAGAGCCATATTTTGACCTGCGCTGATTACGGCCTTCAACACCAGCCGTATCCAGAGCACCACGAACGATGTGATAACGAACTCCTGGTAAATCCTTTACACGACCCCCTCTTACCAGAACAATCGAGTGCTCTTGTAAATTATGCCCCTCACCAGGAATATAAGCGATAATCTCCTGCTGATTGGTTAAACGAACCTTAGCTACCTTACGCATAGCCGAATTTGGCTTTTTTGGCGTGGTAGTATACACACGGGTACACACCCCACGGCGTTGCGGACAAGAGTCCAAAGCAGCAGATTTACTTCTGTTTGGAGCTTTAAAGCGCCCTTTTCTTACTAATTGCTGAATCGTTGGCATTTTATCTTATTGAATTACTTGATTTTTCTATGTTTTCAAACCCCACACGTTTTGGGGAGGGCAAAGGTAATTATTTTTTTATAAACATTAACTGTGTTGATAAAAAAAAAACAAATAAATTGTATCATTCCGCACCAACCCCTATTTACCCAATAAATAGTTCCTTGCCTAGGGAGACTGAATCATTTGGTATTTGTTTTATTTACAAGTGTTTACAAACAGCAAATGCCCTGTGTCAGAAGCAGGGCATTTGCTCACCATAAATTTATTTTCTTTTAAATACTGCAATAAAAAGGCCGTAAGCCGGGTTCTGTAATTATGGCTTTCACCACAACTTCTATCATTTATCTTGAGCAGTTATCGCTAACAGCTTCCATCAACCTACCCGTTACAACTGGTGCAAGCACCTGAAGCGAGCAACTTCAATTTTGTAACCTATTTGGTTTTTCAACTCCCGAGGTTTACCCTACTCAAGTATCACTACTTCAGTACGTGAGCTCTTACCTCACTTTTTCACCCTTACCCCGTAAGGTAAACACGTTACCCGAGGCGGTTATTTTCTGTGGCACTAGCTGTATTCGCTATTCACGAACCCTTCCTGTTAGGAAGCGGGATGCTCTGTGTTGCCCGGACTTTCCTCAACATGTTCATTATACAAACATGCCGCGATAGAATGGCCGCCGCAAATTTACCAATTCTTTTTCAGGTAATTTTACAAATACAACTATTTAGGTGATGGAAATCGCTGATTTATTTTATTTGTGTATAATAACCTCTGTTGCGCCAAAGCCGTATTTCTTGTAGGAAGCGTCTTTTACTTCCAATTCGGGGTAATTTTTAAGAATGGCTAAAATTTCCTGCTTCAGGCGTCCGTTTCCTACACCATGTATAAAAACTATTTTGTACAAATTAGCCGTCAAGGCCGCGTCTAATTCCTTTTGAAAGTGCTTTAGCTGATATTGTATTATTTGTGTGTTTGTCCAGCCTTTAAACGACTCCACCAGTTCTTCCATGTGTAAATCCACCTCTTTTTCCCGCACCGGTAAAGAAGAGGTATTTGCTTTAGAACTTTTGTTCGCCGGTTTAAATTCTTTAATGAGTTTCAACCGTTCCAAATCATATTCCGTTAAATGATACCTTACTTCGGCCGCCCTTAAAAAGTTTTCCTTCACCGGAAAAGCCAATACAGGGAACTGAAACTCATGATGCTTAATAAAGTTGTGCTTTTGAAATACTTTGTCGTTCAGGTAAATGATTTCTGCACAAGGCACCTGCGCTGCATGGTGTGCGTTTTTATAAAAAAGAATGTCTATTTTATGGTAGACATATTCATTCATTGAATGTTTCTTCACTTTTCTCAGCAGTAATTTCTGATACTGCCCCAGTTCCCCGTGTTTAATGGTTTGAAACAGGTTTCCATCTTTTAATGAATAGGTAAAATGGAGGTTGTAGGATGAGCTGTTATATAGGTAGAAGTTATAATTACTAGTTAAGAGAGGCAGCTCATGATCAGGCTCTACCACAAAAAATACCCTTTCCTCAATACTTTTTTCAGGCTCCAGATCCAGGTTTTCTCCTTCCGGATTTACCACCAATTCGGTGTGAATAGGCACCAGGTGTTTTAACAAATAAGGAATTTCAAATCCGTTTTCAATTTCAACATAAACCGTATACTTGTCTTTGAGTCTAACAATTACCCCTTCTCCCTTTTCATTCAGGAATCTTACTTTATCACCAATTCTCAGTTTCATTTGCTCAAATTTACAACTATTTCTATGTTAAGATTCGCGGTCACGGATTATTTGATTTTCAGCTGATTTCCTGTGAGTCTGGCGGAATAGTATCTTCTGGTATTTAGTTTTGAAAAAAAAATTCCCCGACATAATTATTATATACTCTTATACCTATTCCTTAATGTGCTTAAAAGCGACTATTAAAGGTAATTTTATAAAAATTGCATCAAAAGCTCGTTGTTTAGCTTTACATCCCACAAAAGCAAAGTCAGATTGATTTTAATACCGATGCCTAATGTGTCAAATAATTACCAGTGTACTGCCTTGAAAGCAAATAGTACCCGTGTTTTAGTTAATAACTTCGTTTAGTTGAATATATTTAATTCCTACTTTTAATCCTATAAACTTTCACCTATCCCTATTTAAAAACCAGTATTAATCTTAGAAAAACAAACAATGAAAAAAATTTTACTTTTATCGTTTGCCTTATTTGCAACAATGCAATACAGCAAGGCGCAGGTTAGTTTTAGTGATGATTTTGAGTCTTATGTTAAAAACACCTACCTCGGCCCACAATCACCCAAATGGACAACCTGGAGTGGAACCGAAGGCGGTAGTGAAGATGTAAAGGTAGACACCGTAAAAGCACATAGTGGAACTAAATCGCTTTACTTTAAATCTACGGATCCAAATGGCGGACCAGCAGACTGCGTGCTGCCCTTTCAGGGGCCTTATACTTCCGGTACTTTTTCATACAGCATGTGGATCTTTGTTGAGTCTACCAAATATGGTTATTTCAACTTTCAGGGAACAAATACCAATGGAGCTGTATTTACCATCGAAGCTTACTTTCAGCCAGACAATTTTATTTATTTCAACGGCCAGGGAATTAACCGTGCTAAAATCCCTTACACACAAGGAGTATGGCAACAAGTTAAAATTGATATAGACTTAAATTACGGTTTATGGACAATATCCATGAACGGAAGCCCTGCAGGAACTTTTCAAAGCCCCGTTTTTAGCATAGCTTCTTTAGATCTATACCCACTCAATAATAGTTCATATTGGGTAGACGATGTATCCTTCTCTCACACACCTGCAACTCTTCCGGCAAAAAATGGAGCAGTATTAGACTATACTGTTTTAAAGGGTACTGGCTTGGTTGGGCAAACCAGAAAATCCAGAGTAGTAGTAAGAAATATTGGTACCACTGCCATCACTTCAATTGATGTTACATACTCTAACAACAGCACACAAAACACTCAAACCTATAGTGGTTTAAACATTGCTTCCTTAGATACTCATTCTTTTGTCTCTACTACTCCACTCGCTTTGGTTTTAGGATCTAACAAATTTATGGCTAAAATCAGTAATATTAATGGTGCAGGTCCTGATGCTACAGATAAGGATGATACCCTTTCCAAAACACTTACCGTAATTCAACCAGCCGCCGGTAAAATGGTTGTTTCGGAAGAAGCCACCGGTACCTGGTGTGCCTGGTGCGTAAGGGGAGCTGTTGCCCTTCATGAAATGGAGAAATATGATGGTCATTTCCAGGGAATTGCTGTACATAATGGAACTACAGACCCTATGACTTATAAACCTTATGATACCGATTTAAATGTAACTAATACTGCCGGGTTCCCTAATTCTATGACAGACCGGGTTGAATGGAAAGATCCAACAGATATAGAAGCTGAATTCCTTAAAAGAGTAGTACTTACACCCAAAGCCCTATTATTAAATGGTGCCCAATACGATGCTGCTAACAACATACTGAAGGTTTCCATTAAAACTACCTTTCAACAGGCAGTAACTGGTGACTACAGAATTGCCTGTGTATTGGTAGAAGACAGTGTAAAAGGTACCGCATCAGGTTATAACCAGGCTAATGCTTATGCTAATAATGCCAATGGCCCTATGGGTGGATATGAACTATTACCCAATCCGGTGCCTGCTGCTAAAATGCAATACGATCATGTGGCTCGTTTAATTAGCCCTCAATTTGCCGGTTATCCAAATTCATTCCCTGCTTCTGTTAGCTCTGGTGCATCTTATGTGCATAATTTTACCCTGTTTTTAGACCCCAGCTGGAGAAAAGCAAAAATGAAAATTGTAGGTTTATTAATTGACCCCAGTGGTAAAATTGAAAATGCTTCCTCTACTACAATAGATAAAGCCGTAACTAATGGTTACCTTACCGGGACTGATGTTACCATTGGCGTTGTTAAATTTGACGCTCCTGATCAGCAAATTCAGTTCATGCCCAATCCTGTTACCCACAATGCCTTTGTACAGTTAATGCTGGAAAAAGAAAACAATGTGAGCATGGAAATTTATTCAGTAGATGGTAAAATGCTCGCGGCGAAAAATTATGGTAAGCTTTCGGATGCTCAGCTACTACAGGTTAATACAGAAAACTTAACAGCCGGCTTATACTTTGTAAAAGTGAATATTGATGGTAGAACTTCAATCATTAAGTTTGTAAAAGAATAAGTAGCTTTTCCTTTTTCCTTTAAAAACCGCCAGCTTTACTGGCGGTTTTTTTATTTTTACATCATTTAACACACTCTCATGTATAGCTATATCTATTACTTTTACGAAAAACTATGCCACCGGCATCCAAATAATACCATAGATTATGCTGGTGGGGGGTTTATTTTTTTATATTTTATATTTCATCTAAGTTGCGTTTTAGCAATTATAGAATGGTGCTGGCAACCTGTTTTTCTTAAAAATTTGTTTGCAAACATTTATTCTTTAAATATTACCAAGAATAAACCTATCTATACAATAATGGGTCTACCTTTTCTTTTTCTATTTTCATATGCTTTTCACAAGTTTTTTCATAAAAAAATTATGATGAAATACGATCGCATAAACCCATTCTCTATCTACAGCATTGTTTTTGTTTTAGCACTTTTTATTGTTCCAGTTATTATTATTATTAAATTAAAAACAAAATAACATGTATAAACTAATTCTTATTCCGTTGTTCCTGTTTCTTTGCTTTGGCAATATACAAGCCCAAAAAATTCAATACAGCTATGATAATGCAGGTAACCGCATTAGCCGTATGCTTTGTATTGGTTGCAGAACCATTAACCCTAACCCGCCCAGCACCACCGAAATTAATAAAGCCGAAGAACTGGCTGCTAAAAACGGGGTGCATGTTTTCCCTAATCCCAGCGCAGGCAATACCCTCACCCTTACACTGGATAAATACAATTCTGAAGAAAAAACTGTTTGCTATTTGCTGAATACAGAAGGTAAAACCTTAAAAACCTTCAACATCACAGGCACTTCCAATCAGCTCGATGTTGCTGATGTTGGTGCAGGTACTTATTTTATTAAGATTTATGTTGGTAAAGAGGAATTATTTTATAAAATAATGAAATACTAAGCCGCCAGAAGCCCTTATTCTAAACCATTGTTGGGGCTGGAATCATTCATTAAACAAAGTAGACTTCTATTTAACAATTTGCATTTGATCCAGCCAACAAAGTTAAACAGCGACAATACATGAAAAAATGTCTTGTCATTTTTTAGTGGTTCAAGCACCTCCAGGGCGTTTCTCAGAATTATTTCCCTGTTTTTTTTGTTGCTTCCCTCTCCCACTAATTTTTCCAATGTCTTTATCACTACTTTTTCTAAAGTGAATAAGAGTTTGTTGTGGTGCAACGAGCGGTATGTATTGGAAATGGAGTACTGCAGCAAGTCGAGCTTGCCCATTTCGTAAAACAGGATAAGTCTGAACAACCTCATGATGGCATAGGTACTTTTAAAAGGTTCAGCTGTTATACCCTGGTCATCTAAACGGTTAATCCATTCGAGCGATTTTTTAAACTGCCCTTCCATAAAATGATTAATGGCAATATTCATACTTATCGTCACTCTGTTTACCGGCGTAATACGTTTCATGTATTTCAGCACTTCCGTCTCTGTTCTTCTCAGGTAGCGCCTTCTTCCTGATTCGGCCGTGTTGTACATGAAGTAAAACGTTTCAAACACCCAAACTACTTCTGCAATAGCATAGCCGTGTGCTTTATCTTTTACCGGAACGGACTGAAGTTTCAATAGGGTATCTTTAACCTTACCGAAATCACGGATACTGGTATAACATATCAGCAAATTATTCATGCTAATAACATAATTCATGTACCTCAGTTCATAAAAAAAAGGATACAGCTCAAATAACTCTACTGCTTTAGTAGCGTATACAACGCTTAAGTCAAAACGGTTAAAGCGTGTATAATAAACCGAAGCTAAGGTGTAATATTGTAATTTTGAAATCAGGCTTTGCGGGTAGGTATCCGGCTTCTTCATGAGCGGTAAAAACAGTTTATCCAACTCCTTCAAAGACTCCTCTGTTCTAACCAATCCATCTTTATTGAGCATAAAAATATTCAGTTTTGCAGCATAGCATTGCATTTCCCGGTCTATCCTGATTTTCTCTTCCAGGGGCTCAAATTCTCTCCGGGTATATTCCTCCACAAAATATCTCCAATAATCAACGCTTTTTACGAGGTGCTGTACTTCATTTATTTTCTGATCTATAATAAGGCAATAATGAAAGCGTTCATATTTCATGGCCAGGTTTCTGGCTTTCTGTAATAAGTTAAATCCCTGTTTGTATAAGGCTCTTTTTATTAATACTTCTCCTGAAACTATGTGCGAAATAATTTCCTTCTCAATGGTAGGACTTGTTTTTTCTGCAAGAAATTGCAGCAACTGCAAATGCAAGTAATTTTTTACCCGTGTAAAGTTTTTAAATTTATAAATTTTCTTAATCTGGTGGTCATCACTTACTTCATCTTTCAGGTATATATTAAATAACTTAAGGTATTCTAATGACTCCAGATCTTTTCTGCTTTGGCAATAGATCCTGAACGTATTTACTTCTCCTAACTGAAGTGTTCTTATTAATTCCTGAAGTTCGGTAGAAGGGGTTTTCATAACGTTTTTTCTGTACCGGGGATTATTTATGTTTTTCAGCTGACTGCATTCTTAATCTGCCAGCATTTCCGTAAATTTTTTTCCTGAAATTTTACATTTGATCCAGCCTGGAAAATTAAATAATTCAAAAATAAGTTTAAGTGATTCTTCCTGCTGCATCCTGTTAATTTCCTGAAGGGTTGTTTCCAGTAGTTTAGTTCTTAACTTAAGGTTAGCAGTTTCCATCAGTTTCTCCAACAGCTTTATTATCACTTTCTCAAAAGGAAACAATAGTTTATTATGTAACAAGGACCTGTACGTATTGGTGATGGAATACAGCAAAAGATCAAATTTTTCCATTTCATAATATAAAATGAGCCTAAACAAGCGGTGAACCAAAATAAATGTTTTCTCTGTATTCAGGTCTTGCCACTCATCCATACGGTTAAGCCATTCCAATGATTTTTTAAAGTTGTGATCTATAAAATAATTCATTGCCAGGTTAGAGGCAATCAGTGATAAGCGGCTTCTGGAAATAGGGGGAGTACGTTTGGAAAAGTCATTATCGATTTTTCTGATTACCTTTCTCCGTTGCGGATAGTCTATGCAAATCCGGCAATAAGTTGTTTCAAAATGCAAGTAGGTTTCATTAATGGCGTTTCTATGGCTTTTATCAAAAGGCGAAATTCCCATTAGTTTGTTCAGCAATTTCCTCATTTCTTCAAACCTTCTGGTTAAAGCATAGAGCAGTAGTAAATTTCCAATACAAACAATGTGAGTCATATATCTTAACGAATAAAACTCAGAGCGGCTTTCGATAAGTTCAACAGCCTTTTCACAATAATATACAGATTTTTCAATGTCCCGGTGCATATAATAAAAGCCAAGAGTAGTATAATACTGTAGTTTAGAAATAAAGGTTGGCGGGTAATCTTCTCCTTTTTCAATCAGGGGCAGGTAGAGTTTATCCAGCTCCTCCAACGATTCCTGTTTACGGAAGAAACCATCATTAGTGGCCTGTAACAGTTGTATCCTACCGCCTGTTATGTCTATTTCATGCTCTCTTTTAATCTTTTCCATGATTGGCTCAAATTCCTCCTTTGGATATTCATTCACGAAATAACTCCAGTGATCGAAATTACGGATGGTATTTTGAGCCACATATATTTTTTGATCTATCAGCAGGCAATAATGAAGCCGCTCATACTTTTTGGCAAGGTTTCTGGCTTTGGTGAGTAAAGAAATGCCCTGTTTGTATAAGGCCCGCTTAATCAGGAGATCACTAGTAATAATCATGGTATTAATATCTTTCTCAACTCCTGTATTCCCCTTTTCTGCTAAATAATATAGGGCTTGTTCTTAAACTGAAAATCGGACAAAATTTAATCTGTAAAAAAAAGACAATATTAAATTTTTCATCCAAAGGAGTACTCTCCTTGATAATTTCTCAAGGTTGAGTACCAGTATTAT
>JACCDP011008526.1_pt1 | contig 15502 bp, 13 predicted proteins | sample 7445841 | NCBI WGS metagenome assembly JACCDP01 (sample SAMN15323441, study PRJNA562643) | freshwater metagenome | isolation source: river surface water | place: USA:Blue River Watershed | collected 2017-08-17 | reverse complement strand
GGCGTTGCTTTACATGCTGGTTACGGCATAGAAGCGACAAAAGACATAGCTGTTTTGTTTGGGCTTGATTACAACCTCAGCAATGTCAAATCAGGTACAGGTGAATCTGATGATGGGGAACGCCAAAACATATATTTTTAAAATCCATACAGCCTGTCTTTGGGTGCGGGCAGTTTGGTAAGTGACAACACATTGGCGTACGCTAAAGTTTCTTATGAATCTGCAAAATATTCTTACGGAAAAAATAATTCCAGTTTAGAAGGTTATGGGTTGGGCGCTGGTGCAAGGTATTTGCTGAATAAAACCACCTATGTACAAGCTGAACTCAAGTACACGAAATACACCAAGGCTGCTGGTAAAAACATCGACGATGCTACTGTTTCAAACACTCAATTTAACATTGGCCTGGGCGTGATGTTTAAATAGATTTCTCTGATTTTTTGAAAAGCCACGCAATGCGTGGCTTTTTCATGGGTTGATGCAATCGTCGGGCCCGGATCAGAGGGTGACAGCAGTGAATGCGGCCCAAATCTCGTTTGAGATTACGCCCGCCATGGCCTTGCTGTCTGATTCAGTTATTCATTCCCTTTTGTTTGGCACTAACTGAGGGACGCCCATGTCAGTTCACACCCTGCCCACCTCCGCTGCAACAGACCCCATTTGGCAAGCCAAAGTGCATCTGGCCGCCGCACTGCGACTCGCGGTGCTGGACGGGCTCGAGGAAGGCATCGACAACCACTTCACCATGGTCGTGCCCGGGCGCACCGACCAGTACCTGTTGTTGCCCTACGGTTTGCATTGGTCAGAAGCGCGTGCCAGCGACATGGTTGTGTTCAATGACGCCGGAGAAACCCTCGAGGGCCATGGCGTGGTCGAACTCTCGGCCCAATGCATTCACGCGCCACTGCACCGCATCACTGGCGCCAAAGTGGTGTTGCATACCCATCAACCCTGGGCGACGGCGTTGAACATGCTCCAACACAACCGTTTGTTGGCGGCCAGCCAGACCGCGGCGTTTTTTCATGGCCGCATTGCCTATGACGACCATTACCAAGGGTTGGCCAAAACCATGGCCGAAGGCGAGCGCTTGGCGGCCATGCTGGGTGACAAACACGCGATGTTTTTGAAAAACCATGGCGTGATCACCGTGGGTCAAACCGTGGCGCAGGCCTATCGCCGCTTGTACAAACTGGAAAAAGCGTGCCAAACCCAAGTGCTGGCCATGGGCACGGGTGAGCCGCTGGAAGTCATGAGCGATGAAGTGATTGCGGAGGTGCTGCAGCGCTCACCGAACGACCGTCACCCCATCGCAGAGCGCGAACGCTTGTATTTCGAAGCCATGATGCGGGTATTGGACCGGGTCAATCCCGGATATGCGGATTGAGCGCTTCTCAACGCTGAACCCTTAATGCAGCTTTTGCGCCAGATTGCGACGAAACAGATCCCACCACCGCTGCCTGCGCAAAACCGTGTTTGACAAACACCGCCATCACCTCTTTCACTGCATCAGGACTGCAACTGACCAACAAGCCGCCACTGGTTTGCGGGTCACTCAATAACGCCTGGTCAATCGCATCAAAACCGCTGGCAGGCAATTGAACATCTGCACCATAACCCTGCCAATTGCGCCCCGAGGCCCCGGTGACATGGCCTTGCTCGGCCAACCCGCGCACACCGTCAAGCCATGGCACCTGAGACCAATCGATATGCACATCCACACCTGAGCCACGTGCGATTTCCAGCGCATGACCGGCCAAACCAAAGCCGGTGACATCGGTCATGGCATGCACCCCGTCCAAAGCCGCCAGTTCCGGTCCAGGGGTGTTGAGCCGGGTGGTGCAGGCGATCATTTGCGCATAGCCCTGCGTGGACAACTGTTCTTTTTTCAACGCCGCAGACAAGATGCCCACCCCCAAGGGTTTGCCCAGTACCAACAGATCGCCCGCTTGGGCCGATGCATTGCGTTTGATGCGACTGGGGTGGGCCAGGCCCAGCACCACCAAACCGTAAATCGGCTCCACCGAATCGATGCTGTGTCCGCCCGCGATCGGGATGCCTGCGGCCTGGCACACGCTTTGGCCGCCGGCCAAGATCTGTCCGATCGTGTCGGTGCTCAACACATTGACTGGCATGCCGACCAAGGCCAACGCAAACACAGGTGCGCCTCCCATGGCATACACGTCACTGATGGCATTGGTCGCGGCAATCCGACCAAAGTCAAACGGGTCATCCACGATCGGCATGAAAAAGTCGGTGGTGGCGATCAAGGCTTGCTGGTCGTTCAACAAATACACTGCCGCATCGTCAGAAGTGTCGATACCCACCAGCAAAGCGGGTGGCAATGCAAAGCCTTTCATGTTGCTCAGAATGTCGCGCAACACGCCTGGGGCGATCTTGCAACCGCAACCTCCACCATGGGCCAAAGAAGTCAAACGGGGCGAAGTGGTCAGGGTCGGTGAATGCATGATGCAAATCTACCATGCAGCTTGGGTCTTCTATGATGGCCATTGCCAACCAAGCCCGCCGCATGCGCAGGCTTTCACAGGGAGTATCGGTTTGGAAGTTTCATTTGTGGAAGAAATCCAGTCATTGCGCTTAGGCGATGGCGAATGGTTTCATGGCGAAGGCATTTTGGCGGTGACCAAAGCCTTGCTGCAATCGGGTGTGGCCTATGTCGGTGGTTACCAAGGCGCGCCGGTGTCGCATCTGCTGGATGTGATGGTGCAAGCCAAGCCGCTGATGCAAGAGCTCGGCGTGCATGTCGAAGCCTGTTCCAACGAAGCGTCCGCCGCGGCAATGCTCGGTGCCAGCATCCACTACCCATTGCGTGGCGCGGTGACTTGGAAATCGATTGTGGGCACCAATGTCGCCTCAGATGCCTTGTCCAATTTGTCCTCCCCCGGCGTGGTGGGTGGTGCATTGATCGTGGTCGGCGAAGACTACGGTGAAGGTGCGTCGGTGATTCAAGAACGCAGCCATGCCTATGCGCTCAAGAGCACCTTGTGCTTGCTGGACCCGCGTCCGGATTTGGCCAAGATGGTGGACATGGTGGCGCATGGGTTTGCGTTGTCTGAAGCATCGAACATGCCTGTCATGCTTGAATTGCGCATCCGTGCCTGCCATGTGCGTGGCAGCTTTGTGGCCAAAACCAACCGCGCACCGGCGGTGTCCACCCGTGCATGGATGGCTGAGCCCGCCCCCTTCGACTACATGCGTTTGGCGCACCCACCGGTCACCTTCCAACAAGAAAAGCGCAAATTGGAAGAACGCATTCCTGCCGCACGTGACTACATCGTTCAACACGGCTTGAACGAATGGATCACCGGCAATCCCCATGCTGATTTGGGTTTGATCGTGCAAGGTGGTTTGTACAACAGCTTGGTTCGCAGTTTGCAATTGCTGGGCTTGGCCGATGTCAATGGTGAAACTGCGCTGTCGGTGTTGGTGCTGAATGTGACTTACCCGCTGGTGCCGCAACAAATCGCTGACTTTTGCCAAGGCAAACGGGCGGTGATGGTGGTGGAAGAAGGTCAGCCCGAGTACATCGAGCAAGACATCGCCACGCAACTGCGTCGACAAGGCATCCCCACTGCATTGCACGGCAAAGACATGCTGCCCGGCGCAGGCGAGTACAACGTCGAAGCCATCACCCGTGGACTGTCACCCTTCATTGCCACCTACCTGTCAGCAGCGACCGCCGTCAGAAGCCAACAATGGCTGAGCGATTTGCAACAACGACGTGCAGATGTCGCCCAAGCCTTAGGGCAACCCTTGCCCGCGCGTCCGCCCGGGTTTTGCATCGGTTGCCCAGAACGCCCCGTGTTCTCTGCGTTGAAGTTGGTGCAACAAGACATCGGCGACTTGCACATTGCCGCTGACATCGGTTGCCATGCTTTGGGCACGTTCGAGCCGTTTTCGACCGGGCATTCCATATTGGGTTATGGCATGAGTCTGGCGAGCCGCGCCGGCGTGTCACCCATGATGCAAAGGCGCACCCTCGCCATCATGGGCGATGGGGGCTTTTGGCACAACGGTTTGTTGACTGGCGTGCAAAGTGCGCTGTTCAACGGCGATGACGCGGTGTTGCTGATTTTCAAAAATGGTTACACCTCGGCCACTGGCACGCAAGACATCATCTCCACACCGTTGGAAGCTGAAAAGCAAGCCGCCAACGACAAGCACACCAGTTTGTCGCACACCAACATGACCATCGAATCCACCTTGCAAGGATTGGGTGTGCAATGGCTCAAAACCGTTCACACCTATGACGTGGCCCAGGTCAAAGCGGTGTTGAAAGAAGCCTTCACCTCCGATTTCAACGGCTTGAAAGTCATCATTGCCGAAGGTGAATGCCAACTCGAGCGCCAACGGCGAATCAAGCCTTGGGTTCAATCGCTGTTGAAAAAAGGCAAGCGAGTGGTGCGCGTGAAATACGGTGTGGATGAAGACGTGTGCAACGGCGACCACGCCTGCATCCGTTTGTCGGGCTGCCCGACGCTGACACTCAAAGACAACCCCGACCCGCTCAAAGTGGATCCGGTGGCCACGGTCATCGACGGATGTGTTGGTTGCGGGCTGTGCGGTGAAAACGCCCACGCAGCCACCTTGTGCCCCAGCTTTTATCGGGCTGAGATCGTGCAAAACCCCGGTCTGGTGGAACGCATCTGGGCGCATCTGCAATCGAGGCTGGTTCGCGCCATGCAAACCGCATGAGTCAGCCGATCAGTTTGCTGGTCTGCGCCTTGGGTGGTGAAGGCGGTGGGGTGTTGAGCGAATGGCTGATGGACACGGCCAGGCGCGCGGGGCACGCCGCGCAAAGCACGTCCATTCCCGGGGTGGCACAACGCACCGGCGCCACGACTTATTACATCGAGGTCTCGCCCACACCGAACAGCGCGACACTGTCACGCAAACCCGTGTTCAGCCTCAACCCGGTACCAGGCGCGCTCGACGCCTTGGTCTCGACCGAATTGCTGGAAACCGCACGGCAAATCTCGCTGGGCATGGTGGCGCATGAACGCACGCGTGTGTTCAGTTCATCGTCTCGCAGTTTGACCACGCGCGAGCGCATGCCCTTGGGCGACGGGCGCTTGGACTCGACCAAGTTGCTCGAATTGGTTCAGCAATTTGCCCTTGAAGCACAGGTGTGGGATTTCTCAGACATGGCCAAAGCACACGGCACCATGGTGAGCGCCATCATGTTGGGCGTGATCGCTGCCAGCGGCTTGTTCCCCATGGCGCGCGAACACTACGAAGCTGCGATTGGCGAGGGCCCCCACAGCCAACCCAGCCTGCGCGGTTTTGCGGCGGCCTATGCACGCTGCCAAACCCATCAAGCGGTACTGGCCATGCGCCATGACGATGAAGCGCAGCCCCGCACACAGACCACGCATGAACCTGCGTTGCAAGCCCTGCCCGCGCAGGTGCGTGAATTGGCTGAACTGGGGTTTGCGCGTTTATGCGATTACCAAAGCCGCGCCTATGCCGAGCTTTATGTGCAACGTCTGCAACGTGTGTTGGATGCTGAAAACACCATCGACCCGACACAGCAACATGGCCATGCTGCCACGCGCGAAATGGCGCGCTGGCTGGCACTGTGGATGGCATTCGATGACATCGTGCGTGTGGCCGATTTGAAAAGTCGCGCCTCTCGCCAACAACGCGTGGCCCAAGAGGTCAAACAACAACCCGATGAATTGCTTCGGGTGTACGAGCATTTCAAACCTGGCATCCCTGAACTGGCTGCGCTGTTGCCAGCGCGCATCGCACACCGTCTGGTGCGTTGGGACAAGGCGCGCGTGGCCCAAGGTCGCGAACCGTTGGCTTGGGCGATCAAGGTTGGCTCTCACACCGTGTGGGGCATGCTGGCGTTGCGTTTGCTGGCAGGCTTGCGTGGGTTGCGACCACACGGCAGCCGGTTTGCGCTGGAACAACACGACATCGATGCATGGTTGAACAGCGTTTGCCGCGGCTTGCAAGAAGACTGGACGCTGGGCCACGAGTTGGCATTGTGTGGACGCCTGATCAAAGGTTATGGCAGCACCAACGAACGCGCCAAACGCCATTTGCAACACATTCTGCAAACGTTCGGCCACACCCACACCGAACACACCAACGCATGGCGTGCGGATGCGGTTCGGCAAACCCGTGAAGCCGCCTTGAGCGATGAAGCGGGCACGGCCTTAGACCAACGCTTGCAAGCCTTGGGCGTCCCCAAACGTCCCGTCACCGAGCACCCTTTGCGGTTTGTCAGGTCAGCGGCCCGCACGGCCAAGCCTTGAGCGCATCGGTCCGCATCAAGGGCAGATACGGATCAACAGACCGCACAGGCTGGGTTATCCTCAGCGGTTATCTGTCCACCACGGTTGCCCTCGCCATGAACAACTTGTTTTGCCACCCTTGTGTCCGCTGGAGTGTTTTGTCGCTGAGTGTGTGGGTCAACCCGCTGGGGGTGCATGCGCAAGACAAAACACAGTCCTTGCGTGCGTCCACTTGGGTGCCCGCCCAACATGCGCTCAACCCTGCGGTTCAAAGCTGGATCGACAGTTTGAAAAAAGCCTCTGGCGGCAGCATCAACCCGACCTTGTTTCCCTCCGAGCAACTCGGCAAAGCCATGGACCATTACGACATGGCACGCGATGGTTTGACCGACTTCGCGTTTGTGAACCCGGGCTACCAACCTGGCCGTTTCCCCATTTTTGCAGCGGCTTCGTTGCCATTTGAAATCAGCAACGCCAAAGCGGGTTCGGCAGCCATTGATGCGTGGTACCGCGCTTATGCCGCCAAAGAAATGAAAGATGTGAAATATTGTTTTGCGTTTGCGCACGACCCGGGCGCATTGCACTCACGCAAAAAAGTGGTGATGCCCGCCGACCTCAAAGGCATGAAAGTGCGTCCAGCGACCTCCACTGTCGGCCAAATGGTGACCTTGCTCGGCGGCACCAATGTGCAAGCCTCAGCCCCTGAATCACGCGACGCGATTGAGCGCGGTGTGGCCGACGCCATCACGTTTCCTTGGGGTTCACTCACCCTGTTTGGCATTGACAAAGTGGTCAAGTTCCACATGGACACCCCGTTGTATGTGACGCCATTTGTCTGGGTCATGAACCAAGACAAATACAACAGTTTGTCGCCCGCACAAAAGCAAGCCGTCGACAGCCACTGCACCAGCGAATGGGCAGAAAAAATTGGCAGCGCTTGGGCCGATTTTGAAATCAATGGCCGCGCCAAATTGTTGGCAGACAAAGCCAACCGAGAAATTTACGCGCTCACGCCCGCGCAATTGGCGGCTTGGAAATCGGCTGTGGCGCCAGTGCGCCAGCAATGGGCCGACGAGGTCAAAAAACGTGGTGATGACCCAACCATGGTGATGAAGGCTTTGCAACAAAGCCTGACCAAATACAAATCGGCGATGTAAGCCTTGCCATGACCGCCCGCACCAAGCATTTGTTCGACCGGATCATTGACACCATCGAATGGTTTGCCGCAGTGTTTGTGGGCATCGTGGCGCTCAACATCTTCATCGCCGTGGTGCTGCGCAAATTTTTCGGCACCGCCATCCCTGACAGTTACGACTTCGGCCGCTTGCTGTTGGGCATTTTGATTTTTTGGGGCATTGCCGCCACCAGTTACCGGGGCGGACACATCACCGTGGATTTGCTGTGGACGCACGCCAGCCCCCGCTACAAGCGCTGGATTGACGTGTTCGCCACCTTGGTGCTGTTGTTGGTGGTCACGGTGCAAACCGTCATGCTGTTTGACAAAGTGGCGACGACTTACCGTGACAACGTCCAAACCTACGACCTCAATTTGCCGACCTGGCCGTTTTTCGCCGTGGCATGGATGGGGGATGTGTGCGCGGTGTTGTTGATAGCGATACGTACCTGGCGCTTGATTGCCGACCCCGAAGCGCTGACACCCACTCCCGGACAAGGGCACTGACATGGACGGGATGAACCTCAGCCCGGATGCAGTGGCCGTCATCGGCTTTGTCGCATTGTTTACCCTGATGTTGTTGCGCGTGCCGGTGGGCATGGCCATGGGCTTGGTGGGCGTGGTCGGCTACGGCTACATCGCTGGCAGTGGGCCCGCTTTGAAATTGATCGGGCAAACATCGATGCGCACCGTCACCGACTACACGTTTGGTGTCATCCCGATGTTCATGCTGATGGGCGCGTTCGTGTCGGTGTCCGGCGTGAGCCGCGAACTGTTTCGCGCAGCCAATGCATTCATTGGCCATTTGCGCGGCGGCTTGGGCATGGCCACGGTCATCGCTTGCGGTGGTTTTGCTGCGATTTGCGGTTCATCGGTGGCCACCGCGGCCACGTTCTCATCGGTGGCTTACCCTGAGATGCGTCGTTTCGGTTACCCGCAATCGTTTTCTACCGGCGTGATTGCCGCAGGCGGGACCTTGGGCGCGATGTTGCCGCCATCCACCGTGCTCGCGGTCTACGCGATCCTCACGCAACAAGACATTGGCAAGTTGTTCATGGCAGGCATCATCCCCGGTTTGTTGGCCATGGCGATGTATGTGCTGACCATTTCGGTGATCGTAAGGGTCAAGCCCGATTGGTTGCCGCGCGGCGCTGCCACCAGCTGGCGTCAACGTTTTGAAGGACTGAAAGATGTCTGGGCGCCTTTGCTGTTGTTTGTGTTCGTGATCGGCGGCTTGTACGGTGGATTTTTCACCCCAACCGAGGCGGGCGGCGTCGGTGCGACAGGCGCATTTCTCTTGGGGGTGCTGCGCGGCAAGTTAGACCGTGCGGGCATATTGGAGGCCTTGCTGTCGGCCACACGCACCGCAGCCGCGGTGTTCACCGTGTTGATCGGTGCGCTGATTTTTGGTTACTTCCTCACCATGACCCAAACCCCGCAAAAGCTCACCGGGTTTTTGACCGAACTGGGCTTGGGGCCCTATGGCGTGCTGGCCTTGATCATGTTGATGTATTTGGTGTTGGGCTGTTTGATGGACGCCATGGCCATGATCATTTTGACCGTGCCCATCATTTTCCCGGTGATCGTTCAGTTGGGCTTTGACCCGATTTGGTTTGGCATCATCATCGTGATGACCGTGGAGCTGGGCTTGATTCACCCGCCCGTGGGCATGAATGTGTTCGTCATCAAAAGCGTGGTGCATGACGTCAGCTTCACCACGATTTTCAAAGGCGTGATCCCGTTCGTGGTGACCGATTTGCTGCGTTTACTGATTCTGATCGCATTCCCCATGATCGCCTTGTGGCTGCCTGGGCGCATGGTTTGACACGCTTTGACGACCCATCCGGTGTGCTTTTTTTCTGCGCTTTCGCTGGAAAAAAACACCCCCTCCGGGCCGTCTTAAGGAAAATTGGCAATTGACCCCAATTACCTGCAGGCCGATTGCGCCAACAACGCATCCACACCGTCCGGCGCAATCCGGGTGAAACGCACAGGCGTTTCGTAATGGTTCATCACCTCACCCGTGGCATGCGCTTGCGCGTAACGCGTGACCTGTGAATCAGCGATTTTGTTTTGCGCGCAATCGATGGTGGTGCGTGTTTTTTCAGAACGCACTTCTTTGCCTTCCAAATTGGTCAAAGGTGTTGAGAAATCCGTGATGCGCCACACGGTCACCTGGTCCCCCTCGCGTTCGATCGCGTCGTCATACCAGTACTGATTTTCGGCGGTGATGCTGAGTTCGCGCCACTCGGCGTGCAATGGCATACACAGCGCATACCCGGCCAGAGCCACCACACAGACACGCCCCCAACCACTTAGAAAAAACATCGTTCAATTCAGCTTGTAGGGCTGACCAAAGTCGCCGACTTGCGGAAACAAAAACGTGGTGCTGCTCGGGCCAATGCCCATGATTTGCACGGTCGCGCCTTCGCTGCCGCCACCGTCGTAATGGATCGCACCAGCAGGGTGTTGCATGTAGCTGCCTTGTTTGAGCGGTTGGGTGGTTTTCGGGTCCCAACTGTCGTCGGTGCCTGCCAGCCATGTGCCTTGCATGACCGTGACGTAGCGGTCTTCGCGGTGGTAATGCGGCGCGCTCATCACACCGGGCGGGAACACCACACGAATCACATAAGGCCCGGGCTTCGCGGGGTCGCCAGAGATGACTGCAAACTTCACGCCTTTGCCTGCATCCTTCCACTGGATTTGCTCGGGCTCAACCACGGTGAAGGGTTTGTCCAAGCTCTGCGCCATGGCCGCGTTGCCCGCGACGAGGGCGATCGTGGCCAACACTTTGGCCAGTGGGTTGAATGAAGTCATGCACTGTTCCTTGTTCATTGATTAGGTGTTCCATCGGTCACCAACCTATCACACCGCCATCGATTTTACGGATGGCCACGGTCGCTGATCGTGGGCGGTTGTCGTCTATGTGATCTGGCCAGCTCGAAAACTGGTTAGGGTATTTCGGGTCCCCCCGGTCGGTGGGTGTTTCGCCGGGATGCTGTATGTTGATGAACAAGCTGGTGCCGTCCGGCGTGAACGACACGCCGGTGATTTCACACATGTTCGGACCGGTGAGAAAACGCTTGACCTGGCCTGTGGTGGTGTCGCACACCAGCATTTGGTTATTGCCAATGCGCTTGAACTCGCCTTGGTTCAATTGCCCGGAATGCACATCGGTTTGAATCCACAACAAACCGCCGGGCCCGATGCTCAAACCGTCTGGGCAACCAAAAAAATCGCCCTGGATGTTGCCTCTGGCTTGTTCGCGCTCATTGGCCGGATCGCCTGCCATCAGCAAATGGTTCCAAACAAAGGTGTCGCCCGCAAAGGCGTTCTCATCACGCCAGCGAATGATGTGACCCATGGTGTTGTTGGCGCGCGGGTTCGCTGCATCCACGCTTGGGTGTTTGTCTTGGCCACGGTTGGTGTTGTTGGTCAAGGTGCAGTACACCCAGCCGTTGTCACGGTCGATGGTCAACCATTCAGGGCGGTCCATTTTGGTGGCACCCAAGGCGTCGCTGGCCTGCCTGGCTTTGATCAGCACCTCTGCCTGATCGGCAAACCCATTGGCCGCTGTGAGAGGACCGCTGCCGTGCACCAGTGGCAACCACCGTCCGGTGCCGTCGGCGTCGAACCTCGCGACATACAACGTGCCATGGTCTAGCAGCTCTCGGTTGGCGGCCGCGCCGCCGGGTGCAATCTTGTCGCGGCTGATGAATTTGTAGATGTACTCAAAACGCGCGTCTTCACCTGAATACACGACAGCACGGCCATCACCCGATTGCGTGACCCATGCGCCTTCGTGCGCACCGCGTCCGATGGCGGTGCGTTTGATCGGTGTGCTGAGCGGGTCCATCGGGTCGACTTCGACAATCCATCCAAACCGATTCGGTTCATTGGGGTGCTTGACGGCATCAAAGCGTTCGTCGTGCGCTTCCCATTGGTAAAAACTTTTGGCGCGCAAGCCCCAACGTTTGTGGTGTGGCGAGATGGCTTCGCCCGCTGCAAAATAAAAAGACCAGTTTTCCTCGCCCGACAAATAGGTTCCCCACGGTGTCATGCTGCTGGCGCAATTGTTGAGCGTGCCTTTGATCCGCTTGCCCGACGGGTCAGCGGCGGTTTGCATCATGCGGTGACCGGCGGCCGGCCCACCCACGGCAAACTCGGTGTCCAAGGTGATGCGCCTTGCATACCGCGATGGCCGCACCATTTGCCAACCGCGCTCAGTCAGCCGGGCTTCATAAGCAGACAAGCCATGGGCGTTCTGTGACTTTTTGACCTTTTCTGCGGTCCAGTTTTCTATACCGTCGGAATGAAGCAATCCATCATCGGTGTATTCATGGTTGGTCATGATCACGCCATGGGTCGAGCTGCCATTGAGCGGAAAAAACACCAAGCCGTCATGGTGCATGCCCATTTGGGCGGCTTGTTCTTCGGCGGTGTTGGAAGCGTCAGCACGGTAGGCGGGCATGTTGCCTGCGATGCCCACCGGTTCACCCCACGCCGCCAACACATTGAAGCGGTAGCCGGGTGGCACTTGCACAAAGTCTTCCAAGCTGGGGGACAGTGCTTGAAAATTCAAACGGCTGCTGGCCGAGGCGGCGGCGTTTTGTGCTTTGGCCCAAGCTGTTTGAGCCAGCAACGACAAGCCTGCCAGCAGTTGAAGACTGATCCGCTTGGACGGGTCCGACACCTGGTGGATGCTGGTGTTGCCCGAACGGTTGCTGTCCTCCATGGTGTCGAAATCTTTGGCCATGCGGCGCTTGCTCCCATTGAACTGTTTGTTGAATTGAATCCAGTACCTGGCGCATCAACCCTTGTGGTGCAAGAGAGTATCGCCAAAGACCATGACAAAAGTTTGATGAACGGTGAAATGCCCGTCCCAAAAACAAAAACCCCTGCGAGCTGTCGCAAGGGTTGATGAAAGAAGTACAACGCCAAGGCGTTGCTGTTGGGGTGATTCAGCTGGTGCGGCTGGCGATCATCAGAATCGACACCCACAAGGTGATCATTCCGCTGAATGCCACGACACCACCGATGTAGACCTTGGCCAATTTATTTCGGGTTTGCACCGCTTGGCTATCGTTCATGGCAGACCTTTCTGACAGGGGTGAATGGTTGAAACAGTCTAGCTGGGTTTACAGCAATTGGCAAGGAAAATGTCAATTGAAGTTGACATAAAAAGAATACTTTTGTGGAATATTCATTGGCAAGCCTGGGATGGGTCAACACGAAACGTCATGGTCACCCCACTCACCGGGACAAGGCTTGCGCCTCGGCTTCTTGTTCCATGTAAACCCAGTCCACGATGTCATCGCTGGGCACGTAGCCTGGCACCAACTGTTGCATCATCAATCGAATGACTGCCACGTCGTTGATATTCAGCGCCATCTCTAAAGCGCGCAATTTGTCTTCCAAAACAGTCCAGCCTAGGTGCACTTCATGGGCCTTCATGATCCGTGAGTGAGAGGTCGGCTGGGGATTGTCGCCAATCAATAACTCTTCATACAGCTTTTCACCCGGTCTCAAACCCGTGATTTCAATTTCAATGTCACCCTCAGGGTGCACGCTGTCTCTGACTTGAAGCCCTGACAGCTCGATGATTCGGCAGGCCAAATCCATGATCTTCACCGGTTGCCCCATGTCCAGCACAAACACGTCGCCGCCCTTTGCCATGGCGCCGGCCTGTATCACCAATTGCGCGGCTTCAGGAATGGTCATGAAATAACGGGTGATGTCGGTATGTGTCAACGTGACTGGACCACCCTCGCGGATTTGTTGCCTGAACCTCGGCACCACGGAACCCGACGAACCCAACACATTGCCAAAACGGACCATGCTGAACTTGGTTTCAGCATGGATGGCGGCCAGTGCTTGCAGAACGGTTTCGGCCAAGCGTTTGCTGGCCCCCATGATGTTGGTTGGGCGCACCGCCTTGTCGGTGCTGATCAACACAAAATCTGCCACGCCGTTTTCAGCCGCAGCCTGTGCCGTGCGCAACGTGCCCAGCACATTGTTTTTGATTCCCTCGGCTGGGTTGTGTTCAACCAGTGGCACGTGTTTGTAGGCCGCTGCGTGGTAGACCGTGTCCGGCTGCCAAGTGGCCATGATTTCGCGCATGCGATCCTGGTCCTGAACAGACGCCAGCAAGGGAACCAGCACATTTTTTTCGTGTGCCTGTTTTTCTTCCAGCTCTTGGTGAATGGCATACAGCGCAAATTCGCTTTGCTCGATCAAGAGCAATTTGCTCGGACCCACGGCCAGTATTTGGCGACACAATTCACTGCCAATAGACCCCCCTGCACCAGTGACCAACACCACTTTGCCACTGATGTTCTTCATCAGCAAAATATGGTTGGGTGCCACAGGCTCACGACCGAGCAAATCATCGATGTCCAGTTCACGCAAATCCGACACACTGACTTTTCCCTGTGCCAATTCAGTCATGCTGGGCAAGGTACGAACCGCCACCCGCGCAGCTCTGATGCGGGACAAAATGTCATTGCGGCTTTTTCTGTTCAAACTGGGCATGGCCAGCAACACATCGCTGATGGCCAATGTCGTGACCAAGTGGGGCAAGTCAACCGGGTTGTAGATAGGCTGACCATTCAACACATGGCCATGCAAGCGGTCGTCATCATCCAAAAAACCCACCACTTGCATTTCATGGCTGTTGGACATCGCAGCAACCAGTTGACGCCCCGATGTTCCAGCGCCGTATATCAGCACCTTGGAACGATGGCCTTGCTTCAACAAACTGCGGTATTGGTCACCCAACCACACCCTTGCGAACGCTCTTGACGCACCGACAAACAGCAACAACAAGATCGGCTGAATGATGCCAATGGTCCGCGGTACCCCTGGCACGCCAATGGCAGTGAACACGCAGGCATACAGCAACCCATAAATACCCACCGCCTGCGCCACGGCCAGCAACGCCGGCCAACCGCTGTATCGGAAGATGGCGCGGTACAAACCCATCACCACAAACACTGGCAAGCCAATGAAGATGGATGAACCCACTGCCACCAGTGCATTGCCAGACAGTGCAACGAATTCACCCAACCGCAGGTAATATGCCAACCAGAGAGTCAGCACACACAAAGCCATGTCAATCGTGAACACAACCAAGCGTTTGACAAGCCTGGGCAAAGACAAGACTGGCATCGCAAAATTAGCCATCGAAGTGTTCATAGCAATTTGCTTTCTGATTGACTATTTGAAAAATTAAGGCTCAATGAGACACGCCATCTTTGGTGACCACTTTCAGTGCAGTCAACCAAAGAATGTAGAGATCGAAACCAAATGATTGACGCACAAGGTATTCCACATCGAATTGAACTTTTTGCTCTATCGGTAATTCATCGCGCCCATTGACTTGCGCCCACCCCGTCAAACCAGGCACCAATGCATGTACACCATGTGCTGTTCGTAAGGCGATCAAGTCATCTTGGTTGAACAAAGCAGGACGCGGTCCGACAAAACTCATGTCACCTTTGAGGATGCTCCATAGCTGAGGCAATTCATCCAAACTGGTTTTTCGAAGAAATGAGCCGATGGGCGTCAACCATTGCTCTGGGTTTGAAAGCAAGTGTGTTGCAACCGCAGGTGTGTCAATTCGCATGGTGCGGAATTTGGGCATTCTGAAGATGCGGTTATGGCGACCGATTCGGTCGCTCCAGTAAAGCGCCGGCCCGGCTGAAGTCAGGCGCACAGCTATCATCAAAATAGCTATTGGTAATGCTAATAAAATAATTAAAATTAAAGCCAGTTCTATATCAATGATTTTTTTTAAAAATATATTTTTAGATTTAATCATGGACGGTAACTTTGACCTGCCCCCTTTTGCCATACCACTCATTAGTTGGAAGTCCGGGTTAAGGTTAATCTAAATTTGAATTGATGGATTCACCTTCATTGGCAGCGCGTTGCCGATGAAGGTGGGCGAATTCAGCAGGTGGAATCCTTCCAACGCTGCTATGGGGTCTGACCTGGTTGTAGTCCTGTTTCCAGATCGAGGCCGCATTCCTTGCTTGTTGCAATGTCTCAAACCAGCTTTCATTGAGGT
>JACCDP010266574.1_pt1 | contig 15507 bp, 11 predicted proteins | sample 7445841 | NCBI WGS metagenome assembly JACCDP01 (sample SAMN15323441, study PRJNA562643) | freshwater metagenome | isolation source: river surface water | place: USA:Blue River Watershed | collected 2017-08-17 | reverse complement strand
TGGCTGATGATGCTGAAGTTCCGGCTGCCGAACGAGCTCGACGCGAACGTATGCGCGAAACTACTTCTGGAATTACTTCCTATTCGACGGATCGCACTGGAACCAAAGTTGCCTTTGCACTTTCTGGACAACTATTCGTTGGTCAGACATCTGATGCAGCTTTAATGAATCTGAATGTGGATGGACCAGTTATCGATCCAAGAATTTCTCCTGATGGGAACTTTGTTGCCTGGTCTAATGGCAAAGATTTGTTCGTAATTGATTTCGCCGGTAGTGACTTGCGCAATTTAACCAACGAAAAAGCTGAGAACATTTCTTGGGGCTTGGCAGATTTCATTGCATCAGAGGAATTTGGTCGGATGCATGGTTATTGGTGGTCACCAGAAAGCGACAGTTTGATTGTTGAGTCAGTAAATGACTCTGAAGTGCAAACTTGGTGGATATCAGATCCAGCAACTCCGGCAAAGTCACCACAAGAAATTCGATATCCAGCCGCTGGAACCAGAAATGCAATTCTTGGACTTGAGAAGATATCAATTAGCGGTGAACGGGAGGCAATCAGCTGGGATAACGATTCGTTCGAATACTTGATATCGGTTTCCTGGCAAAAAGATTGCAATGCGCTAATAACAGTTGCTGATCGTGCCCAACAGAATTTTGTAACATATGCAGCAACCGCCTCTGGTCTTGAGAACGTTCACGAAGTAACCGACCACGAATTCGTCGAAGTAATTCCTGGCCAGCCGCGTTGGCATAACGGTCAGATTGTTTCAGTTGTCGATAATCGCCAGACCGATACTAGGGAATTACAGATTTCTGGAAAAGCAATATCTCCAGCTGGACTACAAGTTATGTCGGTAATCGATATCAAGGATGACTACATAGATGTGATTGCAACTCAGGATGCTTTGTCGCGAGACTTAATCCGTCTAGGGTTTGACGGATCCATAACTGAGATTTCACAGGGCGGAATTGCCAGCGCAACAACTACTTCCGCCGAACTTCAAGTGGTTGTTGAATCACGTCTTGATACACATACCCGGAGCTACCAGCTTCGTAGGGGTGTTAAGACCGAACACTATTTTGACTCACAGGCCGAGTCACCGAATTTCACATCACAAGTACACGTGCTTCAGACTGGATCTCACAAAGTGAATACGGCTGTGCTGTTTCCGCAAGACCATGTGTACGGTAGTAAAAAACTCCCAGTCATGATGCGACCATACGGAGGTCCGCATGGACCCCAAGTTCAAAATGGCGCGCTCAGCTACGCAATTGATCAATGGTTTGCTGATCAAGGATTTGTTGTCATAGTTGCTGACAATCGAGGCACCGGTGGTCGAGGCCCAGCTTGGGATCATGCGATTTACCAGGACTTTGTCACTCCGGTACTAGATGACCAAGTGGCTGCTATTGCCGATGTTGCCAAACATTTTCCTGATGATGTTGACGCTAGCCGGGTCGGCATAACTGGCTGGTCATTTGGTGGTTACTTGTCAGCATTAGCAGTAATGAAAAGACCAGATGTTTTCCATGCCGCAGTTGCGGGGGCGCCGGTGACTGAATGGCTTTGGTATGACACTGCATACACCGAGCGCTACCTCGGCCATCCAGAGAAGTTTCCTGAGATTTATGAAGACCACTCCTTAATGCCACTGGCAGGCCAACTCGACCGACCACTTATGTTGGTCCATGGGCTTGCTGATGACAATGTGGTTGCGGCTCATTCGCTTTCGTTGAGCGGTGGACTTTTGGCAAATAAGAAGCCTCACACTTTGCTACCACTATCTGGTGTGACCCACATGACGCCTCAAGAAATCATTTCGGAGAACTTGATGCTGTTAACAGTTGAGTACTTAAAGGAACAGCTCGGAGTCGAATAACTTCGAAGTTAACTTATGAAGTCATTTCCCGAAGCTGACGCGCTGCTCGCAACATCCATTGGGTAATGACAAGCAACTCTGTGACCAGTAGTTAACTCACGCAATTCAGGAACTTCTGATTCACAGCGAGCTTGGGCCTTGAAGCAACGAGTTCTAAACACGCAACCGCTTGGTGGATTACTTGGGCTTGGCAAATCGCCTGACAAAATAATTCGTTCGCGGGAGCGCTCTAGATCTGGATCTGCAATTGGAACTGCGGAAAGTAGTGCGTGCGTGTACGGGTGCAACGGCGATTGATAAAGAACATCTTGTGGTGCTTGTTCCATGATCTTTCCAAGGTACATAACTGCAACGCGATCGGAAATATGTCGAACTACAGACAAATCATGTGCGATAAAGATGTAGGCAAGACCAAACTCCTGCTGGATGTCGTCCAACAAGTTGAGCACCTGTGCCTGAATCGAAACATCTAGTGCTGATACCGGCTCATCGCAAACAATCAACTTTGGCTTAAGTGCGATAGCTCGGGCAATCCCGATTCGTTGACGTTGTCCACCAGAGAATTCGTTTGGATACCGGTTGAAATGTTCAGGGTTTAATCCAACGCGATCCATTAGGCCTTGCACAGCTTTCATGATGCCGCCCTCGGGCTTTACACCTTGGACTCGAAATGGTGCACCGATGATGTCGCCGATAGTGTGCCTTGGGTTAAGCGATGAAAATGGATCCTGAAAAATCATCTGCATTTCGCGGCGAAGCGGAACTAGATCTTTCTTCTTCAGATTAGTAATGTCCTGACCGTTGAATTCGATGGATCCACCAGTTGGCTCAATTAAGCGCAGCATGGCTCGACCCGCAGTTGATTTACCACAACCACTTTCGCCAACAAGGCCTAAAGTTTCGCCAGGGAAAACTTCAAGATTCAAGCCATCAACCGCACGAACATTTCCAACCACTCGGTTGAATAGTCCACCGCCATGAATTGGGAAATACTTTTGTATGTCTTTAACTTTAAGGATTGGTTCCGTCATGATTACAACCTGCCAATCTTGCGTTCAGATCGAATATCACTTCGCTGTGCATCAGATAAGTGGCATCGAGCCTCATGGTCTGCGGAAACTGCCAGCAAGTCTGGGAACTGGTTGGCGCAGGCATCTCCAGGCACTTGATCCTTAAATGTGCAGCGGGGAGCAAACACGCAGCCATTAGGGAGGTTGAGTAGCGAGGGCGGTGAACCCGGGATTGGATCAAGCTGTTCCTTCTTTGCGGAAATTTGGGGAATCGAAGCAAGTAGTCCCCAGGTGTATGGCATTTGCGGTTCGTAGAAAATTTCCCGAACTGGTGCATGCTCAACTGCGCTGCCGCCATACATAACTAACACTTCGTCAGCTAAATCCGCAACTACGCCTAGATCATGGGTGATCAAAACGATTGCAGTTCCAAATTCTTTTTGCAGCTCCCGCAATAAATCCAAAATCTGAGCTTGAACCGTAACGTCTAGAGCAGTTGTTGGCTCATCTGCAATCAACAGCTCTGGGCCATTGATCAAGGCCATAGCAATCATTACGCGCTGGCGCATACCGCCGGAAAGTTGATGTGGGTATTCGTCCATACGTTGCTCAACTGATGGAATACCAACTTTTGTTAGCATCTCAACAGCGCGCGATCGTGCTTCTGATTCCTTTACCTTGTTATGCACCAAGACGGCTTCGGCTAATTGATCGCCAATTGTGTAATAAGGATGTAACGCGCTGAGCGGATCTTGAAAGATCATAGCCATTTCATCACCGCGAAGTTTACGAACTTCTTCAGGATCAGCGCCCACTAGTTCTTTGCCGTTGAAAAACACTTCACCGGTAATTTTTGAATTAGACCCTGTTAAAAGCCCCATCACAGCCAGACTAGAAACACTTTTACCTGAACCAGATTCACCGACGATAGCTAAAGTCTTGCCACGTTCTACGGTGTACGAAACATCGTTGACTGCGTGAACAATTCCGTCGTCAGTTGTGAACTCAACATTTAAATTCTTAACTTCTAAAATCACGTTTGTCATGTCAGGCGCACCCGAGGATCGATTGCGGCATAAAGAATGTCAACGACAAGATTTGCCACAATTACGAATACTGCAGCCACCAAAACAGTTGCGGTGATTGTTGGCAGATCATATTCAGTTACTGCCCCAATAGCTAGACGACCAAGTCCTGGCAAGCTGAAAATGTATTCCGTAATAACTGCGCCACCAAGTAAGCCAGCAAGATCTAATCCCGCCGAAGTAACAATCGGAGTTAAGCCAGCCCGAAAAGCATGCTTGCGGAAAACTACCCGCTCGGAAAGTCCTTTAGCTCGCGCGGTGCGAATGTAATCCTCGCCCATAGTTTCTAGCATCTGGGAGCGAGTGAGTCGGGCGTAATAAGCCGCATAAAGTATTGCAAGCGTGACCCAGGGTAGGAGCATGGTCTGGAAAAAAGCCACTGGGTCTTCAAATGGCGATGCGTAATCGGGGTAAGGCAATAAATTCCAACGGACGATTACGAATACCAAAAGCAATAAGCCAACAAAGAAAACTGGGAGCGAATATCCAATAAGGGAAATTCCCATGATGGTGCGGTCTTGCCATTTTCCGTGATTTTTTGCAGCCACGATGCCAGCCGAAATTCCAACCAGCATCCAGAGTGTGAAAGCGCCTAAAGCCAAGTACATAGTTACTGGAAGTGCATCAACAATCATGGTTGTAACTTCTTCGCCATTGCGGAATGAGTAACCCAAGCAGGGAGTTGAACATTCGAATGTTGCGGAGCCGCTGCCATAAGTGCGGCCGACAAAAATGCCTTTGATCCATTCAACGTACTGAACATAAAGCGGTTGATCCAGGCCAAGTCTGATTCGATTCGCTGCAACGATGTCAGGCGTACAGGTCTTGCCACAAGTCAACATTGCAGGATCGGTTGGCACTGCATTGAATAGCAAGAAGGTGATGATGCTCAAGATAGTCAGCATAAATATCATGACAAAAACTCGTCGCACAATATACGGAAACATCATCTACCTTTCTGGGTTGAACCTTGATTTTTTTCTTTAAGTAGCGCCGAAGGCTGCCTGCGAGCGAATTTGATTTCGCTCGCAGGCGCCAACGTCAGTTAACTAGTTAACTGATAGTGATGCATATGGCCAAGAGCCGTACGGTCCCCAAATGTAGGCACCGCTTACCTTTGAGCCATGAATGCGCTGTTCCTTACCAAAGCGGGTAGGTAAAGCAAGTGCCAATTCCATGGACTTCTTGCTTAGTGCCTGCCAAGCCTTAGCTTGTTCTGCGCGATCTGTGATTACCTTTGCGGCATCTGATTCAGCCAGGAAGGCTTCGTCATCCCACTGCGAAAGATTGAATCCACCATTAGCAGCAAACAGTTCTGGAAGAACTGTCGATGCGTTCGACCAGTCTGGACCCCAGCCAGCAGCAGACATTGAGCCCTGCTTTTCTGGATCAAGAACTACGCCGTAGTAAGCGCCTGGTTCTAGTGGATTCAGCGTGGCAACGATGCCACCCTTGGCAAGTGACGCAACAAGTGATGCCGCAGCCTTGTCATTGGTTTCGCTTTGTGCGTAATCAATCACGAATGGCTGAGGGAAAGCTTCGCCAGAATCAGCAATTAACTTAAGTGCTAATTCAGGGTTACCTTCTGCTGGAACTGCTTCGCCAAGAAGACCGTCCCACAAGCCAGTTGGTGCATAGTCAACACCGATGTTTGGCTTTACAACGCCATCTGCATAGTCACCGGCGTACTCGCCACCAGCAATTGTGCGAAGTTCGTCGCGGTTAACAGCGGCAAGGATTGCTTGACGATGCTTAACGTTTGGAACCTTCTTGGTGTTGATTGCGTAGTAACGAACATATGGATCTAGATCGTCGTAACGACGCTTTTCATACTTAGCATCAGAGAAAACAACAGCAAGTTTTGCTGAGTCAACTGAATCTGGAGAGATTGCCATCTGGTCATCACCAGCATCAGCCATCAAACGTTCTGTGATGACTGCAGCAGGCTGCGAGAAGATGTACTCGATGCGATCTGGGAATGCGCCACGGAAGGTATCCGTTGCTGGATCCCAGTTTTCATTACGAACCAATACCAGCTTGTCCTTCTTTACGTAGGACTCAATCTTGTATGGGCCGTTTGACAACACGTTGTCATCGTACGTTTCACCAGTGTCAGCGTCTTCACGAACTGCAGCGAATGCACTTAAGGTGACTGCGTAGTTGAAGTCAGATGCTGGCTTTGCAAGATTGAAAGTAATCTTGTTGCCTTCACAAACAACAGCTGCGTCGAACGATGCCTGACCAGCAGCGTCATCTACATAAGGTCCCTTGTAGTCAGTGACATTGAGCATTGACATTGCGTAAGCAGGACCATCAGTGATGATGTCAGTGGCGAAAGTGCGAGAGATGCCGTACTTGAAATCTTCACAAGTTACATCTTTGCCGTCTTCCCACTTCATGCCGTCCTTAAGAGTGAACTCCCAAGTTAGACCGCCATCAGGTGTGGTACCGGTATCAGTAGCTGCGTCTGCAACTAATGCACTGGCTTCGGTGTTGTCCTTGCTCAGTGTGTACTGAGTTAGGGTGCGGTTTAGGTAAGCACTAGCGAAAGCTAGATCTTCACCTGTGTAGTTACGTTGTGGATCTAAGTGCAAGATCTGCTCTGCTTCTGTAAGGATGTAGAGAGTTCCGCCTTTCGATCCTTCTCCGGACGCTGAGTCACTTCCGCCACCGCATGCGGTTAGCAAAAGAGCCAGCGACACTGCACCAACGCCGAAGCGGATGCTTGTCGACTTCTTCATATTTCCTCCATTGAGATGCGAGTTCGCATCTTTAGGTCGTGATTCAGGTGAATCACTATTTATCAATCCCCCGGTTGAGGTTTTGATTTTTTTCAGCTCTCGAGAAGCTGAAAAACTTAGTTTCGGTCAGCCTTTGGATCTAAGGCATCACGTAAGGCGTCACCCAGCAGGTTGAAAGAAAGCACTGCTGCTAGCAACATTGAAAGTGGAACAAAAAAGTAAAACGGATCAACTGTGAAATAGCCAACAGATTCCTCAAGCATGGAACCCCAAGTTGGCGTAGGCGGCACAACTGAAATTCCAAGATAAGCAAGTGCTGCCTCTGCGCCGATTAGTCCCGGCATTGCAATCGTGGCATAAACCAAAATCGGTGCCCAGAGATTTGGAAGAAGTTCGCGAAACAAAATTCGTCGCTTACTAGATCCGATTGATACTGCTGCCTCGACAAATTCACGCTCGCGCAACGAAAGTACCTGGCCGCGAATTAAGCGAGCTAGGTATGGCCAACCAAAAACACTCAGTACCAAAATCAAAGTTGTAATTCGCGAAGGATTACCTTCTGGTAATCCCCAAGCTTGTAACCGCTGTTCTAAAACCGGAGACATCGCAATGATTACAAGAAGTAACGGGAATGCCAAAGTGATGTCCATGAATCGGCTCAGTACTGTGTCAGTTTTTCCTCTTGAATAGCCAGCAACAATTCCGACGATGGTTCCAACGACCACGGTGATAAGCGTTGCCGACAACGCAATAAACAATGAGATGCGTGTGCCATACAAAAGTCTTGCCAGAATGTCTCGCCCAGTTAACGGCTCAACGCCAAGTGGATGATCCCAAGAAACTCCACCAAATGGACCAAGTGGCAAACTTCCTGCGTCACTCAATAAATCAGTATTGAAGTCATATGGATTGACGCCTACCCATTTAGAAATCAATGGGCCAAACACTGCAATAAAGACAATGAGAGTCAACACAACCATGCTGACAACAGCAACTCGATCTTTACGTAGTCGAGCCCAAGCCAACTGCCGCAGGGTACGCCCAACAACAGCTTCTGACTTCGTGGCTTCAACTAATGACATTCAGTATTGCCTTTCCTGTTGTGCAGGCATTATTAACCTTCGAAGTCTATTTGGGTTGCTACCCTCGCCGAAACCGAATTTGGCAGATTGTGACAATACTTACGCGGGAAAACCCCTTGTTTTACTGAGGAATTTCTTGTTTCCCGATATTTACTAAGTCGTATTGATTTCCAAGAGCGATTTGTACATATATGTCCGTAAGTGCTTTTGGGCGGTACAAAACCATGCGATCCACGGCATACGGAAGGTATACCGCTTCCTGCATCACCAATTCTTCAATCTTTCGATTCAGCCGCGCCGCTTCGACTGAAGTCTGGGCGGCTTCTAAGGAATCCAGCAAAGTATTGATTTCATCTAAATCAAGTTCTGCAAAGTTTTGATTTGAAGAAGGTTTGATCTTTCTGCCGTCAACCAATGGCGCCCAAAATGAAAGTGCGGATGAATAATCTGGACCCCACCCAGTCGAAGCTAGTCCTATACCTTGAGCACTCATAGTTTCTGGAGAGCCAAGTCCAGTGGTGAAGTACTCAGAAAAGTTTGCAAACTCAACTGGATCTACAACTATGCCAACCCGAGCCAAACTCTTTTGGACTGATAGAAAAATGTCTTTTCCAATTCCAATTGCGACATACGCCATCTTTACTTGAAATCCATCTGGATAGCCACATTGCGCCAAACTGTCTCTGGCTTTTCGGATGTTTCCAGTTTCGTCACTACCACTTGGATACGGATTGTAAGAACTGTCGTAACCCAGAATTGTTGGTGGGCTCAGTGAATGCGCAATCGCGGCAGTCGCACTTCCGCCTCGCACATTCTGTAAATCCACTTTGTCTAACGCGTAAAAAATTGCATCCCGACAGGGAGCTCGATCTAATGGTGGAATGTTTGGGTTGACGACTAAGAAGTTAACAAAACTCATTTCCGGATTATCGATAAGGGATCTTTGCGATTCTTGTGTCAAAGTTGCATCCCGTGCAATTGGGGCAAGTCCATAGTTTAACTTCACGTCGATCTCGCCATTCAACAAGGCTTGATCAGTACTGTCGGCATCTGGGAAGACTTTCCAAGACATCGCATCAACTTTTGGAATTCGTATACCATCAGATTCTTGCGACCAGAGCGCGTTCCTAGTGAATGAATACTGCAAGTCCGTTTGATCGATAGTTAATACAAATGGACCATTAGATGATGGGCTGCTTGCATAAGTAGCCCCAGATGCACGCAGCGTTATGTCTCGCGACATTTGAATTGGCGCAAATTGCGGTGTTGCCAATAGCCGTGAGAACTCATAGAACGATCGATTCAAGTTAAAGATAATTGTCGATTCATCTGGAGTAACGATGGAAGGCAAGTCTTCAGTTGGCGATATGTAAGGGCCTTTGTAATCAGGTTTACCTGCGGTGCACGTACTGAGAAGACATAACGTGTCTAGTGCAATCGGACTTTGCAATGAGTCATCAAACAACCTTTGGATCGAATACTTGACGTCAGTTGCTGTAACGGCTGATCCATCGCTCCAAAAAACATCGGCTCTTAAAGCAAAAGTCCAGGAGGTCTTGTCTTCATTTGCAACAGGCAAATCAGCGGCTAAGTCAGGTACAACAACTAAGCCTTGCTCGCCAGGCTTGCCAGCAAACGACATTAAATTCCGGGAAAATGTCCGATGAACTACTGCGCACCATGGATCAAAAGTTTGGGCTGGATCTAGTGAGTCACACGGTGCTGACGAGCCAAGTCGAAGTAATCCCCCTGGTGAATCACCACTTCCAACGCTTCGAGTTAAGCCCGCGTTGAACCCACCTGGTGAGTTGACCACGATCATTGACCCGCCCAAGAGAGCGGCGCTTGCAATCGCTACAACTGCAAAGGTCCCGACCTTTTTCCAGGGGTTTGACGTCATCTTGCCAACCTAGTTATTGCGAGCTTTCGTTCGATTGCGATCGCGATCAACTTTTGCCAAGAAAACTTTACGGATGCGCACTGCAGTCGGAGTGACTTCAACACATTCATCTTCGCGGCAGAATTCAAGCGCTTGCTCAAGACTTAGTTGCTTGGCCGGGATTAGTCGCTCAAGTTCATCACCTGTTGCGGAACGAACGTTTGTTAGTTTCTTTTCGCGAACTACGTTTACGTCCATATCTTCCGCCCGAGCATTCTCACCAACAATCATGCCTTCATAAACTTCGGTAGTTGGAGAAACAAACAAAGTTCCACGTTCTTGTAAACCAAAGCAAGCATAAGAAGTTACTGCGCCACGTCGATCGGAAACGAGCGAACCAGATGGACGAGTGCGTAATTCACCAAACCATGGCTCATACTTTTCAAAGATATGGTGCATTAGGCCAGTGCCACGAGTTTCTGTTAAGAACTCGGTGCGGAAACCAATCAAACCGCGAGCCGGAACAATGTATTCCATGCGGACCCAACCAGTTCCATGGTTAACCATCTGTTCCAGGCGGCCTTTGCGTAGACCTAAGAGTTGAGTTACTACGCCTACATAATCTTCTGGAACATCGATTGTCAGGCGTTCCATTGGTTCGTGGATCTTGCCACCGATTTCCTTGGTTACCACCTGTGGCTTACCTACAGTCATTTCAAACTTCTCGCGTCGCATCAGTTCTACGAGCACAGCTAGTTGAAGTTCGCCACGGCCTTGGACTTCCCAGGTGTCAGGTCGCTCAGTCTCAAGCACGCGAATCGAAACGTTACCTACTAATTCGGCTTCAAGTCGAGTCTTAAGTAAGCGAGCCGTTACTTTGCTGCCAGTCTCACCAGCAAGTGGTGAGCTGTTGATGCCGATAGTCATGGAGATTGATGGTTCGTCAATTACAAATAGTGGCAACGCAATTGGATTTTCTGGGTCGGCTAACGTTTCTCCAATTGTGATGGTTTCAAAACCAGAAACCGCAATGATGTCACCTGGGCCAGCAGAATCTACCGGCACGCGATCAAGGGCTTCTGTCATCAAGAGTTCGACAATTTTTCCGCGCTCAGTTGTGCCATCTGATTTCATCCAAGCGACTTGCTGCCCCTTGTTTATGTTTCCATTGATCACACGACACAAAGCCAAGCGACCTAAGTAAGGCGATGAGTCAAGGTTGGTTACGTGAGCTTGCAGTGGCGCTTCCGGATCGTAAGTTGGCGCGGGGATGCTTCCAATCAAAGTTGCGAATAGTGGTTCAAGATCTTCTTCATCTGGCATTCCGCCATCGACGGGACGAGTTAGTGATGCGCGTCCAGCTTTAGCTGAGGCATAAACGATTGGGAACTGAATTTGTTCTTCATCAGCATCAAGATCAAAAAATAATTCATAAGTTTCGTCGACAACTTCTGCGATGCGAGCATCTGGTCGGTCAACTTTGTTAATGAGAAGAATTACCGGAAGACGTTTTTGTAAAGCCTTGCGAAGTACGAAACGAGTCTGTGGCAGTGGGCCCTCACTTGCGTCGACTAGCAGGACGACACCGTCTACCATTTCTAGACCACGCTCAACTTCGCCACCGAAGTCAGCGTGACCAGGAGTATCAATAATGTTTAGCGTGACGCCACCTTCCTGGGCAGCCGGGCCTACATATCTCACGGCAGTGTTCTTTGCCAGGATGGTAATTCCCTTTTCGCGCTCTAAGTCCATGGAATCCATGACGCGGTCATTTACGTCTTGGTTTGCGCGGAACGCACCGGATTGCCAAAGCATGGCATCTACAAGTGTGGTTTTTCCATGGTCAACGTGGGCGATGATTGCAACATTTCGAAGGTCGTTGCGGACAGCAGATTGGGTCACTGTCCTTATTCTAGTTGAGAAATATCGCAGTAAAGAACCAGGTAAGTCCAGCCTTTAAGCGCAACGGCTCTAAAGTGGACATGAGGCCAAATCATGACATCACATCTAAATCCACCACCTGCATCCATAAATTTCGTTTGGCAACCCCATCGCAATTACGCCTACATTCAGGAGCAATTATTTGGCCTGATTGAAGATTGTCTGCCCAGCGGCACAGTTGTTCACACTGTGGGCGATGCAGTTGAGGGTGCCTTGAGTCTTTCGCTGTTTATTCGGCAAAGTCGGGAAGAAATTGCGGCCACACCTGCAGACATTGTGATGGCTCACGGGATTGCAGATAAGCGATACTTCTTCATAGTTGGAAGTGATGGCTTACCTTTAGTGAATAGATGCAAGTACGTATTTGTTCCAGGTGATTGGCATGTTAACCGATTAGTTGAAGGTCGGTTTAGGCGTAACCCCAAATATCAACTCACCCTGCAAGACCGTCAGATTCGAAAAGTTGGTTGGCTTCGACTTGATCCAATGCTTGCAAAATCAAAAACTAATTCAGCTAAATTCCACCGCAGGCTCAAAGTCTTATGGGCGCCAACTCACAACACAATTTCAAGTACCAAATCTGATTCTGAATTGTCACCTTCAAGCTTTCCCGCGTTCAAGAAGCATCTGCCTTGGATCTACTTGAAATACCAAAGTGAGGTATCACTCCATCCAAGAAATCGCGGAACCAAAACTCCAACTACCGAAAAACTAATTGCATGCGATGTTGTAATTTCTGACTTTGGCACGATGGTGTTTGAAAGTTGGGCGCTTGGAAAGCCAGTTATCTTTCCACGGTGGTGCATAGATGTGAAAACATTAATGGAACGTAACCCACTTAGTGCTGAGGCATTTATCTATCGCAATAAAATTGGCCTTCATCCGGAAACGCCTAAAGAGATGCACCGGATGTTGCGAGAGATAGATCGAATGCGAATTGAAGACCCAAACTTTGATTCTCGCGGATCCGGCGTTGCAGAGTTTATAGATCACTACATTGATCCCGCAGAACGTGGCTTTGATGCAAAGCGAACTGCTCGGGAATTGATTTCTATCTTGAGTGAAGTTTCATGACGCAATCAGATCTGCCAAGGCTAAGGCCAGGCGCTATCAACTTCTGTTGGAGTTATAACAAGACTTATGCAAATGTTCAAGAACAGATTTTTGATTTGATTGAGGCTGAATTGCCTCCTGGCACAGTTAGCCATTCCATAGAAGATGCAGTTGCTGGCGCAGTTAACTTGTCACTTTTTATTCGCCAAGGACGTGAACTCGAAGATGCTCATCGGGTGCCAGCTGATGTGATTCTGGCTCATGGCATTGCAGACAAGCGATATTTCTTTTCCCAAGATTCAACAACATCGCTGCCCCTGGCAAATGAATATGACTACTTGTTGGTGCCGGGTGCCTGGCATGTAAATCGATTAATCGAAGGCACCTACCGCAAGAATCCGCACTACCAAATCAAAGTTTTGGAATCGCAAATCAAAAAAGTGGGCTGGCTGCGATTAGATCCTTTATTCGCTGAAGCTAAGACTAGAGATCAAGAACCACACCATCGCTTGCGCTTACTCTGGGCGCCAACTCACAACGTAATCCCCCGAACAAACGAACAAACCGTTGATGCACTTGCTCCTTCCAGTCTTCCTGGATTCAAGCCGCATGTTAAGCAGATGGCAGCGCGTTACATTTTCCGAGTTTCCCTGCATCCACGGAATCGTTCAGATCGAAAACCAACGGGAAGCCAATTGGTTTGGTCGGATGTCGTCATCAGCGATTTTGGCACCATGGTTTACGAAGCTTGGGCACTTGGCAAGCCTGTTATCTTTCCCCGCTGGGCAATGGACGTTGAAACTTTAATCAATCGAAATCCGCTGAGTGCTGAGTCATACATCTATCGCAATCGAATTGGATTGCATCCGGAATCTTTGGAAGAGATGCAAGCAATTTTGGACCAAATTCAGAACGCGTTGATTGGTAACCGATTAACAAGATTTTTGAAGCGCGTCACTCGGATTAAAACGAATCGCAAAGACGCCAGTGATCTAAGGGGGCCAGGTGTTAAGGATTTCATTGCACATTATGTAGATCCTGAGCGACAGGGTAAAGATGCACGTAGGACAGCCGAAGTGCTAGTTGAAATCGCCAAGCTTGAGCGTTACCAAAGCGCAAACTAGGACCAATCCCACTTACTTCTTGGCAAGTTCTTAACTATGTGGCAATTAACATGAAACTATGCGAACTCGTCCTTTAGTCCCAATAATTGCCGGTCTGACATTAATACTCACTGCATCTTCATTACAGCCAGCCCAAGCAGATGCACCTGTAACCATCGTTGCAGTTGGCGATGTTGCTATGGCTAAAGGTGGTCAGGCAAAAACAGCAGCATTGACCAAGAACCTAAATCCACAGCAAGTAATACTTATGGGGGACTTGGTTTACAAGAGTGGCACCGACAAAGAATTCAACAAATACTTTCTGCCCAAATGGAAAAGCTTGTTGCCAAAAACTTGGGCAGTTCCTGGCAATCATGAATATCGAACTGCTAATGCGGCAGGATATCGAAATCTGATAACTCAGAACTCAATGCCAGCAACTGGCGAAAATCTCTGGTGGGTAAAGCAAACGGGGGCCTGGTCTGTCATCGGATTAGATAGCGAAGTGCTAACTGGTGTAACTGGCGAAAAGCAAATCGAATTCCTCAAACAGGCACTGCTTGATAACGACGGGCGCCCAACCATAGTTACCTGGCATCGACCTACTTTTTCTCGTGGATATCACGGCGATCAAGTAGATACTTCATCACTTTGGAATTTAGCTAGCGCCGACAAAGATGTGAAACTAGTTCTGTGGGGTCACGACCATAACTATGAACAAGTTGAACGCACAGTTTCCGTCGGAACTCCAAGCGAACGCAAAATAAACACAATTGTTGTTGGAACTGGTGGTGCAGACTTACGAAAGTGCAGCACGCCTAACATCCCAGGTGAACTAATTTGCGGTAAGAAAAATAACTTTGGTGTTTTACAGTTAAAGCTTGAAGCTAACGCCTATTCCTGGTCTTATCGCAACGCCAATGGAAAGAAGCTTGGGCGGCAACTAGATAGCGGACGCGTTGCCTTCTAAGTAAATTGCTAGCGAATCGAAATAGCTTTCCATCCCGGCTTTTGTAAGTTCAATTTGCTCGGTAGGCATTTCACCAAACTGACTGAATTTAACCCACGACTTTCCGTTTCGGTCCTCAAAATCCAAAACAACATCGTGGTGCGGTACCGACATGTCGCGGGCATTCCATTCCTCTGCAGACTGGGTGTAAATCATGGTGTGGGTCATCAATTTAAATTGCTGAACTTCGGTATACAGACCATAGAAGTAAGCGACAAAGCCATGCTGTGGAACGTCAACAGAAACCGACCAGATGCCACCAACTTCAGCATGGTTTTCGACGCTATTTGGTAAGCACGATAGGTCGACTGGGTGGTACCACTGTTGAAGCGATGCTGCGTCGGTCCAGGCTTGCCACAATGTTTCGATGGAAACTGGGTATTCGCGCTCAACTGAGTAAAGAAATTCGTTCATCTTAAAATCTCCTTAAATAACCGTTGCTGTCTCTGAAATTCAACTTTGCTTATTGTTGAATTCAGGTTCAACTAGACGTTGAACCTGAATTCAACAACATCCCCGTCATTCATTACGTACTCTTTGCCTTCCATACGGACTTTGCCTTTTGATTTTGCCTCCGCTAACGATCCGGCAGAAATTAAATCTTCGAAAGCAACAATCTCAGCTTTGATAAATCCCTTTTGGAAATCAGTATGAATTACTCCCGCAGCTTCGGGCGCTGTTGCGCCAACGGGAATTGTCCAAGCTCGAGATTCTTTAGGTC
>JACCDP010253472.1_pt1 | contig 15509 bp, 22 predicted proteins | sample 7445841 | NCBI WGS metagenome assembly JACCDP01 (sample SAMN15323441, study PRJNA562643) | freshwater metagenome | isolation source: river surface water | place: USA:Blue River Watershed | collected 2017-08-17 | reverse complement strand
GCACAAATTTGAACCCGCCGGCCTTTTTGGTACTGACAACCACGCGCCCCTAAACCTTCCAACGACGAATCACTTTCCGACGACGAAAAGTGATACTTGATTCTTTGCCCCGCTACGAATCCCGAAAGTTTTAGCTCCGTAAAGATGTCTTCCAAGCGTTCTCAAGTCACTGGCCGTCAGATCGGCAAGCAGGCCGCCCGTTCTCTCCAGAAGAACCATGAAACCTCCCACAATTTCCTCCGTGAGGTAGAGTCCACGCACACCGCCGCCGAGGTCAAACATCTCTGTCAGACGGATGTGTTGGCCAAGATTGTTCGTCCCTGTGGAACCGGTCGGTTTGAAGTCCAGATGTGGGATGGAACCGCCGCTCATGTGATCCTCTGTGGAAAGCTCCGCTTCAAGGGCTCCGCCGGCTCCAAGACGGATCGTGAATATTGTGTCCAACGGAATGATCTGGTGGTGATCCAGGGCGGGATGATTACGGGGAAGCTCACCGCCGACCAGACCGAACGAGTCCAGGAAGTTTTCCAGCGACATGGTGTCAAGACTCCCGCGGCATTCTTCGGGGCAGGCGGAGAAGAGGATCAGGTGGTAGAAGGCCTGGAATGGGATCGGACGGAGGAACCCCAGGAAGAGAAATCCGTTGTTCTTACCACCGACAAAACCAAGCCCCGTACCGTGATCCGCATCCCAGTGGACGATGATGATCTGTTGGACATTGACGCCATCTAAACCTGTTTGTCTGATCCAAAAAACCATAAAGAGCCGAAAAGGCCGCTTTTTGCCCCCCCTTAAAAAAATGAAAACACCGCCAGGGGGTTCAGGGGGACAGCGTGTCCCCCACGACGAAAATGAATACGACGCAGCAGAAATCCATTTACCGCTTCGCTCCTGGTACGGAACACAAGCGGACCGCAATTGCTCTCAAGGATGGCCGGTTCCTGGAAGTGAAGCCCACGAAGCAGATGTTTGACAACGGCGACGCCTGGTCCGCCAGTTTTATGGGAGAAGGAGCTCTTCTGGCGGATGGAATTGCCGCGGGTCACATCACCGTGGAAGAGAAGGGGGTCTACCAGAAACGGATCGCGGAAGAACAAACCACGTCCGACATCAAACGTCTAACCCAGCTCCACGCGATGTACTGTATCCGTCCGACGTTCAAGATCCGTTACCGATATTATGATGATAATGAAAACCGTATCCATAATAACCAAAAGGGTGCGTGTAGTGTCTATGTGATGAGTAAAGATGGATCTCTTCATAATGTGGGATTTACCCCGCGGAAGGGCGGTTCTCTGGTTATCGGTGGATATACGGAGAAAGAAAATAACCGGAAGCGCATTATTGCGCAACGTTTCTGCGATATTTCCTCCGATTTCGCGGAAGATGCGCCTCTCTATATCTGTGTGAAGACCGGAGATCTGGGTTGGCTTGATTCAGCGGGGAGTTTCTATCGTGTGGATGTGGATGGACAAATCACAGAAACGCCTCAGAAGATTCTCTATATCAACACCAGCAACATAGCAGTTCATCGGGAATTCCACCGTAAGTCCTATTCTCCTGAGACGGCGGCGGGACTCCAGCGTATTCGGGATGCGGGATATCTGGTGGGATGTATCTGTAATTCGGTGAATAACTATAGAACCCAGAAGAAACGTTATACGACCGTAATGGTCGGGAATCTCTACGACTCCCATAACTATCGTCGGGGTCTTGCGGATTTCGTCAAGTGTGCGGAGAAGGAATTGTTTGGAAAGTAACACCATTGCATTTCTGTAACTGAAAACACAACATAAAACCCATAAAGAGCCTGCAACAGGCCACTTTTTGGCCCGCAAAAATTGAAAACACCGCCCGTCATCGCAAAGCGAAAGCGTGTCCCCCACGACGACGAAGATGAATACGACGCAGAAGAAATCTATTTACCGCTTTGCCCCTGGAACAGAACACAAGCGAACCGCAATTGCTCTCAAAGATGGCCGGTTCCTGGAAGTGAAACCCACGAAGCAGATGTTTGACAACGGAGATGCTTGGTCCACCAGTTTTATGGGAGAAGGAGCTCTTCTGGCCGATGGGATTGCCGCGGGTCACATCACCGTAGAAGAGAAGGGGGACTACCAGGAACAGGTCGTGGAAGAACAGCCGCAAACGATCTCTCAACAAATCGCAAAACAGTTCGCTATGTTGCGGGAGCTCAATATGAAAGCGCGTATAAACCAACTTGAAATAAAGACAACGATGAGTCAATTGACTAGACTCCACGGGATGTCTGCCCGTTATGATTACGAACGAATGTTTGTGGAGGAAACAATTAAGACATTGCTTGATAAACAGAATGGACGACTGTAAGGTACAAATATTCTGTAACTAAAAACACAACATGAAAACCATAAAGAGCCCTGAGGAAGGGCCACTTTTTGACCCCCTACCTAACCAAAAGTGAAACCGCCAGGGGGTTCAGGGGGACAGCGTGTCCCCCACGACGACGAAGATGCAGCAGCAGAAATCCATTTACCGCTTTGCTCCTGGAACGGAACACAAACGAACCGCAATTGCCCTCCAGGATGGACGGTTCCTGGAAGTGAAGCCGATCCGCAAGATGTTTGCCAACGGAGACGCCTGGTCCACCAGTTTTATGGGAGAAGGAGCCCTTCTGGCCGACGGAGTGACTGCGGGAAAGATTACCGTAGAAACTTCCACCGTGAAGACGCCCAAGAAGGAGTCCCATCCCCCCATGAACATTGACCGTGAGATCGCACAGAAGAAGAAAATGGTTGCGAATATGACGGCAAAACAGATCGCAATGCAGACGGAAATCCGCACAATCATCCAGCTATTACCAGAACTCAATTCAACGGAACTCTATAAGCCCATCAAGCAATTGGCAGAACTCAATCAGAGATCCCATAGTTTGGGTCTCTTTCGGAAGGGTATTGAAAAGTATCTGGAAAAGCTCCAACAGAAACAGAATGCATCGTAGTAGGGTAGATTCATAGAGAGATGTTAGTCAGGAAGGGTCGGGGGTCCCTTTTTGATAAATGTCAATATCACCACACCCCCCGCAAAAAAGTTGACGATTTTATATTACCTACACCCCAAAATCAGGCGCATATACCCTTAACGACGAAAGGATATAACACTACCAACGACGAAGATGTCTCAGATCATGGAAAACTACCCGCTCCTCCCCGCTTCCCAGGAAGAAGGTGAGATCTCCATCGTACCGCCGGTGGTGATTGCTGTCCCGCTTTCTCCGAAGGAGGCGAAGAAGGCCGAAAAGGAAGCCGAAAAGGCCGCAAAGAAGGCCGAAAAGGAAGCGGAGAAGGCCGCAGAGAAGGCCAAGAAGGAGGCCGAAAAGGCTGCAGAAAAGGCCAAGAAGGAAGCGGAGAAGGCTGCAGAGAAGGCCAAGAAGGAAGCCGAAAAGGAGGCCAACAAGAAGCCCCGTGGACGGCCGAAGAAGGTTGCCAGTCCTGCCCTCTCTGCGACCGCTGCCCCTAAGGAGGATGTCGCTGAAATCGCGCATCTCCAGGAAGAAGTCGCAGCGGATGAGAATGAGTTGACCTCTTTCCGTCAGCAGATCGCCTCCCTCCAGACGGAGAACAAGCGTCTCAACGATCTCCTGGCCTCTGTTCGTTCGCTGGTCCAGTCCGTCTAATTGTCTGTCCTGCACCCCCTCCATAAAAATCCACAAAAAAGCCGCGCCGCGGCCCCTTTTTGGCCCAACAAATGTGACAACCCATGGGACTTAAAGAAGCCAACACACGCACACAGCACATTCAAACGACGAAGTGAAAATGCTGTCCTCTGCCGCTTCCTATTATGCAATGGATACGTCAGAGAATGATACCCTCAACAAGGTATTCACTCCGATTGAAGATCCGGATCCGGAACAGTTGGAATATCCGTTCAGTTATATCCCTGAGTATGACATCCGACGGTTCTGTGGTACTGTTCTGGGCGAACCAGAAGATCTGGATCCTGGCAACTTTCCGCACAATATCGCCGAATACTACTGGATTCAGGAGGGAATGAATGATGGGGACGAATGGTGTTGTCTGTGTAAGTTGGAGAACGGTTATTATGTCTATTATACTGCCAGTTGTGATTATACGGGATTTGATTGTCAGGGCGGAATGGATATGTACATTGCCTCCACCCGTGAGGGGATCTTTCAGGGTGCTCTTACGGAAGATGACCGGCGTACGATTGTTCGCGATAAGACGGAATAAGTTATATGGATGTTTGGTTGGTTGGTTGGTTGGTTGAAGGAGTTTTTGGCACTCAAAAAGTTGATCATTACCAATACCTACATACCCACAAATACCACCAACGACGAAGATGGAACCGCAGACTCAGAACATTCACGTTAAGGAAGCCGCTGACGCGAAGTTTGAAGAAGCTGTTCAGAAATTGGTGAACCAGGATCTGAACAACCTAAAATATAGTCGGCGTGTTCAGCGCGAAGCACAGCGCCGTATGAATGCGATTATTACGAAAGAGGAGGAGGCTCCAGAATTCCGTCCTCCCTCCGATGAAGTGTTTGAAGCAGAAGTCCAGGAAAAGGTACAGCGTGATCTTGAGAAACTTCGGTATTCGTTACGTAAGGACCACGAATATACGTCACGGTTGCGGATTCTTCTGGATGCCACCGCAACGGATGCAGAGAAGGACTATCGTCTGGAACTTCGTAAGGAATCACACGAACGTCGGAATGCAGACGAAGTGGAACACCGTCTGCGATTTCTGAAGAAGCAGAAGTTGGATGAAACTCTGGAGGAGAAGCTGGCGACGGAAGAGAAGATCCATCGTATTGTTGTGGAAATCCTTCAGGGGCGGCAGGTCTAAATGCTTGGATTTCTGGCTGTCTGTATGTGTTGGGGCTTCTGAGCCCCTTTTTGGCGTCAAAATGTGACCAGCCACGGGACTTAAAGAAACCAGTCAACGACGACCAACCAAAATGGCCTACATCGGATTCATTTACGACGTGATTGATAGTGCTACGAATTACATTCGTGTTCAGGTTACCCCCGCAAACACGGATATAAACAATATTCCACTAAATCCGAAACTCCACAAATTTGTAACGGCACATCCGCATCCTGGTATAAATGCGTATGTGACGGGTATCTCTCCAGGAGACCTTCAAGAGAAAACCTACATCAAATACGATTACACCGATGAGATCCGAAATGGAATGCCGGTCCTGTATGTGAAGAATGTGTCTCTCAAAGGACCGAATGGATCTTCTTTGCCAGATCTGTGGAGTGTTGAACAAATTACGGAATTCTTTGCGATTCTACCGAATTGTCCTACAACAAAAGTCTGTTGGCTCCAGTATTTGATGATCAAAGATCTCCAACAGAAGATCAATGAACCGGTAACAAAGAAAGGTGAACCAAATCTCTTGGATTTTTCTGAACCGCCGGTGGATGAGTTTGAAGCCGAAGTCCAACGTCGTCTGGCCAAGGAACTCTACGAACAGCGGATCAATGCCGAAGTCCAACGGCGTCTCAAGGCAATGTCCACCACCACCAAAACAGGAACCTCCAGCTTTCCAGAGAATCTGGAAAGCAAGAACTCACCTGCGAAAGCGGAAGAGGGAATAAACAAAGTGTTTGAAGAGTGGAAGGGAATCCCAATCTTCAAGGATATCGCGTCGCTATTGAAGCCGTAAAACGTGACAACCCAGGGGTGGTAATGAAGAAACCAACGTACACCCAACGACGACAGAACCAAAATGATCCTTCCCCCCGTAGAACAGTCCATCCTCCAGCTCGGCCGTGGAACGGCCGTGACTGATGGCTCAGTCCTCCCCACTCCCCAACAGGCGCTCAGCCGTGCGATCCAACAGATGCGTTATCTCCAGGATCCCGCCAACAGTCCTGAGATCCAGCGCCGAAACCGACGCCGTATGCGTCTCTGTCTGCCTCCTCTGGAGGAGTACTATCCGATGCAGCACCGACATGCACTTAGAGCCGTAGAGCTCCAACAGGGTAACGAATGTCCGTCGCACACCAACTCACAAACCTGATCCGCAACATGCTAAAACATCCAGAATACCTCACCGTCTACACCGACGGAATCGCCGAAATCCTCCGCCGCCATCCAGGCCAGGCCGCGGATCTTTTTGGCATGATCTGTCGGATTCTGATGACCTATCCCACGGACCCTGAACACCAGCAACGTCTTACCCGTTACGTACACAACGGTGGAGTTCACCGACTCCGTCATACCGCACCGGTGAGGAATCTGTTGGAAGATGCCGACTACCGGTCCGCCCTCCAGGAATCCCTCCGTGCTATGACAGAAGGTCTTGTTATCCAACAGGAAATCATTGCAGACTTGTTTCTGGAAATCTGAGAGACGAAACGCAAAAATCCCCTCCTTCCAAACACGCAAATCCATCACCCTCTCTCCGCTCTTCGTCTAACACGAATACTTCTTACAGAGTACGTAGGTGTTGAGCATCAGCCAGAGAGCCCAGACTGCCAACCAGAAGAGAAGCGTCGCCATGGTAAACTCCAACTTCACCGTGATTTTGAAATTTTCCGGTCTCTCTTCGGTTTGTACCGCATCCACCTCCTCTTCCTCTTCCTCCTCCACCGAACTATCGTTCTCAGCGTCCGAACTATCGTTCTCAGGAAGTTGCGGGGCATTACGGAGACCATCCAGATCCGACGTCTCCCAGTAATCCAGAATCGTCTTCCCGTCACTCAGCGTACAGAGATCTAGGAGACTCATAAGAGGACTGGGCAGATATCCCCCCTTACTGAGATATGCAGCACACCGTTCGTAGACCTCTACACAGGTTTCGGCATAGTTATTATCCCAGGCAAGCTTCTTATGGTGGGTATAGACGATACCGGCCGGCCAATTGGTGACATCCCCCAACTGGCCCGCCTCATCCAGAATGGCCGCATCCTTCACGTGCTGATGGAAGAGCGGCGAAGTGAACCACCGTTCCAGTTCCGACAGAATGTACTTCCGCTTCTCCCATAGCGGCATCGCCGGTTCCGGCTTGATGAAGTAATCCGGCAGAATTCCCTTACCACGATGATCCGCTACCGACGGAATCACCAGAGACGGAGGACGCACAATGTCCGCTTCATCAAGCGTCAGCTGCCGGTGGGGACGCACCGGTGCTCCAGGACAGACCGGTGACTGCGAACGACTCTTGGTCGGCGTCTGAGGGCCCTTGGGCGAAGTCGGAATGGGTTCAGACTTTTCTGCAAGAAAAGTCGGTGACGTATTGGCTACGCCAATCGGTTCGATAAATTCAGGGCGATTGATCTGCATTTCGTTCTGCATAGTGTACGTCGTATAACACTGTTACCTGTATACCACGTATACAGACAGGTCACCGCATCAACTTTTTGCCGTCATAAAAATGACGTGACCCGCGGTCGACCGCCACTCCGCACACACTCCCACTCTGTTCTAACGATGAACCAACCTCTAATTACCTACAATCCGATGCCAGCTCCCAACATTGCTGAATGGGGAGCATTCTACGATGAAGAAACCCAAAGCGTCGCCCTGATGCTGCAACCCGAACTCTACAAGGAGAACGTGGAAAAATGGATCCCCGCCGAAAGTTTCATGGACGATATTTACGAAGGCGGCGCGGTTCGCATCTATCGCTGTGCGGAGACCGGCCACATCATTACCATGGACGATGACAAACGCTATATCATCTGGCCCATTCTGTCCGCCGCCGAATGGCTCAATTTCCGACGCTGGCCGGCCTTCGGGTTTCCGATGGATACGATTCCGTGTTACTCTCAATCGGACATTGAACGCATGGAAGAATATATCTGTACGCAGCGGTATACCCCGCAACTTGTCACGGATCAACAGGTCCAGCAGGAAACGGTAGAGGCCCAACGAGAAATCCCTGCCCCTTCCCTTCCTCCCTCTCCCTCTGTCTCCAAGAAGGACAAGTCCATCCACATCAATATCCGTAACGTGGCGACTACGGGAAAGTCCAAGAAATCGTCCGCCCCTGCTGCCGCCATGGTTGTCCCTGTTCCTCCTGATCCCACCCCTTCGGCCCCGCCGATGCCCTCTCTCCCTCCTGCCGTCGTCCAGACCATGATCCAACATGCCATCATGACCAATGCGACCTGTCCGTTGACGGAACTCTCCCTCCAGACACAGCAACCGCATATGATCGCCGTCACCAGCTGCGGACACGTATTCTACAAACCGGCCATCAAAAAGTGGCTGTTCCGCGATGCGAACTGCCCGTGCTGTCAGGTATATTGTCAGTTGCATGAGTAAATCGGTATCCGTTACCATAGCCCGCAGGGGGCCTCTTTTTTGCGTGACGTTACAGTGCGTGGTTAAACCATGATATTAAAGATGACATCTGGTAGTAGGAGTAATGGATAGTGTAACTACGATATCTGTTCAAGAATTAGAAGAACTAAAGCGTAAGGCTGCGAAGCATGATATACGTACGAAGAAGGCAGTTGAACGTATTGAAAGATTTAATAAAGAAAATCCAAATAATGCAAAAGAACGCGTAGCACGATATGTAGAAAAAAATCGTGATGCTTACAATGCCCGGCGTAGAGAGCTATATCGTCTTAAAAAAGAACAATCAAAAGTAACACATATGAACAGTACCAATACAGAAAATGTGGATTAACAGCAAAGTGTTAAACCATGGTGTGGTTAAACCACAAGTTTAAAACCCCGGCGTTGAGTATAACAATGACAACCAAATTTACGCACACTAAATTATGTTGTCCTTTTTGCCCATGGGATAACCGATCATTCATGTTACCATATCATATTATTACTCACCATCCTACCGAAGTCGTTTTACGTCATAACTTACACGACCACTGTATGTCTGCATATATAAAACGTAAAGAGGAACGAATACATTTCAGTGTTTGTTTAACGTGTAACAAGGGAATCGTAGAATCAACATGTGGAAAAAATGAGAGCAGATGGTTTACAATGCATTCTAAGAATGAAGTATGCAAACAAAATCATAAATCTGCTATCAATAAGTTTAAACAAACCTATAAAGAATTATCAACCGATAAAGATATTTACATACAGCCTCCTATATCACAACCAATTGATACTTTATGGTCTGTACTCAAACAAAAACCTGCATTAAAGTCATATATTACGGAAATAGAACAGACATGTATTCAATATCACGAAGACGATGATGAACCATATACATTTAAGCCGGAAGATGGTATTGAACAATTAGTTATTTCTGCAATCGGATACAAAAAACATATCACTCAATTGGAGAATAAAATTAAAACGATGGAATCTGAACACGAACGACAAATGATGGATATGCGTGATCGTATTCTGGAGTTAGAACGTAATGTAAGAGATCTACAAGTTGCACTACGTCAGGAATCTTACAAAGCGCAGAATGCTCAAGCACGCTGTGATTTTATGGAAAGAGAATTGAATAGATACAAAGAGAGATATCCAGCACTTCCTGACGAAGACCCTGTATAATATTCAAACGTTTATAAAGGATTGTATTCATCAGTATTCAATTGTATTCACCTGTATTCATTGATGGGGTATGGGAAAGTTTCACGAGGAGGTTCGTTGACGGCCAAAAAGTTTTAGGGAGTCCAGTAGTGAATACAGATGAATACAATTGAATACCGATGAATACACACCATGCCCCCTCAAACATTCTTCTTCATCTGCGGATTAATCCGGTACAGCGGAAGGATTCCTCCCCCCACACAGTCATCACAACTCCACGGGACACTCTCCGGTTCATAATGTTGGAGAACCCGGTGTTCGGCACAATCGGTGCAACTCACTACCCGTGGAATCCGAATCCGCAGTTCGGAAACTGGAGTATGAACAACCGGTCCCGGGTCCGCATCATAATGCACATCACGCTCTTCGTTCTTTTTGGCATAGCCCACATCCTGACGGAATCGCAGGAAACAATTCCCAAAGGCCATGGCCATCGTATGAAACAGATTCGTTCGGATCATCTTGTTCGTTCGTCGTGGGGAGGGAGGAGTTCGTCGTTACAAAACCAACACCCCCGAATTATCCCGTCACTTTTGGCAACCCCCCCGAAATTTAATTCGCCGCTCTAAGTATAAAATGGCAGGATACGGAACTTCAGGAGCCAAGCCTATGATGGGGGGACGTCGCAAGACTCACCGCAAGCACCGTAAGTCGCACCGCAAGAGTCGCAAGCAGCAGCGTAAGCAGCAGCGCAAGGATTAAACACCCGGAATAATTGCAACAGATATTCTCATAGTTGTCCGAAACCACGAACATCTATAAGAATAAAAACATCAACAGTCCACTACGTTCACCTGTCCACTACATTTACCGATCATAGATATGACCAATCGCATTGTAGGTTCGGGAGTTCACGACTTCATACAGTTCAAACGTCGCCGACCAGTCCACTCCGCACATATCCACCACCTGTCCGAAGGGGTCGACCAGTCGCAACCGTATCTGTGCGATATTCACCGGCGTCAGAAACGTATATTCCTTACGTAACATATTGGAACCATCATCAAACTGTACGGCGTAGTAACCATCCCGCAGAATGAGTTTCGCCAGCGCCGGTACCGACGCATTCCGATCCACCCGATGGGTGATATTCTCAATCATGTCAGGACATTCCACCTGGAGGAGATAATACGGAGTCGGCCCGGCCTGTGCGACACAGTCTCCCACAATTTGGAGAGTTTCACCGGTGTTCGTAGTCGGCAGAGTCCCCTTCTTGAATCCTAGATAGTACCCCAGACCCCAATGGGTGCGACGTGCCGCAATAATGGAATTACTGGAGACCAGATTGATCGCCGTAAAGTAACTGGGGGGCTCTGACGGTTCAATGGCATGATAATCCGGATTGGCGATGGTGATACGTCCGGTGTTCGGATTGTACGTACAGGTGAAAGAAACCGCAAAATCCTCCGGAATCGTTCGGAGAGCGGCCTGAATCTGTGCACAGAGTTCCGAAGGAGAGTAATTCCCTGCCGGAATCGTAAGAGGATAATCCACACCGTTGTATGTCACGGTGAAATTGAGATTCCCGTGATCTTCGGAGAAGGTATATTCCACCAGAGGGAGTTCTACACTGGAAAGGGCAATCCGCATGATGTTGCGATACGTACTGGGCATTTTGATCATGTAATCGGCGGTTCCCTTGTAGAGATTGTCGGCGAACCGACTGTCGACCGACACCGCCGATATGCGATACCGCGAACTGTTGAGTAACTCCTGATCCATTACTATGGATACAGATTTTTGGGATGTCGGGGCTAACGAAGCATATTGGCCATCGCGCGCAGCATAACAATAAACCGCTCTGGGAAATGCACCGCGATAGAATCTAACAATCCGTACACTTCGCCGACTTGCGTTGTACGATCACCGCCGTATGCAGGAGTTAATTGTGCCTCCGTCCATGTCGGGGTAGGAGTAGATTTCGTAGTGTTCACATTATTATGGAGATTCAACAACCATTGCCGAACTGCAGTGCGCAGATTCGCCGCAGTAATCCCGTCCATCGGAAGAATCAGGGGGTGTGCGGTAACCCAACTGTTATAATGACCTCTACATTCCGGGCAAGGCAATGCAGATCGCATGATATCGTTGATGACTTCGGACCAATAGATCAACACGTCGTAGCGATCACTGAATTCGGCCAGAGTGTGGAGGATACGCCAGAGTGTTGGTCCCCAGAGGGCAGTGTCCACCGATAATTCTACGGGAAGGGATCGCGGTGTTATCTGCGGTGCCGATCTATTTTTCTTTCCGCAGTTGCACATCGTGTCTCTGTTCTATGGCGATGTTAATTTTTCAAGAAAAAAACATCAAACGACGAACGAAAAACATTTTCAGAAGCCAGAAGGTCCCCAAGGTCCACGATCCTCAGACCTCAAGGACTTTCCAAACTCCAATTTTTTCAGTTGTGACGTACGAACAGACAATTGAGGTGATGACTTCAGTTTGTGACCTGAATGAATCTTAATCTAAAGGTTTTTTGTTAAAACCCTACCAGATGAGTATTGAGACGAAACGACCCTTTAATGTTACAAATTGTAACAATATGGATATTTATTTTTTGGGATATATTTGTACGGAGTCAATGATGGAACTAGTAAAGGAATTGAAATTATGTGAAGCAAAAATTCTATCTCCTGATAATTACCGTGATCCGTTTGATCCATACATCGCGCCGATTCGGCTCCATATCTATAGCTCAGGGGGATATACGTTTGATGCTTACTTTGCCGTAGATCAAATCCGTATGTTAAGGGTGCCAGTGCATACGATCGTATGCGGGTCTGCTTGTTCAGCAGCAACGATTCTTTCGTGTGTAGGAAAACGACGTTTCATTACAAAGAACGCATATATGTTAATCCACGCCCCCTGCATTAAGTTACAACCTATACCTGACGGTCAAATTAAGCAGGGTCATTATAATGGCATTGATTACAATGCGCATCTGATCAATCACTATATAACATATACAAAGATGACCAAGGAAAGTTTAGAAGAGTTATTCAGTATGCCGGATCGTTATTTTAATGCAGAAGAATGTCTTGAAAAGGGGTTGATAGATGAGATTATTTAGAACAACGAATGAATGTCATAGAGATCCGTATTCTCAGATCTCTAAGATCTTCCAAACTTCATTTTGTTCAGGTGTGACGTACGAACAGAAAATGGGTATTTGATTCGCAGGTTGTGATATGTTTGTGACGACTGCATACTAAAAGTTGACGATGATTTGGTAGATTTATTCATGTTCGTACATTCTACAAAAATGGTTTGCTCTATCTGTGGGACAAGTGGTCACAACAAGGCCACTTGCTCTAAAAACGACGTAAAAGCAGAAAAGAAGACGAATGCGAACATTGATACTGTTCCAACGATTGAGAAGGAAACCAGGGTTGAAGTACTCAGTGTTGAACCGGTACTATATAACCCACATACACCGAATCTTACAACTCAGATCCTTCTCCCTGAGGATGTTTGTGAGAAGATATCTGTGATTGAAGAGTTGTGCATGACTGTTGGGTATTCTCTTGGTAAAGGGTATGTTGAAGGGGTGTACCAACAGGCAATTGGTGTTGAACTCCAAGAACGGAATATCAATTATGTAATGGAGGAACCTATGCCTATTGTATATAAAGGTGTTGTATTGGGTCTCCATACTCAACGCCTGGACATTAATATTCACAGATATCTACCGATCATCATTGAGTTGAAAGCCAAGACGGGAGTTGTAACTCATTCAGAGATGTGGCAACTAACGCGGTATATGGCCTCTAAGGATTATTCGTACGGTGTTCTCATTAACTATAATCAGACACTTACAGGTGATATTCAGATTATATTCATTGTGAAGTATGAAGGAGGGTTGTATGTATACAATAATTCCACCAAAACTGGTGAGAAGATGACCGATTTCTCCTATAAAGAGAAGTAATTGAGGTAGGTCCATTCATTATATGATATGTTTGTGTCGTGCGATAGCACCGGCGACCGAAGGGAGCCGGTTTATACATCTTTTGAGAAAAACAAGGAGACAAAGTCCCCAAGGTCCACGATCCTCAACCCTCAAGGACTTTCCAAACTCCAAATTTTTGCAGAGAGACCTATGAACCTAAAAAGTTAACAATGTTTCTTTAAGAGGTAGCTAAAAGTGTATAGAAAAGTTGAAGAGTACCCTCTCCCTATATATCCTAACTTACAACATGGCTACTCTCTGTTTGAAATTTTCCGACTTGGAAGAAGAGTATCAAACAAAAACGTATGAAGAACAGGTGATGATCGCGAATATTGGTGCTGTTTGTTACAGGGGACTTGGAGAAGTAGTGCGTGAACAACTAAAGAAAGAATTAACGTTCAGTGATAAAGTTAAAATGGACTCTATGCGTAAAACTATGGAGAATGAAGTGTTACGTCCGTTACAAGATTCAAATAAAGCACTTACTGAGGCAAGAATGAATATTGTAATGTTAGAAACACAGGTCATGTTTCTACAGAAACAGACATCTGTATCTCAAGAAGAGATTAATAAAGAGGTGCAACGTCGGCTTCAGTATGAATATTCTGATAAACTGTCAGAACTTACGAAAGAATTAGAAATAATGAAAGTGAAAGAACAGTATCATCGTAAGACCGAAGACTATGTCAAAGACTTACAAGAGGAAAAGATCTCACTGAAAAAACTTCTTCAGGAATTAGATACTAAAAATGTGGCACTTCAGGAAGAGATTAATAAGACATTGCAAAAAGAACAGAAAACATTACGCGATATTGGTAAGGAGGGGGAAGCATGTGTTAAGAATTTATTAGATACATACGTAACCGATGAGTTCAAGAAGGTAGTGGTTACCGATGTATCCCATATTGGGCATGCAGGTGATTTTCATCTAAGTTTAATGACACCAGAGAAGAAGAGAATTAAGATTCTGATTGATTCTAAGAAGTATACATCTGCAGTGAATAATCTTAGTATTCGCAAGATCATGTCGGATGTAGATGAGGATGATGAAGTTACGGCTGGGTTATTGATATCTACAGATTCTGCAATTAGCGCAAAGAAGCAGTTTCAGGTAGAGAAAACGCCTAAATGTAAGCCACTCCTGTACTTGACCTTTGAAGATTTAGAGGATGAGATGCGTGGGTACGTATTATGTCTGGCAGTTCGCACAATTATTACACTCGTATCAGGATATTCTGAGTTAGAGAAGGATGTTATGATTGATAATATAGGGTTATTTCTAAAAGAGGTAGAAGAAACTGTAAAAGACCTTAATTCATTGGCGATCCAATGTAAGAAAATGAATGAGTCCATATTGAAACTACGTATGAAATTAATTGAAAAAATCAATAAATTCCAGTCGTTGACAGAGAAACCTGATACATTAGAAATAGAGGAAAATATAGAGGTAGATGAAATGGTAGAGAGTACAACCAGATGTAAGGGGTCAACCAAGAATGGCGCGCGTTGTAAATTCAGTTGCAATTACGGGAGTGAATACTGTCAAAAGCACAGTAAATAGGTGAATAAAAAATATTTATGGAGTGCGGGGAGGGGTTTTTGGGGCATTTTTGGGCATTTTCTGGGATTTTTTCACGGGGGGGTGCCATGAAAAGTTTTTTATGACGTATTTTTGAGAGGTTTTTGACCAGTTTCCCATACTAAGCACGTCATGTGAAACCCCCTGCACTCGGCCTACTTGGGTTTCTGGGTCGGCTGCACCCCCTACGTCACGGGCCCACGCAGAATTTTGCGCCCTGAAACGGCCTGCGCCTACCAGCCCGCTAAAAAATACCCCGGAAATACCCGTTAAAATCGGGCCCGCCGCCAAAAAAAAATCGCCCCGGCTCTCAGGAGAGATCCGGATAATCCGTAGGATTACCCAAAGGGTGAATGTTCCATTCATCCGGATCTCTCCTGAGAGCCGGGGCGATTTTTTTTTGGCGGCGGGCCCGATTTTAACGCGTATTTCCGGGGTATTCTT
>JACCDP010851972.1_pt1 | contig 15513 bp, 22 predicted proteins | sample 7445841 | NCBI WGS metagenome assembly JACCDP01 (sample SAMN15323441, study PRJNA562643) | freshwater metagenome | isolation source: river surface water | place: USA:Blue River Watershed | collected 2017-08-17 | reverse complement strand
TAGAAATGCCCAGCTCAAAGTCCACTAGTAATGTAAACACGATGGCTCCCACTGACAAGAAGACCACCAAGAAGGTTGCTGCCCCCGCCACTGAAACTACTCCTGCCCCCAAGGCTCCTCGCAAGGCCGCCGCCAAGTCCGAGGTAGTTGTACCTACGGTAACGGAGACGCCCGCTCCGGCTCCGGCTACCGAGACGGCTGCTTCCCGTAGTGCTGCTGATGTGCTGGCTGCTCTACAGGAGACTCTAAAGTCTCTACAGACGGAGGTAACGACTCGTGTGCGTGCCGCTGTACACGATGCTCAGGAGGCTGTGAAGGCTCTAAAGCGTGATGCTCGCGATGGCAAGCGTCGTCGTAAGGTGGATCCCTCTGAGATGACGCCTGAGCAGAAGGCTGCGTGGGAGGCTCGCCGTGCTAACAACGCGTTCCTAAAGCCTCGTCCTCTAAGCGATGAGCTGGCCGCCTTTATGGGTCTACCGTCTAAGAGTCTGAAGAGTCAGACGGATGTGACGAAGTTTGTGTCTTCTTACGTGAAGGATCACAAGTGCTTTGACCCTAACTTCAAGCGTCGCATCATCCCTGATGCCAAGCTAGCTAAGCTACTACGCGTGAAGCATGGTCAGGAGGTGACTTACCTAAACCTACAGGGTTTCCTGAAGGTTCACTTCCTAAAGCCCACCGCTTAAATTGTTGGATAAATGGTAAATGTGGTATCACTATCTGACTCTTTTAGTAGGACTATATTTAGTAGGTAGTGCAATATATTCAATGGTTTCAGTTCCTGGTACGCTGTATAGTCGTTGGATTTCTAATGGTCTTTATGTCCTGATAGGCGGTGCTATAGTTTGGTGGTCATGGAGTGGTATAACAACTCCCGTGTACTATGCTCCCCCTACAACTATGCTAGGTGGTCGTAGACGTGGTGGACGCAAGAGTTGGTATTAAATTCTTAGAAGCAAGATAAATGGATAAACTTCTGAAATGGTTTGCTATGGCTGTAGCTCTCTACTTTGTAGCTGTAAGTATTTATAACATGGTTACATATCCTGCACAAGATACTCTAATAACTAATGGAGTTGTTGCTGCTCTAGGTGGTTGGTTACTATATTATCTGTCTCGTTAGTTTCTGATTTTCCTATAAAAATCAGTGGTGGACGCGGTTCTCCAAACTGCCCAAATTAAAATGAAAGCCAGCTGGTGTTTCATTTTAGTTTCTTAAAAACGGATTGATTTAGTTTAGTATTTTGCTTAGTAGATGAATACAAGATGCCTCCTCAAAAGAATTCCGGTAATCGTGGTAGCAAGAAGGAAGCAGCAGTTACTTCAAAGAACAACCGATTTGTCCAAGCACTCCTTGAAGATGCTCGCAAAGATGGAAATGTCCAAGACATCTACATCGCAAGAATTCTCAAGAAAATGGGCAACGGAAGAATGGAAGCGTTCTACATTGACTCAGATGGACGTCCTCAAACACGGCAAACTCTAATCCGCGGAAGCTTTCGTGGAAAGGGTAAGCGTGGTGTTTGGATTGATATTGGGTCTGTAGTTGTAATGGCTGATTCCGGTATTCCTGGATCTGCTGAGTTTGAGATCATGGCAGTTCTATCGAATGATCAAATTCGTGATCTTCGCAAGGAGATGGATATTGATCCTCGTATTCTTGCTATTGATAACACAGATGTTGATGCTCTGAAGAAGAATGCTTCAAGTGGGGATTTCATCTTTGAAGATGATGCTCCTAAGGATGACATTGAAGATGACGTTATTCAACAGGAGGAACGCAATAAGGCTCGTCCTAAGCCTGATCTAGATGATCTAGATATTGATGCTATTTAAGGCAACTCAGTGTCACTCATAATCACTTCATGAGGAAGTTCTAAATACAAAATAGTAGAAAAGAAAGGTGTTGTGCGTCCATCTAAGACCATAGCACGAATTTTTGAATTCTCTGTTAGAGTTGTTAACAATCTGTGAAATAACTTCTCTTTTTGTAATGCTGTACTAATCTTAACCTTACACACTTTGCCATCAAATCCACACAGATCTCCGTCACACGTTTTATCGCATGGCTTACGAATCTTTGATAAGAATTGTTTTGGTTCTTTCATTTCCACAAAGTTAGTTGTCTCATCAAACCATGATCTCAGCAAGGATTCTACTTCTGATACATCGGGCTTTACTTTGCGTAATGCATCAGCAAGTTCCTTATAATCTGATTCAATATCTTTAGTTAATTGGAATAATAGGAATTCATATATTTCTGCAGCATATGAAATTTCACGAGATTCTTTCTTTAACTCTTCTGAATCAACTCCAAAAACCAGTTTATCTTCCCCTAGTTCCTGTATAGTCTCTATGACTTCACCAGTCTCACGAGGACCAACTTCAACTGGTCTCACAGGTATACGCAGGCCACTTTCAAGTAATATTTCAACCTTCTGTCTCTTTGTGTTAAATAGATCTTCCTTGAACGCAAATCCTGTTGATACCTTTGATGCTTCTTGTAATAGTCTTTTCATCGATTCATATTCGGGTAATTTCTCTACTGGAATTTCTTTGTATCCGGATACCTTGGTTTGTAATACATCAGGTAATGGTGTGCTTTGAAATGGTAGGATTAATTTAGCAGGAACATAGAACGCCTGTCCTCTTCCGAAAGGATCTAAAATGATTTCATACTCTTCCGAATCTGTTAATGTCAGAAGTTGAGGTATTGTAGTTAATGCTTCGTTATAAGAAGGAATACTAGTCTTACATGATTGATTGCGTAACTTCTCAAGTTCTACATATGTATCCTTGGTAAATGGTGATTCATAAATATTTGATCTAAATTCAAATCCACGACTTTTGCGTTCAGTATAAGCAAGAATATCTACTTCATCTTCATTTTGTAATACAACTATACCTCGAGATCTAGGACGAACCATTGGAGAATAAAACATACATCCAAGTGTTCCTGAATCCACATAAATACGAAATACATCACAATTGAGTGCTAAAGCCGAATACTCTAATTCTTCTAGAGCAGTTAGTTCTTTCTTTTCAAAGGCTTCATCTATTCCAGATATTATCTTTGCTAGTCCTTCTTTGACGAGTTCACTATTTTTATATTCAGGAAGCTTATCTAATTCATTCTCTATATGTTCTATATGTTTATCACCCATACGTTTCCAAGTATGTAGAAATGAACATTTTAGTAGAACTGAAATAGCATCTTTAGGGCGGGGTGCCTTCGTCTTTACTCCAACAAAAGTATGTAGAGTTTCAGATGCATGGCCTAGTCCTGCTCGAAAGAATCCTTTGTTGGGACTCATTAGACGTCTAACAGAACCACTAGCAAATAGTTCATATTTCTCGTTTAGCTTGAGAGAATCGATAATCTTTTGAGGTAAGAATGCAATACGTTCTTCGTCAATTGTCTTGTCGGGACTCAACACATAGTATTTATCTTCAAGCTTCTTTTCTGCTCCCTTTGTTTTCGGTTTCTTGAAACAGCATGGCATCTGACGCCCGTTACGATGAGCACGATAGTCTTTCAAACCAGGGTAAATAAATCCAGATTCTCTCTTTATCAAAGGAAACTCGCGAGGATTATCAGTAGAACGTGTTTGAAGTTTACCGTGACATACTGGACATTTAATTTCACCATCAGACTTATCCAATTGACCTTCCTGTAAAGGCAATTGATCTTTCATACACCAATATTCAGGACACATAAATGTTCCATCGGGATTCTCAGTATTTAAAAGTTGATTATCGGCATATTTACCATCCTTAATGTCATACGGAGTTCCAGCAAGACGTTTTAATTCAGCATCGCTTACAACAATGGGCTGATGTTGTTGTTCACATTTCTTTGCATATTGAGAATTTGTAGGATCAAATGTTACAGGATCAAATTTCTGTAGACGATTTTTAAAGTAATTATAGGTTGTTGCTTGTTTTTGTTCCGTTGAAATACGAGCTGTAGTTTCTGTAGTTGCTTCCGTATCCGCAATACTAGTTGTATCCGCAACCTCTTCTTCTTGCTCTAAAAATCCAAATAGGTCACCATATTCTTCTGCTAGGCCAGCGTCAAGTTCAAGCTCTTCTGTAGGAACCACCGATGTTTCTGCGGTTACCTTTTCAACACGCTTGGGACATACTGTATCAAGATCGTCTGATTTAGTATTTGAAAGAACAAAGCGAAGTAGATTTGCGTACTTTAATGATTTATCTAGATCTGACACAGCAGATATGATTACGTGTTCGGGAGTAATACGCAGTGTAGGAAATCCTCTAAAAGCTTTCTCACCTATCCGGGGATCTTCATCTATTCTGCTTTCAACTTGACCGATTAAATCACGAGCATTTTGTAAAGGAATTGAAAGTTCACTGGAAACAGCATCAGGAGTTAATCTTCCTCCACTATCCTTCATCATTTGAAGAATCTTAACTTCAATCGCAGATAGCCCATTGTTTGAATGATCTGTTCTTAGTAAACTAAACTGTGATTTAGTTTTGTCACCTATATCAAAAATACTTGAAATACAATTGAATCTCAATAAATCAAAATCTTCCAACTTATCGGAATACTTTGCTAAAATTGACATATCCTGAAGTTCCCAGCGTGATTTATCAAGATCAGAATTAGCAACATATGGTATAACAGCATCAAGACTTCCAATCCAATTAGCTACTTGACGATGAATATGATCTATTGTTTCAGTATTTCCTTCTGGACGATATGTTGATACTACCATATCAGAAGCTGTAATTGTAATTCGATCATAATGATGTTTAGAAGTTCCACGAAATAAAATCAAAGCAGGAATATTACGTGCTGGTTTTACTGACCACCAAGATGACCAATTACTCATATCAATAAATGGTTTCTTTTGCTTCGGATCTTCTGTATAGAATTTATGGCGACTAATCTGATCTTTTGATGTAAAAAGAGTTATAGATGGTGTTTCTTTAGAGACTGTTATGCCATAAAATATCTGTTCAAATCGAGTTCGTATAGCTGACCCAAAGTCTGTATCAACCCATGGTATGTAAAAACGTGTTCTCACAATTGTTACTTCAGAAGGGCGAGGTGTTTCAAGTTTTAGAAGATCGTCTAATGTTTTACTACTCTTTTGTAGAAGTCTAATTGCTTCTTCAGTAAGTTTAGAAGGAGTATTGGTTCTCATTAAAGGAAAATATACGGAAGCATTTGATTCAGCACTCTCATTGTAAGGTAATACTAGAAATCGTAGAAATTGTTCTTTTTCATAAAAGGAATCAAATAGTTTCGTATTCTCCGGAATAGGAATATTAACTGCTGGAATTTTAGATACTAGAGTATTACTTAGATTAGCAAGAGATAGTACATATGATTGCTTTTCTTCAACTCCAAAAATACGATACTCAATAAATTCACCTGAAGGTTTAAAAAGAGGAATCAAAGAATCAGGCTGTGACATCCAAGTGGTTCTGTCAAACTCCTCGTATGGAATGGATGTTGTGGGTGTTCTATACTGTAGCTGATACTCTGAGAATAAATCTGATTTTATAGGTTCTCCATTGTAAGATAGACGCTCAAATAAAGCTTCCCAGTGGCGAGGATCTTTCTCATAGTAATCAGCAGGTAATTTCAAACCTATCATAATATGAAGTCTATCGGGATGTATATCCATTGAAGCTCCAATTTTCTGTCTTACAATGTCTATTGAATCATCATCAAAGAATGAGACATTATACTTATTCTTTGAGGTCAGGTCGATAATTTCCCCTCTCAACATCTTGCTTATTATTCATATTAAATTGGTGTATCAGTAATCGTCATTCCACAATACTGAACAGGTTCTCTGGCATAATTAACAGGTGTATAAATACCACACTTTACAGCATCTTGAAGAATACGTTTGAAATTTGCCCAGAATTCAGGAGTATGTCCAATAGTAGTAGTCATTAAGTGAGCCATTTCGTGAAGCAATACAAACATTACAGTATTCTCATCTACAAAAGGATATGGTTTACGTTTGTCACGTAAACATACAACTATTTTTTCACCTTTATTCTCAGAATATGATGTTGAACTGGCGTCAATATCATTCTCACACATGTTTGTGGGATTAAAACGTTCAACCATAATCTTTACACGAGGATCGCTCATTGACGAAGGATCATCCTTATATGATTGAACTAATTTCTCTAAGTTAGCTCTTATCTTTGCCATTCGTTCACAAGCTTCCTGCTTATCAGGTAGATTTTGAACGTTATATGTGTTACCATCAGTTTGACTTTTTACAGGTGTAGTCTTTTGAGGGCCTCTATTGGAAAGTAAAGCAAGAGCTATACCAGATCCTACTAAAGCTGCTGGAATCATTATTATTTAGTTGTAATACATTTGAAAACGGATTCTTGAGCATCAGAACTAATAAACATCAGAGCAAGGACTAGAACGTAATGGTTAGGCTCTCGCTAGGATGTTGGCTTTATGTTAGAAGTTATATGGCATCGGTGCGATAAATCAGGTAAACTTCTGAAATAAAACTCGCAAGGATTTTCCTATGCCGAAATGGTAATAGTTTTTTCTTTAACTTTTAAAAATGGATTTTTAGAGTTACTATTAAATTTTTAAGCGGGATGAAAAAATATTTTAACGAACATCCTAGAGCAGCTTGCTGGTCGGCTAAAAATACCGAGAGACCAGAAAATGTTACATTAAACTCTCATAAAGAGTTCTTATTTGATTGTCCAGAATGTCTACATGAATTCAAATCAAGTCCACACAATCTACAAAAAGTATGGTGTGGATACTGTTATAAAAAGAAATTATGCGATAATAATGAATGTAAATTTTGTTATGAAAATTCATTTGCATCATCAGATAAAGCAAAATATTGGTCTGACAAGAATTATTGTAATCCAAGAACTGTATTTAAATATTCTAGCAAAAAGTATTGGTTTAAATGTGATACATGTAATCATGAATTTGAATCAACGCTTGGGCATGTAAAAGATAACTGGTGTTCTTATTGTGCTAATAAAAAATTATGCGATAATGCAGATTGTCAAATATGTTTTAATAAATCATTTGCGTCCGAAGATAAATCAATTTATTGGTCATCCAAAAATTCTCTTAAACCAAGATATGTATTTAAGGTTTCTAGAAAAGAATATATATTTAATTGTGATACATGTAAACTATCATTTAATAAAAGATTAGATCATATATCAAATAGTAAATCATGGTGTCCAAATTGTTTTAATAAAACTGAAACTAAACTATATAAATATTTAAAACAATCATTCGAAGTTCTTAAAAATGTTAAATATGAATGGTGTAAAAATGATAAGACTTCGAGAAAGCTAGAATATGATTTTATAATACCAGATTTAAACTTAATAATTGAATTAGATGGTAAACAACATTTTACTCAAATAAGCAATTGGAAATGTCCAAAAGAACAATTGCTTAGTGATGTATATAAGACAAACTGTGCCAATAAAAATGGTTATAATGTCATAAGATTACTCCAACAAGAAGTATTTGATAATGATTATGAATGGCTAGATATTAATTTAAAACCACATATAACCATTCAATCTGATAACATATTTATTGTTATTAATGAAAAATATAAATCAATTTATGATCAGCATAAGGAACTTATGCATGTAATCCCCTCTTGAAAGGATTTGCCTCAATCGTACTCTGTAGGAAAGGACCTACTTTTACTTGAGGGTTCGCGTCTTCCTCACGTATGTCCCAGCTTGCATTACGATTTGTTTGAGACACTCCAGCGACAGCCGTATTCGTGTGATAGCCAGCATCTAGAAAATTCTGACCTTTTAGATCACCAAGGCCGGAGGGATTTACGGCAGCCCAAGAAGCTCCTAGACCACCCTTCGGTAGTAGTTCATCACCACTTAGATGGGATTCAGTGTAGGCAGATTGACCGGCAGCCTTACGAGATTGTAGAGCCTCAGACGGCTGAGCATTACCTCCCATGCTGTGACCGGATACACCCTGAGGTGCACCGTCACTCAGAGGACCTTGTACACCTAAAGCACCACTTAGCTGTTCCATTCCTTCTCCAAGGAACTTCTTGCCTGATGAATATTGGGTTAGTAAATATGCTACTGCTAGAACACCACCGAGAACTAGGGCTAGACGAGCGGTCTGAGTTGTCTTGGCCATACTGTTTATATACAAACGAAGACAAAAACAGAATGAAAAAGACAACCCTTGACTTGTTGGGTGTTTTTTCATCTCAGGAATTTCAAAATTATTTCGAGCAGAATATACTGAAGCCGATTTTAAGCCGCGTCTTTCAACATATTTACCCCTACCTCCTCGCTTTCACACTTTTGTGGATCGTCATGTTCCTTTCCACCATCGTTATTCTGATTATTCTGCTTCGTGCTAGGATATAGTAGCTCAACTAACTCTGACCGACGAAGCTTCCAAATACCTGGAAGCTTACGATCCTGAGCCTCCTTGCGAAGAATAGCAAGAGTCTTCTTCTCAACTACCATCTTCTCAGTAAAGTCTCCCATTGTAAGAATCTGAATCAACTCTGCACGAGACTTGATATAATATTGCTTGATCTTAGGTGTATGGTTCTTAGCAACCTGCTTAAGATCAACCAAACTCATCTCATGATAATTAGGCATTCTGTTCAAGATTCAAGTTTTAGATGGTTAGAAAATCCGTTTTCATTACTCCTTCATTTTCAAGTTGTTTCATAAATTGTTCAATAGTTATTCCTCCAAGTCCAATCACAATTAGATTCTCTGCGTTAGTAGAATCCTTGTTCTTTTAAGTAACACCAATATCCAGACCATTTTGAACAACATACATAGATGGATTAGGACTAGAATAAAAATCTACTAATTGTTTTCTTAGATCGGCATGAAGAATAGTTCCATAAACAATGTCAGTTATATATTGTCCTTTCGTGGAAATTGTATGATAACACAATGCGATCATTGGAACTACTTCGTCTCGTGAGAAAGCATTAAATCCAGTATTGCATTCCTTTGTAAACTTGTGAACCCCACCAACATGAATTTCAACAGGGCCAGCTCTTTCGCATGTAACTCCAAGAACTAAGTCTCCTATTCTATCTACACCAGATAGCTTATTCGAATCTGTTCCAGATTGATAGTTTGAATAGATATGTAGAAGAGTATCGTATTTTGCAGCCATCATATACTTAAGAGCACCAATCTGCGCAAGTTTTACTTTCTTATCATTTACTTCAAGATTGTCAATTTCATCCCATAATTGAACTAATGTTGTAGGACAAGTAAATTCAACAAGACCAATAACAGCATTCATATTCTGCAAAGTTTCTGAACGAGTAGAATAATCAGATTGCTGATCGGAGGTTAATTGAACTATATTATCATCACTATTATATGGCGCATATTCCAAAGTGGTCATTTTTTTAGATAAGTAATGTCCGTGTAAGTGAATAATGGAGACTGCTATATTTGTTGTAACAACAGTAGTAGCAGTGGTAGCGTCGTCATATCTATTCGCATTGTCACAATTAGATCATATAAAGAAAAACTGGGTTAAGTATCGTTGTAACCCAGTTTATATGCCCATAGCAGGAATGGTTGGCGATGATATATTCTCTAACTTCACAAGATGTACCATGAAAGGCTTTCACGATTATGCTGGATTCATGATGGATCCTTTACTCCAAGAATTTGATACGGTAACAGACTCGCTCGGTGAAATTGGAGGAGCAATGAATGATATGAGAACTATGATGGCAAGCACTCGTGGTGGATTTATGGGTATTATTGGATCTGTATTTGGAAAGCTTCAGAACACTATGAGTTCAATTCAGTATATCATAATTCGTATGAGAACACTAATGAGTCGTATAGTTGGTGTAATGATGTCATTTATGCTAATCTTCTATACTGGTATGGAGACTGGAAATTCAGTGATGAATGGTCCAATTATGAAAGTATTTTCAGCTCTATAAGTTTCGCTTTAAAAGAGTAGTGAAATGTGGCAATTTTATGCTCTACCCATAGCTGCATTGTTTTTAATGGGTGTACTTCATGCTAATGAAAGTATTGAAAAAATTAGACTACATTGGAATGAGTATCGTTGTAATCCAATTTATATTCCATTTGCTGGAGTTGTACGTCCAGATATTGGAGTGGAAACAAACTTTCAATATTGCATAAATCAGTTTGCGCATAGTCTTTTCAAGTTTGTAATTGATGAATTTATGTCAATGTTTAAAGACGCATCATCTGGACTATCTGACATATCAGAATCTCTACCCGGATTTAGAAGTGTAATTTCTCGTATGCGAAAGACTATGTTATCATTTGCTGCTCAAACATTTGGAAAAATAGCCAACTCAATGGGTAACATATCATATATTTTGATTAAGATTCGCGATATTATGAAGAGATTTGTAGGAGAAGGATATATTGCTGCCTTCCTTGCTCAAACTGGAATGGATTTTATGTATTCATTCGTAATGTTTATTATCACAATTATCAAAATATTTGTTTATTCATTGTTAGCTATATCAATCATACTTGCTCTGTTTCAGCCTGAAATGTTAGTATTAGCAATATTTATAGCATCCATGATAGGAGCATCTGGATTCTAAAAAATCACATAGAACATAATAAAGATGGACAAAACCAGTGTAGTCCTAGCATTCTTTGTAGCTGCGGTTCTAGCAGGATTATTTGTGAAGTTTAATATCAGCATTCCTCTACCGACGTCCACGGAACATTTTATGCAAAAGCCTCTTGGTGCTCCCACGAGTGGTCCTGGAATGGGTCCATATGACCAGGTAAGCATAGATGGTGGATTCTCCGGTTGGTCAGCTACTGAACCCCACTCTGCTGCTCCCGTTTCTAGCTCTCTACCCGGACAATCTACAGATAACAAGTTAATGTTTATGGTTGGCAATAAGACGGATACTTCATGCTGTCCTTCTGCGTTTAACACCGATACAGGATGTGTATGCCTAACTGAGAGTGATAGAAGTCTAATGGCTTCTCGCGGTGGAAACAAGGTTTAAATGCGTAACTACAAAACAATATAAATGGACACTTCTAAAATATTTGGAGAATTCTGTAAAGATGTATTTGGAGAAGAGATTGATATTGATCTGCGTAAAGCTGTAGATGAATTTGAATGTTTCTATCCGGAAGTTGTAAAAATTATCCAAAAGGATAATTCATTCTTTGATCAAGAGCGAATTGTCTTTGGACGTGATCTATCCAAGATTGATAATCGTGACGCAGTTTGGATGGGACTTCCTGCTTGCCTTTTTGCTTCGTTTCTACATGGAGATATCAAGAAGAAAGCAGACAAAGTTATTGGTCTTGTAAAGAATCTTTGGAATGCAAGTGGACAAGAAAATGATGAGATTACTAAGATTCTGAATGATGAAGCCTCGCAAGGAAGATTTGAAGAAATTATTCAGTTTATTCTTGAATCACGAATGGCTAAGATTTTTAAGAATCTAATGGAGTCAATTGATCTATCTGAATTTGAAATAAATATTGAGTCACCTGAGCAGGTTATTGAAATGGTAAAGAATCCAGAGCATCCTGCGATTAAGAAGATTATTGAGAAGATTCAGAACACTATTGAAACCAAAATCAAACGTGGTGAAATCAACCAACAGGCGATTATTCAGGAAGTTGAAACTATTAAAGCAAAAATAATGAGTCTTTTTGGTAATATTTTCAATGATGCTCTTGGTGGTCGTAAAGCCGATGTTCCAGCAGCTGTTCTAACAGGAAATACACCTGAAGCAAGGCGCCAGCGTATGATTGCTCGTATGCAACGCAAACTACATGAGAAAAACTCAAAGTAAGATGTAATATGGGCGACCAAATTTGGTTCAAAAATCCTTCTGTATTATTTGATCGTGATACATGGAGTAAGTTCGTTCCCACAAAAGATATGACTACATCAGAAGCTCTGAACTCAGTAGTTCGGTTTGCTACATATTTCTCAGTGATTCTGTATTTTGCGTCAGGTAATGGTAGCTACCTAATGGCAGTCCCCGTAGTAATGGCTACGACTATACTGCTACAAAATCTGTTTCCTAACGGGAAGACCATAGAATCATTCATAACAAAGGAAGTTACCAAGAAAGATTCTTATACAATGCCTTCTGCAGCAAACCCTTTCATGAACGTTTTATTAACTGAGATTCAGGATGATCCTCAACGTCCTGATGCAGCTCCTACAAATAGACGCGATGTAAAAGCTGAAATCCACAAGAGTTTCCAGAAGACTTCAGATGTTTATATGGATACCACTGATCTATTTGATCAGACACAAGCTATGAGAACATTCCATACTCTACAATCATCAATGGTACCTAACGATCTTGATGGTTTCAAGAAGTGGTTAGCAAAGGATATAGACGCTCCCGATTACTCAAGTGCTGCGCCTGCTCGTCATGGAAAGGTTCTAAGCGAAGGTCATGTTTCAGCGAAAGGATCTATGCGTCTTCCGTCTTCTATTTCTAAGCCGACTGGTTCGACTCCTTCTGGACCGCTTCCCGCCCCTAAGAGAGCCAAGTAAAGCTGTTGCCATATCATCAGATTTACGTTGACCAGCATAATCTGTTGACTTACCATCTTTAACAATTTTTATAGTCGGATATCCTCTGACTTTATCTTCATCTGTATACTCTTGCGATTCAATTGCATATATGGTTGCTCTACCATCGACCTTATCTGCGAGTTTTGTCCATTCACTTTCCGAATCCATACAATGTCTACACCAGTCAGCATAAATAATAACCATGGTAGGCCCATCAGATTCCATTAGCTTATTAGCTTCGGATGTTGAATGAACTCTCTTAACTTTGCTATTTTTCCATTTAATGTTAGGCTCCGACATCCTATTTATAGGAAAACGGATTCTTTATTTCAAACTCAATGCGACTCTCGGGTAAAATGTTCATCAAGGAACACGGAACGGAACTGGAGGTTGAGTTGCAAAACATTGCCTCTAGCTATTGCTTTTCTCCCCGTATCTCTAAAGTAGAGAGAAATGGAGAACATGTTCGTATCTTCATGGAAGACGTAGAAGAGCTTTCGATCGGAGATACATATGGAGAAGATCCACTTGAAGCTCCAGTATGGATTTGGAATGATATCCGAACAATGATTGGAACTCTATATCATCATGAAGGTATTGAATATGTAGATATCAACCCATATAATTTTATTGAAAAGGATGGGCGTATCTATATGATTGATTTTGGTGATGCTAAATATTCCAATGGTGAGATTGACTGGTTTCTTAGTGAGTTTCTACAGGGAGAAAACTCTTGGAACCCAGATTATAAATGAGTAAGCTGTCAGATCATTGGGAGCAGTATCTTGTTAGTATTGGAAAAACAACTAAACCTACGTCTACAAATTCAGTTGTTCCTTTTGAGAATACAAGCACAAAGATTGGTGTTTCAGGATTTTTAGATTTAAAACCAGTATCAACCAACTCACAACAATTTCAAGCAAGATATGATGCCATGTCAGGATCATGGGAAGGTGTATCTGCTAGCGAGAAAGCTGTTCTAAAGAGTAGAATGGATCAAACTGAATTTATGCCTTTTAAGTAGAACAATTTTTATTTTTAACATTACATTTTACGATAACATAGTTTAATGTATTAAAATTTGGAGTACAGTTTTTTACCGGAAGAAGTGGATTTGTATTTTCAATTCTTCCAGGATATTGAACCTTAGTATTTTCTGCTTCAGCTAACACTCTTAATTTATTAGTATACCATGAACTACTCATTTACTTCTCACCAGCAGGAATTCTTAGCTTACGTCTAACCTTGACAACCGGAACTTCCTCTGATATCTTAGGAGGTTCTCCTGCTTTTAACTCTTCAAAACGCTGACGCACCTGTTCTACGGGAATACCCCGATAAACCATCTCCAGTTTCAATTTGAGGTATTTGTCCATATTCTGTTATTGGAACATTTCTTACAGCATTATTCCATGTTCGAGGTTCAAATTGAACCTTTTGTAATTCGGGAGGAGTAGCAGTTCCATAACTAGCATATAAAAAGTATCCAAAGAATCCAACAACTACAACAAGAAGCGTGATATTGAACCACCAAGAAAATATGGAATCTCGCATTGAACGAACACCTATAAGATTGTTCTCAATTTGAGATGCCGTATCTTTTACCAAATGAAACATCTTACTGAAACATAAGAATATACAATGGTGTCTTTAACCACAGTTTATCTGCTATCAGTTATACTAACAAGTATAGCAGGAATTGGTTCAGCCTTCGCAGGAAATAAGGTATCAGGAGGCTCTAACCCTCAGCCTACTTTTGAGCCTCCTGAATTAGAATTGGAAGCTCCTGACACCAGCATTGAACAAACTGAACCGGAAGTTCCTTTAGAATCTTCATAATACATTCATTTGTAGAATCGTGTGTACAAATTGAAATACTAGTACTCTTACTCTCAAGAACAATACGTATACATTCATATTGTTCTTGCGGCGTTAGTTTTGCCATACATATTGTTAGAGGATCATTCTTATACATCAAATGCTCTCGAATAATATCCATTATTTATAGTTTGCTAAAACGCATTAAGTGGTTGAGCATAAGGATTTGAATTAAATGCCTTGAGAATGGAAGGATGGTTTCTCTGAACGTGTACATCTTCTTGTAGAGGCTGATTAAATCTGTAAGAACCAAGATGTTCGGCAGAAGTAGCAGAACTAACTACATTAGCACCACCGTTCATACGAGCAGCGTCTATGATAGCCTGTTCATTACGATGAGATGTAGCAGTGTAATTTTCAGCACCAATCGATATGCCAGTACCATGAGAACCTCCAGGGTTAGGACGCCCTTCAGCAGTTAACTTCATGAACTCTTGGTAAGGTTCAGTAAATGCTCTTACATAAGGAGCTAGAATGGCAATAGCTCCTCCAATTGAACCAAAATATTCACCTTCAGTTGTTTCGCGAGCTTGACTTTTCATAGGCTGTTCGGAATAGATCTTGGGAGCTGTCTGTGCACCAACTGCGGTATTTGCACGGTCCATTCCAAGAATTCCAAATCTGTCAGGACGATTCTTCTTTACATCTGCCTGAATACCAGGTAGTGTTACAGCATTTGCTCCAGGAACTACAGGAGGCTCATACGAAATCTTCGGCTTTGTAACAACACGAAGTTCATCTGTTGTCTTAGGTAACTCAAACTCACGTAACTGATCTTGTTGAAATCCACCTTTGGGAATATTTGTATACCCATCATTTGCTCCAGGACCAACCTGGACCTGTTCTATAGGAAACACATTCTTCATATTTTGGCCACTTACCATGCGTGACTGCATAAAGTCTGTCTCAACTTGATTTCCAAAAGGATTTCCAGTTCCTGGTTTAGCGTCGAAAAATGATTTTACTTCTCGCTTTTGGAAGTATTCTTTTCCAGCTCCAGTGTGATGATCTAAAATAGAATCAGTAGCTCCGGAATGCATACTTTGAGTGAC
>JACCDP010335765.1_pt1 | contig 15514 bp, 11 predicted proteins | sample 7445841 | NCBI WGS metagenome assembly JACCDP01 (sample SAMN15323441, study PRJNA562643) | freshwater metagenome | isolation source: river surface water | place: USA:Blue River Watershed | collected 2017-08-17 | reverse complement strand
CGGTTCAAGGCCCTCGCCGACTGGCATGGCCGCGCCGTCCGCTGGCTGCTCGACCACCCGCGCTCGGCGGCCGGGCTGTTCCTCGCCATCCTCGCGGCCAACGCCGCGCTCCTCTGGGAGCGTCCCCGCGGCTTCCTGCCGGCCGAGGACCAAGGCTACGTCCTCGGCGTCGTGTCCTTGCCCGACGGCGCGAGCGTCACGCGCACCCGCGCTTACATGGCGGACATCGTGCCGGCGCTGCTCAAGACGCCGGCCGAGGCCCCGGCGGTCTTCCACGCCTTCGCCATCAGCGGCTTCGATCTCATCGGCGGCGGTGAGAAGACGAACGCGGGCACGATTTTTCTCCCGCTCAAGGACTGGTCCGAGCGCTCGGTCGGGGCGGAGCAGCTGACGGGCCGGCTCATGGCGGCCACGGCGCCCTACCCGCAGGGGATGTGTTTCGTGGTCAACCCGCCGCCCATCCGCGGCATCGGCTCCGCCGGCGGCTTCGAATTCTACCTCCAGGCGCGCGACGACGACAACCCGGTGCGTCTGGGCCAGGTCACCGATGAGTTCATCGCCGCGCTCGGCGCCGCGAAGGACAAGGCCGGCAAGCCCTTGATCGTCGGCCTGCGTTCCTTCCTCCGGACCAGCGTCCCGCAGTACGTGGCCGATGTCGACGAGGCGCGCGCCATGAGCCTCGGCGTCCCGCTGCCCGAAATCTACGAGTCGCTGCAGGCCACGATCGGCGCGGCCTACGTGAACGACTTCAACCGCTCCGGCCGGACCTACCGCGTGCTCATGCAGGCCGCGCCGACGGAGCGCATGGATCCCGCCGACGTCGGGCGCATCCACGTGCGCGCGGCCGACGGGAAGATGATCCCGCTGTCCAGCCTGGTGCGCATCCGGGCCTCCTCCGGTCCCGAGCAGGTCGAGCGCTACAACGGCTTCGTGGCGGCGCGTGTCCTCGGGGCGGGCGGCCCCGGTGTGAGCTCGAGCGAGGCCCTGCGCATCGTCGAGGAGCTCGCCGAACGGACCCTGCCCGAGGGCTACGAACTGGACTGGACCGCGCAGGCCTTGCAGGAGAAGCGGTCGGCGACCTCCGCGTTGCCGGCCTTCCTGATGGCGCTGACGATGGTGTTCCTCATCCTCGCCGCGCTTTACGAGAAGTGGTCGCTGCCGGTGGGCGTGATCCTGACGGTGCCGTTCGCGCTGCTCGGCGCGCTCATCGCGATCGCGGTGCGCGGGATCCCGAACGACCTTTATTTCCAGATCGGCCTGGTGACCCTCATCGGTCTGGCCGCGAAGAACGCCATCCTGATCGTCGAGTTCGCCGTCAAGGCGCGCGACGCGGGGCGCTCCGCCGCGGAGGCCGCGGTCGAGGCCGCCCGCATCCGTTTCCGCCCGCTGGTCATGACCTCGATGGCCTTCGTCCTCGGCGTGGTCCCGCTGGTCCTCGCGGTCGGCGCCGGCGCCGGCGCCCGCCGCTCCATGGGCACCGGCGTCTTCGGGGGCATGCTCCTCGACACCTTCGTGGCCACGCTCTTCATTCCTTTGTTCTTCAAGCTGCTCACCGGCGACCGGAAGGAGCCCCGCGCATGAGCTCCCGCACGTTGTGCCGCGTCCTCCCGTGGACCGTCCTCCTCGCCGGCTGCACGGTCGGCCCTGATTATGCGCGGCCTGAGTCCGGGTTGCCCGCCGCCTTCCCCGAGGGCGCCGGCGCCCCGGACCGCGGCGGTGTCGCCGCCGATTGGTGGCTGGGCTTCGGCGAGCCCGAGCTCACCCGGCTGGTCGGTCGGGCGCTGGCCGCCAACACCGATGTCCGGGCGGCCGCCGCCCGGTGGGAGGAGGCCGACGCCCAGCTGGCGGACGTGGCCGGCGCGGGGGTGCCCGCCATCGACGCGACCGGCGAGGCCGATCGCTTCAAGGTCAGCAGCGGCACCTTCCTGCCGGTCGGCGGCAACGCCCCCGGCCGTAACCGGCGCATGCAGCGCGCCGGCCTGGTCACCTCGTTCGAACTCGATTTCTGGGGCCGGCTGCGCCGCGCCGAAGAAGCGGCCCGCGCCCAGATGCTGGCCGCGGAGGAAGGCGTCGCGCAGGTCCGGCTCGGCCTGGCCGTCGCCGTGGTGCGGACTTATTCCACCCTTCGCACCGCCGACGCGTCGGCGGCCGCCGCGGAGACGCTCGTGGCCGCGCGGGAAGAAGGCCTGCGCCTCGCCCGTCGCCGGACCGACCTCGGTGTCGCCGTCCCCGCCGAAGCCGCCCGGGCCGAGGTCGCCCTCGCGGCCGCCGTCGCCGGGCTGGCCGAGGCGCGCCGCACCCGCGCTCAGGCCGAGCACTTCCTTGGATTCCTGACCGCCGAACCCGCGTTGGTCGTCCCTCGCGACGCCCGGCCGCTGCCGTCGCCGCCCCTCCCGGCCGCCGGCTTGCCGTCCGACCTGCTTTCGCGGCGGCCGGATGTGCGGGCCGCGGAACAGGCCCTGATCGCGGCCAATGCGCGCATCGGTTTCACCAAGGCGGCGCGCTACCCCTCGTTCACGCTCACCGGCGCCCTCGGCACCGAGAGCCGGACCTTCGGGGGCCTTTTCCAGTCGGAGACCGCGACCTCGGACCTGGGCTTGGACCTGCGGGCTCCCTTGTTCGATGCCGGCCGCCTGGCGGCCCGCGTCGACGCGGCCATCGCCGCCCAGCACCAGGCCGTCGCGGCCTATGAAGGCGCGGCCCGCAACGCTTTCCGCGAGGTGCGCGACGCCTTGGCCGAGGTCCGCGAGACGGCGCTCGCCGCCGAGGCCGCCGATCGCCGGGAGACCGCCGCCGCCGAGGTCCTGCGGGTCGCCGCCGCGCGCGGCGCGGCCGGTCAGGCTCCGCCGACGGAGCTGCTGGAGGCGCGCCGGGCCCAGGCCGAGAGCCAGCTGGCCGTCGCCCGCGTCCGGCAGGAGCGGCTCGAGGCTCAGCTCGCCCTGATCCGGTCCTTGGGCGGGAGCCGGCCCGACCTGGTCCCGCCGGTCCGCTGAGCGCCGGGCTCAGCGCGTGATCTCGACTTCGCCGAGCAGGTTGCCCTGGTAAAGCTTGTCGGCGGATTGCCAGAACGGGGCGTCCCGGTTGGCGAAGCGCACCATGTTGCGCTGGTCCTGCTTGAAGGGGAACTTCGTGAAGTTGAGCTCGGGGAACATCAGGCAGAGCTGATGTTTGCCCTGCAGGTCCTTCGGCGCGATGGCGCGGATGGTGATCTCGTAGCCGTTCTCGGTGTTCTGCAGCGCCGCGTTGGGCGGGATGCGCCGGATGTCGAAGCTCTCGCCTTCGCCCGGGGACAGCGTGTATTTCTGCGGCGCCTGCACGTACGCGAGGTAGAGGTTGCGCGGGGTGGGGCAGATGGCGAAGCCCCGGTTCGCGAGGCGCAGCTTGATCTCGTAGTCCTTGCCTTGCTTCACCTTCACCGGCCAGGTCGCGCTGAGCAGCTCGTAGCGGTAGCCGACATGGTCGCGGAGGTAGTCGAAGGCCGAGCGCGGGACGTCGTTGCCCTTGGCGTCGGTGAAGTAGCCGTCGGAGACCGAGAGCCCGAGGGTCCGGACCTCGGCCTTGGTCTTCATCTGCTTCTTCCAGCCGTCGACGACGCCTTCCTTGCGGTCCGGGGAGGCCTCGGACCAACCGTGGCTGACCCCGAGGGTGGAGGCCCGCTCGTTGCTGGCCGCCTGGGCGACGAGCCAGCCGTCGGCGGCGAACTGCCCGGCCGCGGCCTTGGCCGAGAGGTCGGCGTCGTAGGGTACCCACAGCGTCTCGGCGCACATCTTCTGCCATTCCGCGTTGGTGCCGCCGATCGGGGCCTCGAACTGCCCGCCGTGGGTCAGGTCGACGAGGAAGTTGGCGTTCACCTGGCCCGTCCGGGCGGACGGATTGGCTTTCTCGAAGGCCGTGCCTTGGTTGAGGCGGGCCGGCCACTTGAGCTCCGTGAAGAGGTCCTCGCGCATGGTGGGCGACTGGATCAGCAGCGCGCGGTCGGGCGGCAGCGCCGCGAAGGCGTCCCGCAGGAGCGCGGCGTGGGTCGCCACATCGGCGGGCAGGCGGGTCGCGTTGGGACCCTCGCCACGCCGGCCGATCGAGCCGAGCTGCACGGCCGTGAGGATGTCGTAGTGACGCGCCAGGAGCGGCTTCAGCTGGCCCCAATGGCCCTTGAGGACGGCGAGGTCCGGTCCCGCGGTCTTGCTGTCGTCGAGCTCGTAGGCGAAGCGGATCTGCAGCTTCACGCCCGCCCGGCGGAAGACCTCGAGGGAGCGCTCCAGACGGGTGAAGAGGATGGGGTCGAGCGGCCGGTTGCAGTACTCGTCCAGCCAGACGATGCCGAGGTAGCTGGTGACACCTTTGGCTTCCCAGCCCTTGATCGCCTCGGCCATCGCGCGGTCGGACCAGCCGTTGCGGGCGACGTCCACGCCGAGGAAGGGGACCGGCTTCTCGTCGTTGGCGGCGGGGGCGCGCTTGCGGACGATGCGACCATCGGCGCGCTGGACCAGGAGCTGACCTTCGCCGAGGCCGATCGGGCACTCGAGGCGGAAGCCGCGCTCGGGGTTGCGCAGGCCGTGGGGCAGGGCGGGGTCGTCGGCGAAGAGCCCATGGTATTCATGGTAGGTGAGCTTCGGCGTGTCCTCCTTGGCGGTCAGGCAAAGGGCGGCGAACAGCAGCAGGGCGCAGGACTTGGGCATCGGGCGGGATTTTTTGCCCGTCGCCTCGGGTTGCAATCCCCGAGTCGGCGGATTTGGATGCGCCATGCCCGCCCCCGCCTCCCTCTGGACGGAATTGTCCGCCGCGGCCTCGTCCGACCCCTTCCTGGTGGTCGCCACCGGGGTCTTCGCGTTGGCGGTGCTGCATGCCTTCGCCGCGCCGATCTTCGCCCGGGCCGCCCATCGCCTCGAGTCGGCCCACGCCGCCCGCGTGGCCGCCGGCGCGGCGCCCGTCAACGAGCGCGGGGAGTCCTCGGATTTCCGGGCCGCGTTCCTCCATCTGCTGGGCGAGGTCGAGGCCGTCTTCGGCCTCTGGGCCTTGGTGCTCTTCGCGCTGCTGATCGCGTGGCCGGGCAAAGGCTGGGACTTCGCCTGCCGCTACGTCGAAAGCGGGGACTACGCCTACGCGCTCGGCACCGCCGCGGCCGCCCCTTCCAAGTTCGTCGAGCCTCTGTTTGTCTTCGTCATCATGGCGCTGGCCTCGGCGCGGCCCGTGGTGAACCTCGCCGGCCGGGCCTTGGGCGCGACCGCGCGTCTCTTCGGCGGTTCGCCCGCCGCGCATTGGCTCACCTTGCTCACGTTGGCGCCGTTGCTCGGCTCGCTCATCACCGAGCCCGCCGCGATGACCATCGCCGCCTGGTTGCTCTCGCGGCAGTTCTTCGTGCTCCGCCCCTCGGAGTCGCTCAAGTACGCCACGCTGGCCCTCCTTTTCGTCAACATCTCCGTCGGCGGCGCGCTCACCCATTTCGCCGCCCCGCCGATCGTCATGGTCGCGGCCGGGTGGGGTTGGGGACTGACGGATGTCTTCCGGCAGTTCGCCCCGGGGGTGTTGGCCACCATCCTCCTTTCCAATACGCTTTATTTCCTTTATTTCCGGAAGGAACTCGCCGCCTTGCGGCCCGAGGGCGCCCCGGCCTCCCCGGAGCCCGTGGTGCCGTTCTGGGTGACCGGTGCGCACCTGCTTTTCATGGTCTGGACGGTCGCGATGCTCGCCGGGCATCATCCCATCCTGATGCTCGGCGGGTTGCTGGCCTTTCTTGCCTTCACGGTGGCGACGCCCCAGTGGCAGTCGCCGCTGCGACTTCGCGGGCCGCTCCTGGTGGGCTTCTTCCTGGCCGGGTTGGTCGTGCTCGGGGGGCTGCAGGGTTGGTGGATCGGTCCGGTGCTCCTGCGTCTCGGCGACCACGCGTTGCTCCTGACGGCGACGGTCCTGACTTCCTTCAACGACAACGCGGCCATCACCTACCTGGCCGCGCAGGTGCCCGCCTTGGCCGCGCCGGGCGGGGCCGCCGACGCCTTGCGGCATGCCGTGGTGGCGGGGGCACTGGCCGGGGGCGGGCTCACGGTCATCGCCAATGCGCCCAACCCGGCCGGCCAATCCATCCTCTCGCACCACTTCGACGGGGCGGTTTCGGCCCGGAAGCTGGCCCTTTGGGCCTTGTTGCCCACGCTTCTGGCGGTGCTTTGCCTTGGCTTCCTGCGCGGTTGAGGGCTTGGCCCTCCGCGGCTTAAAGGTGCTTTTTGACTGTTCAATCGGGGGTGGTCGTCCGTAGACTATACATCCCTTCGGAAACACCCCTTCCCCTATGCTTACCCGCCGCCGTCAAGGTTTCACCCTCATCGAGTTGCTGGTCGTGATCGCCATCATCGGCATCCTCGCCACCGCCCTCGTTCCCGCCGTGAAGGCGGTCAAGATGGCCGCCCGGAAAGCCCAGGCCAAGTCGGTCTTCGCCCAGTGGGCTACCGCGTGCACCCTCTACAAGAAGGAGTACGGGGCTTACCTGCCGAACCTAGGGGGTACCTACAGCGCCGCGGCGGACATCGCCCATAAGTTGGATGATCCCGGTCGTTCTCTGCTCTTCGTCAAGCACCTCTACGGCCGGAATCTCAACGGCACCGCCTTGAGCAGCGGCCCGACCGGTGAGCGCGTGCGGTATAATCGCCAGGCGATGGAGTTCTGCGCCTTCAGCCAGGACGACTTTTTCAATTATACGCCGAGCAACGCGGACTGGCAGACCAATCCCATCCTGCAGGACCGCCTCGGCAACCCGGCCATCCGGGTCTGTTTCGACCTCAACAACGACGGTCTCGTCAAGTCGGTCTCCGGCATCCTCCCGGTCGACCTGACCGACGCCGGCGGCACGATCGGCGTCCCGGGTCGCGTCATCATCTTCACGACCGACCGCGATATCGGCACCGCCAATCCCGACCTGTCGCCGTCCGAGGCCGCCGATATCTTCGTCATCCAGTGAGCCCAGCCCTCCGCCCCCTCGGCCGCGCCGTCCGCCGCGGTTTCACGCTCATCGAACTGCTGATGGTCGTGACGATCATCCTCCTGCTGGCGGGCGTGTTCCTGAGCATCCGGCCCGGCAACGGCGGCGGCCTGCCGGCGGCGCAGAAGATGCTCGGCTCCACCCTGCAGTCCGTGCGCGCCATGGCCCTGATGAACCGGGGGTCCTTCGCCTCCAACGTCACTTACAACGGCCGTTACCGCCTCCTGATCCTCAAGGACGAGAACGACCCGGAGAACCATCTGCGTCAGTTCTGCATCGCCATCGGCAGCGCCATCCCGCCCACCGGCGTCGACCCGGCGACCATCACCGACACGGTGCACACGAACTACCTGTGGTACGCCCCCGAGGCGCCGTCCATCCTGCCGCCGAACATCTTCTTCATCCCGCCTCTGGCCGACTCCTCCCCGGTCTCCGCGATCACGGCCCCGCCGCAGGATAACGGCGCCGCCGGCAGCTGGAGCGGCCTCGGTCGCCGCAGCGTGCTCCCCCCGATCGGCGACAATCCCCGCAGCGGCCTGCCGGACATGGCCACCAGTCCGCCGACGATGCGTTTCGAGCCCATCAACCAGCCGCGCTCGCTCGGCGCCGCCCCGCATTCCTCCGGGCGCACCTGGTATTACGTCGAGCTTCAGCCGAGCGGCGCCTCCAACCATCTCGGCAAGGTCGTGCTCGTCCTGGCGGCGGGGATCGCCCGGGTGCAGGCGAGCGGCAAGGTCGCCATCGATTGCGACAACCGCAACCAGTTCGCGGCCCTGTCCGTCCGCCCGAACGGCAGCGTCTCCTACACCTCCGACCCCGACGAACTCGAGCCGGCCTCTTCCACCCTCTACAAGTGAACCACGTGCCTTCCCCCGTCCCCTCCCGCCGCCGCGGTTTCTCGCTGATCGAGGTCACCCTCGCGATCGGCATCCTCGGCCTCGCGATCCTCTCGCTCGTCGGCATCCTGAGCGCGACCTTCTCGCAGGTCAGCGAGATCATGGAGACGAACCGCGCCCTCGCCGGGGTCACCCGCCTGATCGGGGCCTTGGATAACCCGCGCACGATCGTCCACATCGGCGCCGGCGACACCGCCTCCACCAACACCAAGTTCCTCCACCAGGGCATCGCGACCATCGATCCGGTCCCCGGCGGCGCCCCCAACTTCGACCTGACCTACCGGCTGCTGTCCACCGCCACGACGCCGGCGAACGCCGTGTGGCTCTATGTCTACGACCGGCGCTCCGTCGGACTCGACCGCGCCTCCCGCGTGGGCGGCGGGCTCGAGACCTTCGACATCACCTCGAATCCTTCCTCGATGGAGGTCGCCTTCGTCTCCGATCGCAACTTCACCTTCGACATGGCCTCCCAGCGCAACGTGATCGGCGCCCCGATGCGCGTGCGCCTGACGTTGTCGCGGCTGCTCGTCGGCCAGCGCGCCGTGGTCGACATCACCACCTCGGAGCCGTCCGCGGCCCGTTACGCGGCGGGCGGGGCCTTGCCGGCCGACCCCAAGGATTACGCCCTCGCCTACCTGCCGGTGGTCGCCGAGTTCTTCCCGCACGATTACACCCTGCCGACCGGGCCCGGCGGCTTCACGACCTCGGAGCAGACGCCCTTGCTCATCCAGAACATCGTGATCAACCGATGAGCCCTGTCGCCTCCCTCCGTCCGGTCCGCCGGGGTTTCACGCTGATCGAGCTGATGGTCTCGACGGCCCTCATGGTCGTCATCGTGCTCTCCGTGGTCTCGATCGCCGCGGAGACCTTCAAGGCCTACGACCGCGCCGTCGCCGACCTGAGCACCCAGAGCGAGGCCCGCGCCGTGCTCGATGCGATGGAGAATGATTTCCAGACCGCGGTCATCCGCCCGGACGGCCGTTGCTGGATGGAGGTCGTGCTTCCGGGCTCGTCCTCGACGGGCGGTCCGGCGAACGCCCCGACCATGTCGGGCAACCTCAACCCCGCCGAGCATCCGATCCTGATGCTCTTCTCCGCCCCGCAGGATCGTCCGCGCTGGCGTCCGGATCACACGAGCGCCTCGACCGCCCGCGTCGCGCTCAAGGGTGACGTCTGCGCCGTGGCCTACCGCATCGGTCAGCGTTCCCCGTTCAGCGCCCCCGGCGCCCAGACCCAGCAGGTCTATGGTGTCTACCGGACCATCATCGACTCCGAGCGCACCTTCACCGACGCGCTGCCGATCATCCTTTCCTCCACCGCGGCGGCGCCCAAGTCTCCCTGGGACTATTGGACCACGACCACGCCGGGCGTCCGGATGTACGGCGACTATAACCAGCAGAAGTATGTCACCTCGGGCACCCCGCTGATCAACGGCGTCGTCTCCTCCTCGTCCGGCATGCCCTGGACCTTGGATGACCATAACTTCCTCGCCTCGAACGTCGTGGCGATGAACCTCGTCTTCTGGTGCACCTCGTCGCTGCCCCAGTCCACCGCGGTGACCGTCGCCCCGATCCCGCTCACCGACCCGCTGAAGCGGCCGGCGCTGATGTTGCGCCCGCTCTTGCCTGTCAACAAGAACGACGCCTTCGACCAGAACGCCAAGTTCGGCGCGGGCTCGGGCTATCGCGCCGCCTACACGACCGGGACGAGCGCCGGCTCCCCGGCCGACGCGCCGCTGCATTTCGCCCCGACGCCGCCCGCGGTGCCGGCCGTCGCCGGTATCACGCCCCACCCGTATGAGGAGTTCAGCGGTCGCCTCCGTATCTTCGCCGACCGCATCTACCCGGACGCCCTTTCCTCGGCCTCCGCGTCGACGGCCACGCAGCTGCCGTACCTGCCGTACTCTCTCCGGGCGGTCGAGGTCTCGGTCACCGTGCTGACGCCCGAAGGCGCCAAGGAACTCGCGACGTTGCAGGGGGCCGGCACCGCTTCCACCGGCGGGACCAAGGTGACCAACAATGATTTCCGCCGGATCATCGTCCAGCAGGGTCGGGCCTATACCCGCTACATCCGCCTGCTCTCCAACGGCGGCTGAGTCCGGGTCGGCCAGGCAACAAGCAGGGCGCGTTGCTACGCGCCCTTTTTCATGGGTTCCGTCGCGGGCCGGGGCGGCCTACTCGGCGTAGACGCCCATCGCGCGGAACTTCGCGTAGCGCATGGCGATGAGTTTCTCCGGGCTGGACTTGGAGAGATCGGCCAAGGAGTCGCGCAGCGTCTTGCGGATGTTGGAGCCGGTCGCCGCCGGGTCTTCCTGGGCGCCGCCCAGCGGTTCCTTCACGACGCCGTCGACGACGCCGAGCTTGAGGAGATTGGGAGCGTCGAGGCGCAGGGCCTCGGCGGCCTTCGGGGCGTGGGCGCGGTCCTTGAAGAGGATCGCCGCGCAACCTTCCGGGGAGATCACCGAGTAGTAGGCGTTCTCGAGGATGTAGACCTTGTTCGAGACGGCGATGCCGAGCGCGCCGCCGGAGCCACCTTCGCCGATGACGAAGGTGATGATCGGCACGCCGAACTGGCTCATCTCGCGGAGGTTGACCGCGATGGCCTCGGCCACGTGGCGTTCCTCGGAGCCGATCCCCGGGAAAGCGCCTGGGGTGTCGACCAGGGTGATGATCGGGAGGCCGAAGGTGCTGGCCATCTTCATCAGACGGAGGGCCTTGCGGTAGCCTTCGGGGTTGGGGCAGCCGAAATTGCGGCGAAGGTTCTCCTTGGTGTCCCGGCCCTTCTGCTGGCCGATGACCATGACCGGGCGACCCTCGAAGAAGGCCGTCCCGCCGACGGTGGACTCGTCGTCCATGAACAGGCGGTCACCATGGAGCTCCTGGAAGTCGTCGAAGAGCATCCCGATGTAATCGAGGGAGTAGGGGCGGCGGGGGTGGCGCGCCAGCTGGACCCGCTGCCAGGGGTTGAGGTTGCCGTAGACCTCCCGGCGGGTCTGCTCGAGCTTGGCCTCGAGGGAGCGGACCTCCTTGGTCACGTCCATCCCGGCGGTCTCGGAGGAGGCGCGGAGGGCGTTGATCTTGTCTTCGAGCTCCCGGATGGGCTTTTCGAACTCAAGGGTGAAGCGAGGCTTCGGGGCGGACATGGGGGTAAACTAGGGGGCTTGGCAGGCAAAGGGCAAGGATTTGGAGGGGGTGGGGGAGGTGGGATAGGGGAAGAAGAAGCGACAGGGAAAGGGTCAGGGTCAGGGGCAGGGACAGGGGCAGGGACAGCGGGAGGGGTGCAGGGAAAGCGGCAGTAGTCAGGGGGTGGGTCTTGCTCCTTGTGGAACCAGTGCGCCTGACCCTGACCCTTCCCCTGTCCCTGACCCTAGATGCATCTCCCAATCCCTACGCCCCAACGATCCCATTCTATCCTTTCCCTTTTCCCTCTGTTTTCCAATTTATCCCTACCCCTGACCACCATGCGTACCCCCGCCTATCTCCTCTTGCTTGCCGCCGCCGGCCTCGTCGCGGCCGAAGGCTACACCGACACCCCGCTCATCCCGGGCACCCAGTGGCATGTCCACGATTCCGCCCGCCCCCAGCCGCCGCGCGCCGACAAGGAAAAGCTGAAGTGCAACCTCGAGAAGGCCCCCGCCGGCGCCGTCGAGCTCATCACGGGCGCGGATTCGTCCGCCAACTGGGAGCCGGATAACGGCGCCAAGGGCAAGCACTGGCCGATCCGCGACGGCGTGATGTTCGCCAACGGCAACGGCATCCACACCAAGCAGTCCTTCGGCGACGTCACCCTGCACGTCGAGTGGCGCTCCGCCGAGGGTTACGACAAGAACGAGAAGAAGAAAGGCCAGGGCAACTCCAACAGCGGTATCTTCTTCATGCGCACCTATGAGCTGCAGGTCCTCGATTGCTCCAAGACCGAGACTTACGCCGACGGTATGACCGCCGCGATCTACGGCCAGCAGCCGCCCGCTTTCAACGCCTGCAACCCGTCCCGCGAGTGGAACAGCTATGACATCCAGTGGACCGCGCCGACCTTCGACGAAGCCGGCAAGGTCGCGACCAAGGCCCGCATCACCGTCGTCATGAACGGCGTGAAGGTCCAGGACGGCGTCGAATACATCGGGCCCAGCAGCCATAAGAAGAATCCGCCCTACGCCAAGCACGCCGCCCAGCTCCCGCTCGGCCTCCAGTGGCACGGCGACGTCGTCGAGTTCCGGAATATGTGGATCCTGCCGGCCACCAAGGCCGCGAAGTAGGCCAAACCCGCATTCCGTTTGCCAAGGGGCGGTTTCCCTCAAACTTGGGAGCCGCTCCTTTTTCATGTTCCCGCAAGATCGACGCGATGATTGGCACGCCGGCCAAGGCCGGTGGAAGGACCTGCCCGCGTCGGACTGGAACGACTGGCACTGGCAGCTGCGCAACCGCATCACCACCCTGGCGCAACTGGAGACGCTGGTCGAGCTGACGAAGGAGGAGCGGGAAGGTTGCCTGTTCGCCGCCCACAAGCTCTCCCTGGCGATCACGCCGCACTTCTTCAACCTGATCGACCCCAAGGACCCGGCCTGCCCGATCCGCCGCCAGGTCATCCCGCGCATCGAGGAGTCCGTCGTCGCCCCCGGTGAGTCGTCCGATCCCGTGGGCGAGGAGGGGACCATGCCCGTGCCCGGCATCGTCCACCGCTACCCGGACCGCGTGCTCTTCCTGGTGACCGACCGGTGCGCCGCCTATTGCCGTTACTGCACGCGCAGCCGCCTGGTCTCCAACGCCCAGGCCTACGACTTCCACCCCGAGCTCGAGCAGGGCCTGCAGTACATCGCCGCGCACCCTGAGATCCGCGACGTCCTGCTTTCCGGCGGCGACCCCTTGCTGCTGTCCGACGCCAAACTGGACGCGCTCCTCGGCCGGCTGCGCGCCATCCCGCACGTCGAGTTCATCCGCCTCGGTTCCCGCATCCCGGTCTTCCTGCCGCAGCGCATCACCCCGGAGCTGGCCGAGATCTTCCGTCAGCACGGTCCGGTCTGGATGAGCATCCACACCAACCACCCCAAGGAGGTCACGCGCGAGCTCGCCGCGGCCTGCGAACGGCTCTCCCTGGCCGGTGTGCCGCTCGGCAACCAGTCGGTCCTGCTGCAAGGCGTGAACGACGACCCCGCGGTCATGAAGTCCCTCGTGCATCGCCTGCTGATGATCCGCGTCCGGCCTTATTATTTATACGCCTGCGACCTCATCGAAGGCTCGACCCATTTCCGGGCCCCGATCCAGAAGGGCATCGATATCATCCGCGAGCTGCGCGGCCACACGACCGGCTACGCGGTTCCCCAGCTCATCATCGATACGCCCGGCGGCGGCGGGAAGGTGCCGATCAACCCGGAATACGTCCAAGCCATCCATGATGGCATCGTCGAGCTACGGAATTTCGAGGACCGGACCTTTGTCTATCCCTCCGGCAGCCAGATGCCGGAGCCGAGGAAGGTGTAAGCGGGTGGCGGTGAGCGGTTGGGAGCCGGTCTGGTTAACGGACAGGGTTAGGGCTATCCTCGACCGCGGACGAGCAGGGACGCTCGTCCCTACCTAGGAGGCAGATGAGCAGCGGCGGTCGTCCTAGCCATGAGCCGAAGCCTGTCCCTGACCCTGACCCAAGCCCTGGCCATGGTATGACGGGTCATGCCGCCCCAAACAGACCACCCGGGGTTTTAATCCGGGTGGCGCTCAAAGTGGTGGGCCCGTAGGGATTCGAACCCCAAACGTCTGATCCGTAGTCAGAAATGATATCCATTTCACCACGGGCCCGTGATGAGGGGTTTGAGCAAAGGAACGGCGTCCCTTTTGGCAAGGATTTTCCGAGGAACCCTCAGCGCGTGGCCCGATGCAGGGCTACGGTGCCGAAAAGCAGGGTTTCATGGGTCACTTCGCGGAAGCCGGCCTGGCGCAGTTCGGCCGTCAGCCCGGCGGCGTCGGGGAAGCCCGCGATGCTGGTGCCGAGGTACTTGTAGGCGCCGAAGTCCCCGGTGAGGAGTCCGGCGAGGACGGGGGAGACGAGCCGCACGTGGATGAAGTGAAAGGGGGCGAACCAGGCGGCCGGTCGGGAGAACTCGAGGATGAGGACGGACCCGCCGGTCTTCACGACGCGATGGAGCTCGCGCAGCCCGCGCGCGCGGTCCTCGAAGTTGCGCACGCCGTAGGCGATCGTGACGACGTCGCAGGACTCGTCGGCCAGCGGCAGGTTCATGCAATCGCCGGTCTGGAATTCGAGCGCGACGGCTTCCTTCTGCGCACGCTCCCGACCGAGCGCGAGCATCGGCTCGCAGAAGTCATACCCGACGATCGCGCAATCCGCCGGGAGGTCGCGGCGCAGGGCGAAGGCCACGTCCCCGCTGCCCGTGGCCAGGTCCGCCACCGTCTTCGGGCGGGCGGCCTGTGCGGCGGCGACGAGGCGCTCGCGCCAACCGACGCAGAGACCGAGGCTCAGCACGCGGTTCGCGAAGTCGTACCGGGAGGCGATCCCGGAGAACATGCGTTGGACGGCGGTACCTTCGGGCATGGGTTCAAGTTCGGGACAAAGCACCGAAGGTCAAGCAGAGGGCTGGGGATAGGGATAGGGCTTGGGCTAGGGCTAGGGGCAGGGCCAGGGACAGAGTCAGGGACAGAGTCAGGGCTAGGGACAGGGACAGGGACAGGGACCGAGTAAGAGTCGGGGACAGTTGTAGTTAGTACGGCTGTCCCTGCCTACTGACCCTTTCCCTGACCCTCAATGCCTCTGCCTTACCCGCGTGCCCCCGGTCCCCTCAACTAGACAAAAACTCCCCCGCCCATGAGCACGCGGTCCTGGTAGACCGCGATGACCTGGCCGGGGGCGAGGCCGCGCTGGGTGTCGGTGAAGCGGAGGCGGACGGAGCCGTCGGTCTGAGGGCTGAAATGGGCGGGGGTGGCGGGGTCGCGGTAGCGCACCCGCGCGAGGATGTCCTGCTCGCCGACGACCGGTCGGTTGATCCAGGTGAAGTCGCGCGCGCCCGCCTCGCCGGTGTACAGCCACGGGGCGTCGGGTTTGTCGAAGGCGACGTGCAGGGTGTTGGTCGCGAAGTCCTTCTTCACGACGACGAAGTGCTCGTGGTCGGTGTTGGAGGGGAGCCCGATGCCTTTGCGCTGGCCGAGCGTGAAGCGGTGCAGACCGCGGTGCCGGCCGATTTCCTTGCCCGCGGCGTTCACGATCGGGCCGGGTGCGTCGGGGATATGCCGCTCGAGGAAATCCTGGACGGGTACCTGGCCGAGGAAGCAGATGCCCTGGCTGTCTTTGCGTTCCGCGTTCGGGAGCTTGGCTTCGGCGGCGAGCCGGCGCACCTCGGGTTTGAGCAGTTCGCCGATCGGGAAGATGGCCTTCGCCAACTGTTCCTGCCGCAGCAACGCGAGGAAGTAGGACTGGTCCTTGTTGGGGTCGAGACCTTCGAGCAGGTCGAAGGTGCCGTCGGCGTTCGCGCGTCGTCGCGCGTAGTGTCCCGTGGCGATCGCGTCATAGCCGTCGGCCAGCGCCCGGCGCAGGAAGACCCCGAACTTCATCTCGCGGTTGCAGATGATGTCGGGGTTCGGGGTCAGCCCGTTCCGGTAGCCATCGACGAGGTATTGGACGACGGTCTCGCGGTAGTCCTGGACGAGGT
>JACCDP011417813.1_pt1 | contig 15515 bp, 12 predicted proteins | sample 7445841 | NCBI WGS metagenome assembly JACCDP01 (sample SAMN15323441, study PRJNA562643) | freshwater metagenome | isolation source: river surface water | place: USA:Blue River Watershed | collected 2017-08-17 | reverse complement strand
GATGAATGTTTCATTCAAGGACTTCTTTGATGGACTGATAGGCTTCTATTGAAATTCTGTATTCATAAAATCTTTTGTCTGTTTCAGACCGACTGGCAACAATCAATGGTTCCTCTGCCATGGTGAGATAGCTGTACTTCTGATTTATCCTGCTGATGGTATCACTCCTTACTTTTTTTTGCAATCCTGCATTTTTGTCTTTTAATCCGAGGTTATAATTGATGTCTGACACGCTGGCATACCTATTCTGTTCAGTTTTTTCTGCAAGCATGGCCAAAAATGATTTTTCAATGTCTGTAAATTCAATTTTGAACTCTTCTTTCTGTGTATCATTAGATTTTACCTGGTTTGTTTTGTCTGTTTTTTTGTTCCATAGAAATACTGCCAGGAAACCAAGAGGTGCGAGCATAAATGCCGCAATGATGGAGCCATCTGGTTCTTTCTTCCATATGGGGCTTTTGAGCAATTCAAAATTACCTGGTTCAAGCTTTATGGAATCGTATACTCCATTTTCAGGTCTGTAATAATAGAGTTTATCGTCATAGTGGTACATATAACTTTTCCCCTGTGCTCTCAAGACTGTTTGGTTCAACAGTGGGTTTTTAGATACTCTTATTTCATTGCGATCGAAATTGACCAGGTAAAGCTTCTTTGATTCCAGCACCAACAGTCCATGAATTGTGTTGGTGACGGAGACTCCATTTTGAAGGATATTCATCAGGCTTTCGGTTCCTTTCCCAAGCTTTTTCCATTTATTTCTCCTCAGGTCCAATACATAGGTATCCGGATCAATTATTCCTTTCTGGTTTTGTTCTCCAGTTATTCCGGCATTGATGATCGATTGAAAGGGAACGTACAGGAGTTCCTTTTTATGATCATACCAACTGTTTCCGATGCTGAAGAGTTGTGGGATAACTTCTTTGTTGAGGGGAATGATATCCCATTCTCCATCTTTGGGATTAAAGACCTTAAGTGTTCCATGGTTTTTCCAAAAGCCATAGCCTCCAAAACAGTACAGAAATCCATTGTGCTGAAAATAGTAGGCACCAATATTATAATTGATATTGGGCGACACATCTATTCTCTTGAACAGATAATTACTATCGTTTTCGCCAAAATAATCATAAACCCTGCCACTAGACCCCAGGGCAATCTTTAGTGTTTTGCCATTTTTCAGCAGGAGCTGCTCCTTTTCTGATACTATGGGGGCATTTGGATGTAAAAATGCGTTTGGGGGCCCTGAAATTGTGTAGATGAATCCCTTTCTGCTTAGCAGATCCTGTAAAAAATGAGACTTGTTACTAGCCAAAACCTTGTCAATTTCATCTTGGGCCTGTAAAAAGGTGCCGAGAAATAGTGAGACGAATGTAAAATAAAAATGTTTCATAAAACATTGACAAACAAATTATTAAATGGTAAGTAACCGACTAATCCCCCTAAAATCACTTGGTATTGAATAGGAGAATAACCTGCTTTTATACCTAAATGATAACCCATTAAATTATCTATTTTCTTCATTTTACAGAAATTTACGAAAATATTCCAAAGACTTCAGTCTTACTCGGATATAACCTATTTCTTGCTAATGTATGATCGGCACCCATTTTAAAGCCCATGGAAACATGGGCTTTTTCTTTATCCCGGATTAACCTACCTTTGCAGTATTCATATAGCCCTCAGAGGCCCTGTTATTCTTCATCATTCAAGTTTCCCAGGTTTTTCAGTGCAGGTTATATACTCCCGATAGCATGTTGGGAGGTTTCATTTTAAATTTAATGTTTTGTTATTCAACGACTTAAAAATCATTGAGCCGATCATGCGATCGCTCACAAAGGAAGGCTATACTCAGCCAACACCCATTCAGCAACAAGCTATTCCGGTAGCCTTGGAAGGACGCGACTTATTGGGCTGTGCCCAAACCGGTACCGGTAAGACAGCCGCATTCTCCATTCCCATCTTGCAACACCTGTTTCAGGACAAGCAGCAAGGCAGAACAGGCAAAGCAATCAGTGGACTGATCCTTACCCCCACCCGTGAACTGGCCATTCAGATCCATGAAAGCATGGAAGCCTACGGAAGGTACCTTGGTCTCAAACAGTTGGTCATCTTTGGCGGAGTGTCACAGCATCCCCAGACGGAATCCCTGAGGCGGGGGACCGACATCCTGATTGCTACCCCCGGCAGGTTGCTGGACCTGATGCAACAGGGTTTCATCAACCTCGATTCCATTCGATTCTTTGTTTTGGACGAAGCTGACCGGATGTTGGACATGGGATTTATCCATGACGTCAAGAAGGTCATCAAGCACTTGCCCACCAAGCGACAAACCCTTTTCTTTTCGGCAACCATGCCCGCCGAGATCGCATCCCTTGCGAACAGTATCCTGACCCAACCCGTAAAAGTAGAGGTTACGCCAGTATCCTCCACGGCACAGACCATAACACAATCACTTTATCACGTAGAAAAAGGCAATAAAAAGCATTTGCTGGTCCATCTTTTGGAGGATAGGGCCATTGAAAGAGTGTTGGTATTTGCCAGGACCAAACATGGTTCCGATAAGATTGTAAAAGACCTGGTAAGAGCCGGCATCACTGCTGAGGCTATCCATGGCAACAAATCCCAAAATGCCCGTCAAAGAGCCCTTGGAAACTTCAAATCCGGTTCAACCCGGGTATTGGTTGCAACGGATATTGCAGCGCGCGGGATCGACATTGATGAACTTACCCATGTGATCAATTACGAACTGCCCAATGTTCCTGAGACTTATGTCCACCGCATTGGGCGTACGGGTAGAGCAGGTGCCAGTGGTATTGCCTTATCCTTTTGCGATCAGGAGGAAAGGGAATACCTAAGAGACATTCAAAAATTGATAGGAAAAACCCTTCCTGTAGTGGTAGATCATCCCTATTTAATTGCCCCTGAAGATAGAGCGAAGAATGATTTGGCAAGGCCGGTCAATCATTCCAAAACAAGACAAGTAAATCCAACCAGAACCGAACGAAATCCAATGGACAGACCCGGTTCGCATCCACCAAGGAAAGAAAGGAAAATTGTGCTGCTCAAGAAAGGGGGAGCATTTTAAACAATCCTTTGCAAAAGGCTGTTTATCTTCGCGTTGTAGTAGCTCTAAATTTCTAATATGGCTGGACTAGAAGAGGTATCGCTGGCGCGATCCATCAGACGTTTTTTTGAAGTGATCAGACTTGAGAAAAAGGAAGTCTCAGCCATCTATTTTTTTGCCATCCTCAGCGGTCTGATCCAGCTTTCCTTACCGCTGGGTATCCAAGCCATCATCAATTTTGCACAAGCGGCAGCCGGACAAAGTAAATTGCCTGCCTCCATGTGGCTGCTGATCTTTTTGGTGGTCTTGGGTGTTCTGGCTGCGGGCGTGTTGCAGGTTAGCCAAATGCGTGTGGTGGAAAAGATCCAGCAAAGGATCTTCACCCGTTATGCTTTTGAATTCACCTATAAAATACCAAAGCTCAAAACTTCGGCCACAGATAAATATTATTTGCCTGAATTGGTCAATCGTTTTTTTGATACCGTTTCATTGCAAAAGGCTTTGTCCAAGTTGTTGATTGACATCCCATTGGCTGTCATACAGATCTTATTTGGACTCATCCTGCTTTCGTTTTATAATCCCATTTTTATCATTCTTGGTTTGTTGTTGTTAACCATACTATATGTGGTCTTGTATTATACATCAAAGCCCGGTCTTGAAGCATCATTGAGGGAAAGCAACTATAAATACAGTGTTGCCGGATGGATCGAAGAGTTGGCCAGGAGTTTCAAAAGTTTCAAGGTGAATGGCAACCACAATCTTCACCTGAAGAAAACAGATTCACTGTTGGAAGGATACCTGCAATCAAGAACCGATCATTTTCAGGTACTCAAGTTTCAATATTGGACATTGATCTTTTTCAAGTTGCTCATCACGGCTGCCATGCTGATCATTGGCGGCGTTCTCCTGATCGAACAGCAACTGAATCTCGGCCAGTTCATTGCTGCGGAAATAGTAATTCTCACCGTTTTGGCTGCCGTAGAAAAGTTGATCCTAAGTCTTGACAAGGCATATGATCTACTAACCAGTCTTGAAAAATTGAACAAGGTTACCGAAAAAGAACTGGAAACCGGAGGAAGCCTCAATTTTGAAATCCAAGGAAATGGTATAGGCATAAAAATTCAGCGCCTGAGTTTTGGATTTCTTGATGATCACAAGATTTTAGATGGAATCGATTTGAACATTGAAGCCGGACAAAAAATTGCTATCATGGGAGATGCCGGTTCAGGCAAATCCACCTTGCTGGAATTGCTGACAGGATCGCTGCAATTTCAAGATGGGGCACTACTTGTAAATGGTATTCCCATCGGTAATCATAAAATAGAATCTTACCGAAAACATATTGGTGTCTTTTACCATGAGCAGGATATTTTTTATGGTACCCTCATGGAAAATCTTGCTATGGGAGATGAGTCCATCCATCCCAATGATCTCATAGAACTTGCCAATACGGTTGGTTTGAGAGAATACATTGAATCCCTGCCCGGTGGTTTTGACTCCATGCTGGAGCCAACAGGAAAGGGATTGAGTACCCTTTTCGCCAAAAAGATCCTCTTGTTGAGGGCTTTTGCACCCAAACCTGCACTCTTGTTGCTGGATGAGCCGTTTGAACTTGCTGGAGGAGAAAATTCTCAAAAGATTTCCAACTATCTGCTCTCATTGAAAAACACAAGTGTATTGGTGGCGACAGGCAATCTTGATTTTGCAAAACAATGTGATACCCTCATCGTCCTAGAAAAAGGGAAAATAAAACATGCAGGTAAACCCGTGGATGTATTGAAAACCGCAGGAAAGGAATAAGATGAAAAACATAAGCCAAATCATCAAAAAGGAAACCGGTTTCCAGCCCAAGGCACCAGGAATGATCTATCGTGCCGAAAAGGAAAGTAAGGTGAAGTATTGGTTCTATGGTATTTTGGGCGCATTGATCATTGTGATGTTTCTTCCTTGGACACAAAATATCAATACCGCCGGAAAAGTAACGACCCTTTACCAGGATCAACGTCCACAGGAACTGAATTCCATCATCCCCGGAAGAATTGTGAAATGGTGGGTGAAGGAAGGCGACTTTGTCAAGAAGGGAGATACCATCGTTCAGTTATTGGATATCAAAGATGATTACCTGGATCCGCAACTGTTGCAAAGAACAGAAGAGCAATTAAAAGCCAAGCAACAAAAGATCATTTTTTACAATGACAAGATTGATGCAACACAGTCACAAGTGTCTGCGCTGGAGCAATCCCGTGATCTCAAGCTGAATTCCCTTGAAAACAAGATAGAGCAGACGCGTAGGAAATTGCTCAGTGACAGTGCAGAAGTAGTGGCTGCTGAGATTGATTATACCATTGCCACTCAACAGCTGAACCGCGGTAAACAAATGTTCAGTGAAGGAGTTGTTGCATTGACTGAATTGGAAAAGAGAACAGCACAGTTTAACAAAACGCAGGCCATTCTCACGGAGAAGCAACAGAAATTTCAGAATACCCGACAGGATCTGGTCATACTGAAAATTGAGATGGGCGATGTGCGCCAGGAGGCAGCCGACAAGATTTTCAAGGCGCAAGGCGACATCGCCTCCGCCAGAGGAGAAGTGGCAACAACCGACGGTGAAGTTGCCAAGGGCACCAATCAACTGGCGAATTATGTGATCAGGGGAGGACAACGTTGGTTGATCGCTCCGCAGGACGGCCAGGTGATCAATGCCAGAAAACAAGGATTGAACGAAACCGTGAAAGAGGGAGAGACCATTGTGGAAATTGTTCCCAATAAAATCAATTATGCGGTTGAACTTTTTGTGGATCCCATGGATCTTGTATTGATCGATCGCGGACAAGATGTGAGGTTGATTTTTGATGGTTTCCCTGCCATCGTATTTTCAGGATGGCCAGCTGCCAGCTATGGTACATTTCTGGGTGAAGTAATTGCAGTGGAAACCAACCTCAGCAGCAATGGCAAATTCAGAATATTGGTTGTGCCCGGAAATGAAGAAAAGAAATGGCCTCCGAATATCAAGATTGGTGCGGGTGTTCGTGGTTTTGCCATGTTGAAGAATGTCAGCATCTGGTATGAGCTATGGCGACAAATCAATGGTTTCCCACCGGAGTATTATAAAGTTGCGACTGACAAAAAGAAATCATGAGGCGTATTGGACTGATATTGTTTTCTTGCGGGATCTGCTTTGCTTTTATGCAGATCAAGGCGCAGGACAAAACGCTCAGCCTTGAGCAAACCCTGGATATTATCCGCAAGTACCACCCTGTTGCCAAACAGGCTGCCATTGAAGTGAACATGGCCAAAGCCGCCTTGCAATCATCCCGCGGTGCCTTTGATCCTGCTTTTTATTTGAATACAGATAGAAAAACCTTTACAGGGGTTGATTACTATTTTCATTCCAATCCCGAATTGAAAATCCCCACCTGGTTTGGTATTGATGTCAAGGCGGGGGTAGAAAACAATTTCGGACAAAGGATCGCACCGGATATAACATTGAGCAAGAGCAGTTATGTTGGGGTGACCATTCCTGTATTGAAGGGATTGTTGTTCGACAAACGCAGGGCTGCCCTCAAGCAAGGTAAGATCATGGTCAACATGAGCAGACAGGAACAGTTGCTCATGCTCAACGATCTTTTGTTTGATGCTACGGATGCTTATTGGAAATGGGTGAGTGCCCAACAGTCCTATTTTATTTTCACCAATGCCCTCACAACCAACAAAGCCCGATTTGAGTTGGTGAGGAAGGCCTTCCTTTCAGGAGACCGCGCAGGCATCGATACCACCGAAGCCTTGTCTCAGTTGCAAACCATCGAAGCCATGCAAACCCAGTATGGGTTTGAGCTTCAAAAAGCAAGATTAACATTGAGCAACTTCCTTTGGAAAGAGAACAATGAACCTTACGAACTTAGCGAAGAAATACAACCTGATCCTTCCTGGAACCTCGTTCCATTGCCTACCTATCCTTTGCCCAATCTTGGTCAAACGATTGATACAGCCATTCAATTCCATCCCAAATTGGTTTCAATGGATTTCAAAATGGATGTTTTGAATCTGGAAAAAAGGTTAAAGTTCCAGTCCCTTCTACCCAAGTTTGACATCAATTATAATTTTCTGAACAAGGGCTATGTCTTCAACAATATGCTCGGGCAACCCCTGTTCAACAACAACTATAAGTATGGTGTCTTGTTCGCACTCCCCCTGTTGCAGCGGGAGGCAAGAGGTGATTATAAGATGGCAGGATTGAAGATCAACGATCTTGACTTTTCCACCATGCAAACGCGGCTGGAGATCAGCAACAAGGTGAAAACCTATTTCAATGAATTGCTGGCCATGCAAAAACAGTCGATCCTGTTCCAGGACAATGTTCGCAACCAACTGGCCTTGTTAAAAGCAGAAGAAATGCGTTTCTCCATCGGTGAAAGCAGTATGTTTCTGGTCAATGCAAGGGAAAACAAATTGCTGGAAACAACCCAGAAGTTGGCAGAGCTTAAGACGAAATTCTTCAAGAGCCTGATGGCCGTTCAGTGGGCAGCGGGACAGGTGAGGTAAGTCAAGAGGGACGAGGGACAGGGGGACGAGGCACAAGTTCTACTTGCTTGGGTCCAATACTATATGTTTTACTTTTTTGCGTTTCCAGGTATAGGTGATGTGCACCAGCCCGTCTGAGGTCTGAATGACGAATGGATAAGAGAATTCCATCTTGGGTTCGTTCTCTAAAATTGCATAAGGCTCCCAGTTTTTCCCATCTTTTGAAATGGCAACATTCAAGGGAGATCTTCCACCCCAGCCATCTTTGATGGATTCCGGTGGTTTCACATTGTTGAATACAAGGAGATGTCTACCATCTTTCAACGTGATTGCATCAATTCCTGAGTTGTTGTTCGGCATTTCGGTTTGTTGCAAGGGACTCCAGGTTTTTCCGTTGTCTTTGCTCCAGGTTTCATTGATGGTCCGGTTCTGGCTCCTGGTTAGTGCCTGCAAGGTTTTGGCATCATGTCTTAGCACAGCAGGTTGAATACCGCTGATGGGTTTGCCATCATTGAGGTCCGGTCCTTTGGTCCAGGTACGACCATTGTCTTTCGTGAATTCAAAATGTACTTTCCATCCATCCCTTTCGGTGCTGGAAGGGCAGATCAAAACACCATCTGCTTCAAAAGGCTGGTTGCGAATAGGCCCTAGTATACCATCAGGCAAGCGCTCTGCCTTGCTCCAGGTTTTTCCAAGATCATTGGAGCGCTTCATCCATCCTGTCCAGTCCACCACCCTTGGTCCTATTTTGTAGAACAAGAGCAGTTCACCATTGTTGGCCAAATAAAGCACAGGATTGTAACAGGCATAACGGGTTTGCTCATCAACGAAACCATCAGCAAGGAGTTCGGGTTCGGACCATCTTCCATTGGCATAGAGACTGCCATAAATGTTGACATCCTTGTGTCCTTCTCTTACACCACCAAACCAGGCCGCCATCAATCCCCTGGGTGTTTCTACGATCGTAGAGGCATGACATTCAGGGAAGGGAGCGGTCTCGTAAATAAATTCATCAACAATGATCCCTTTGCGATCCTGTGTGGGTATGCTTTCCCGGTTGACCTGTGCCATTAAAAAAAAGGGACTTGCAAGCAAGCAGAGTAGAAGGAGTTTTTTCATATTTGAAACCAAGGAATTTACATTGAGCTAGAGATTGACAACCAACACAGGGATTTTCAATTCGTGGCGAACGGCATCCACCGTTTCTCCATACAATACATCACTCAGTCCGCTGTGTCCGTGTGCACCAATAACCAGTATTTCTGATTCGGTTTTTTGTACCAGTCGCACAATCTCTTTTACCCTTCCATCAAAGCCCAGCAAACCGGTTACGGTATAGCCCGCCATCTTCAACTCTTCTACATATCCTTCCATGCGTTGCTGGTCTTTCCTTGTTTCCATGTCATCAGTGGCGTCTCCGATGATGCGGGTAGCAGGGCTCTCCACTACGTGTATCAGCATATAATGTGATTCCTTCCCTCCCTGTCCGAGTGCATGTGCAATCAGCTTGTGGTCATTCTTGCTAAAATCCAGTGCCACAGCTACTTTCTGGTAAGAAGGAATGGCAAGTTGGTTTAGTTTGTCAGATTCGGGATGAAGCTTCACGCTATCTTTTTCCTGCGTAGACATGAGCGGGTAAAATATGGCCATTACCAGGAGACTGATATAGGCGACGCCGCCCACAATGATCATGGCTTTCCAGAATATGGAATCAGAGGATTCAAAAAATATGGTGGCCTGTTCGTAGACCATTCGGATGTTCAGGTAAACAAGCACGAGGGTGATCAGCGAAGCCAGTACAATGATGAAAGGCTTGATGGCAAAGACACCCATCTTCTTTTTGTCGCTCGTGAAATGGATCAGGGGAATGATGGCGAAGCCCAGTTGCAGACTAAGAATAACCTGACTGAAAACCAGCAGGCTGTCGATATTGTTTTCACCATTGATCAGGATCACGGCTACGGCTGGCACAACAGCGATTAAGCGGGTGATCAATCTTCTCACCCATGGGGTGATGCGCAGATGGAGGTAGCCTTCCATCACGATCTGTCCCGCCAAGGTCCCGGTGATGGTAGAGCTTTGCCCTGATGCGATCAAGGCCACAGCAAATAAGATCGGTGCCCAATTGTTGCCCAGCATGGGTGCCAACAGTTCATGTGCTTGATGGATTTCAGCTACATCGGTTCTGCCTGTTTTGTAAAAAACGGTAGCGGCTAAAATGAGGATGAAAGCGTTGACAAAGAAGGCAGCATTCAAAGCGATGGCACTGTCGATAAAATTCAATTTCAATACACGCCTGATTCCCGATTCATCCCGTTTGATCTTGCGGGTCTGCACCAGGGCAGAATGCAGGTAGAGGTTGTGCGGCATGACGGTTGCACCGATGATACCGATGGCGATATAAAGGGCCTGTTCGTTGGGGATGCTGGGGATGAACCCGATGGCTACTTCTCCTAAATTGGGACGCGCAATGAACATTTCACCTAGGAAACTGAATCCAATGATGGCGACTAGGCAGATGATGAAGGCCTCCATTTTGCGGATACCCAATCGTTGTAAAAAAAGAAAAAGGAAAGTATCCGCTACTGTAAGCATGACTCCCCAGATCAGGGGCAATCCGGTGAGCAATTGAATACCGATCGCCATGCCCAGGATTTCCGCCAGGTCGGTTGCCGCAATGGCCACTTCTGCCAGCAGATAGAAGGCAAAGTTCACATAACGGGGATAGGTTTCTCGGTTGGCTTGTGCCAGGTCTCTTCCTCTGACAATACCCAAACGGGCTGAGAGGCTTTGGAGCAAGAGCGCCATCAGGTTGCTCATCAGCAATACCCATATCAGTTTGTAGCCGAATTGACTACCCCCTGCCAGGTCGGTTGCCCAGTTACCCGGATCCATATAACCAACACTGACCAGATAAGCGGGACCAAAAAAGGATAAAATTCTTCTCCAACCTTTTCGCTGTCTCGTTGTATCCACTGATTCGTGTACCTCACTTAGTGAACTATAATCGGCGTTTGTATGCTTCATATCAATCGTACTCGAAAGTTACCATATTTCCTACTTATTTGAAATGGAAGATCAATGGTAATGCAAAGACAACCAAAATGGTCCATGCGGTATAAATTGGGAGATACCGTGTAATGGCATATTCCACATCCTCACGTTTTGCCTTCCCCCTGACCAGACCCAAAACTTTTATGCTCGCAAGTACCATGTTGATCAGGATCAGCACATTTCCACCCAGTACAGCTGTTCGGTTGGGAGTGAAGCCCCATTCTACAATTCTATATGCGATCGCAGCCAAAGCAATGGCGTTTACCACGATGGTGGCAATGCATAATCCCAATAGCACCCAGTTGGCAAATCCGCTGGGTTTGTCTTTGTCGTTGGCTGAGACGGCAAAGAATATGATGGCCATGACCCCGATCAACAGCAAATTAAAGACCAATAGAAAATCCCTGTCGTGAAAAGGATCTTTACCGGATATGAAGATGGCCGGAATATAGATCAGTAGCGTGATCAGAACAAGAGGACTGAATATTCTCGCAATGATGGGAGTGATCCTGTTAACCAGTCTTGGATTGATTTGTACTATGTACGCGCAGACCACAGGCGCTGAAGCCATGGCAGCAATGATGATCCATTCAAAATAGAACTCGCCAATATTGATATTGATGGCAGCGAAGAGTCCAATGGTAATGGCTGTTAATAAACCAAATGCCAATGAAACCACATTGCCTACAATGATGATATCCGCATTGAATTTCAGGAAGGAGACCCTTGCTTCGTTTTGCCGGAAGGCATTGCCCGTATAAGCCAAACCCACGGCTGACCAGAGCAGCAGCGGCAAGTGAATACAGACCAATAGGAAGCTGTCGCTATAGGGTTTGTATCTTGATGGGTCAGACATCGTGACTTCCTTGCCGCTGGGAATCAGGTTGATGTATATCGCTCCTATGGCCAATACCATTCCCAGCAGCAAAATGATTTTTTGGCTGGGACGATTCTTCCAAATGAAATAGGCCATCGTGAAAGGGAATGCGATAAGACTGAGGTTGCGGATATAGAAGAATTCTTCATCTACTGCGAAGAATTCGGGGATCTTGGCTACAAAGCTGGCCAACAAACAAAGAATGATCACGACCAACCACTCCGATCGTCCACCCCAAGTGATCTTTTCAGCGGTTTGATAATTGAGCCGTATGTTCCATACTTCTGTAATACCTGTTTTATCCATAGAAGGATATAACTCATTGAAGGAAGCTTTGAACTGGTCATTGTTGCTTCGGAACAACAGTTCCAGTTGCATGGGATCCTGCAGCGATGAGATGATTTTCTCTTTCATGGTTGTGGGGTTGTTCTTCAAATTTACCGCCTTTCTTCCGAAGATCTTTTTTATTGGATGAGTGGCGGGAAACCCGAAATTTGTAGCATGCAACAAAAACATGGTTTTGGTATCATTGGTGCAGGCATGATCGCATATGTCCATGCCCGCGCCATCAAAGAAATAGCCAATGCTGAATTGGTTGGTGTGTATTCCACCACAAAAGCGAAGCGGGATGCCTTTGCTGAAAAGGAATCCTGTACCGCGTATGAAAGCCTTGAAGAAATGTTGGCAGATGATCGCATCACCATTGTCTGCATCTGCACACCATCTGGTGCCCACCAGGATCCTACGTTGGCCTGTCTCGATGCAGGCAAGCATTGCATGGTGGAAAAACCATTGGAGGTGACGCTGGAAAAATGTAATCGCATGATCCATCGGGCAGCAGAAAAAGGGCTCAAGCTTGGGGTCATTTTCCCATCCCGTTTTTATGACCATGCCCTGCATTTGAAAAAAGCAATCGAGGAGGGTAAGTTTGGCGATATCGTGTTGGGCGATGCCTATGTCAAGTGGTACCGAAGTGAAGCGTATTACAAGTCCAATGCTTGGCGCGGTTCCTGGGAACTCGATGGGGGCGGTGCATTGATGAACCAGGGCATTCATTCCGTCGATCTGCTGCAATGGTACATGGGTCCAGTGGAATCTGTTCAGGCTTTTGCAGGTAACCGACGACACAAGGGCATTGCGGTTGAAGATACAGTGGTGGCAGTATTGCGTTTTGCCAATGGAGCCATGGGCAATATTGAATGTTCAACCGCGATCTTTCCCGGTGAACTCAAAAGGATTGAGATCAACGGAACGGTTGGCACAGCTGTCTTACAGGAAAGTCAACTGATGAAATGGGATTTCCTGGAAGAACATGATCAAGACCGCCAATTGAAAGCAGCGATGCAAAACAATGGATTGAGTCATGGCGGTGGTGCGTCCAATCCCGCTGACATCAGTTTTGTTGGTCATCAGCGCCAATTGGAAGATTTTATTCAGGCCATCGAGAAAAACAAAACACCCTTGGTAGACGGCGTTGAAGGCAGGAAGTCTGTTGAATTGGTGTTGGCGATATATGAAAGTGCAAAGACTGGTAAGATGGTCAGCATGAACACCTGACCTTTTGCTGCTATCCATAAATGTATTATCTTGATGGAGGCAGACAGGCAAGTCTGCACCTTAAATAACCACATGAGTATTCCCAAGATCAATGGACTGGTAGCAGCCCCCTTCACCCCCATGCATCCGGATGGTTCAATCAATGTATCCATCATCCCATCTTACCATGTATTTTTAAAACGCAATGGTGTTGCAGGTGTATTCATTTGTGGATCCACTGGTGAAGGCCCTTCTATGACCCTGCTCGAAAAGAAAGCAGTAGCCGAGGCTTGGGCCCAGGCCAACAAGGGCGATGATCATTTCAAGGTGATCCTGTTTGTCGGAGGCACCTGTCTGGAAGATGCCAAGGAACTGGCTCGACATGCATCCACTATTGGACTCAATGGCATTTCGCTGACTGCTCCCAATTATTTCAAACCGGCCAGCCTCCAACAACTGGCAGCCTGTTGTATCGATGTGGCCGAGGCAGCGCCGGATCAACCTTTTTATTATTACCATATCCCCGTGTTTACCGGAGTGAGATTTCCCATGATTGAACTGATGAAGTTGTTGCACGGAAAATTGAAAAACTTTGCAGGGATAAAATTTTCCGACGATGACATCCCTGATTTTACCCAATGCATTCAGTTTGAAAATGGCCGATACGAACTTCTTTGGGGAAGGGATGAATGTCTCCTGGCTGCCTTGGCAGTGGGAGGAAGATCGGGAATAGGCAGCACCTATAATTATGCGATGCCCTTGTATCAAAAGCTCATTGCTGCTTATGACAAAGGGGATATGAAAGCGGCAGCCTTGTGTCAACATCAATCCATTGAGATGGTATCCCTGTTGGGGAAATATGGAGGACTGGCCACCGGAAAGTCATTCATGCAGGCAGTTGGAATCGACTGTGGAAAGTTCCGCTTGCCTGTCGCCAACATGTCCGATCAGCATTATCCCTCGTTTCAGGACGACCTGAAAAAGATTGGTTTTGATCAACTCAAATCCATCTGAACTTGATCCGCAGCATTTTTTTGTGTACACTCATCATGGTTGTCACCATCTTTAAACCCTTTGCACAGTCGACGAATATCACCAAAGACTGGCTCACCCTGGATGCATCCGGTATCTCTGATCTTCCATCGATGGGTATTGCAGGTCAATCTGTGGCCATCCATCAGAATAGGCTTTTTGTTTTGGGAGGTTCCAATTTTCCCGAGGCCATGCCTTGGGATGGAGGACAAAAAAAATATTTCGACAAGGTTTGGACTTATCAGCTTGGCAATGAGGTCAAATCGATCTCTCAGCCAACAGTGCTGAATTATGCTCAGCCCATTGCCTATGCAACATCCGTCCTGCACAACCATCACTGGATCATCATTGGTGGTGAAACCCCCAATGGAAAAGTTGCAGCTGTGAATGCAATGGATCTTTCTAATGCTGCTCATCTGCAATGGGAAGCCTTGCCTGCGCTGCCCATTTCCTTGTCTAATGCGCATGGATTTGTTACCGATGAAAAATTGCACATCGTTGGAGGAGAAACAGGTAGCATAACCTCAGCAACTCATTTCGTCTTGGATCTTCGCAACCTCTCACAAGGATGGACAACCTTACCGGATCTCCCTTATCCCGTTTCTCATGCTGTTTTGATCAAAGACCAAAAGGAGAACCGCTTGTTGCTGATTGGGGGCCGTACAAAAGTCAAGGATCAAACTAGCATATTTTATAAATCTGCTCTTTCATTCGATCTTGTCGCAAATCAATGGCAGGAAGCAGCGCCCATTCCCTATCCACTTGCTGCAGGAACGGGTATTGTGTTGAACGATGGATCCATGTTCATCTTTGGTGGCGACAAGGGAACGGTCTTCCAAGAGGTTGAACATTGTATCTTGGAAGCATCCCGCTCAACAGATCCAGTTGCGATTGCTTCATGGAATGAAAAAAGAAAAATGTTGCAATCCGGTCATCCTGGTTTTTCAAGAGAGATCCTTCAATGGAACGAAAAAAAAAGAAAATGGGAGCCTGCAGGCAAGCTTCCTTTCCCCACGCCAGTAACGACCCAGTCGGTTTGCGATCAACAATATCTCATCTTACCTGCTGGTGAAGTAAGAGCGGGTGTGCGTACGCCCAACTTCTACATCAAAAAAATCAAAGCAGCATGAAGTTGAACATCCCATATCGATGGTTGTTGGTGATCCTTCTTTCCGGAGTTGCCCTGCTCAACTACCTTGATCGTCAGATGATCGCTACGATGCGGCCCTCGATGCAGATCGATATAATAGACCTGCAACAAGCTACCAACTTTGGTCGGCTGATGGCGATCTTTCTTTGGGTTTATGGGGCCATGAGCGCCTTCTCCGGCATCATCGCAGACCGCATCAATCGAAAATGGCTCATCGTTGGAAGTCTCTTCATCTGGTCGGCCATCACATTCTTAATGGGACAAGCACAGACCTTTGATCAGCT
>JACCDP010650026.1_pt1 | contig 15517 bp, 11 predicted proteins | sample 7445841 | NCBI WGS metagenome assembly JACCDP01 (sample SAMN15323441, study PRJNA562643) | freshwater metagenome | isolation source: river surface water | place: USA:Blue River Watershed | collected 2017-08-17 | reverse complement strand
ACTTTTGAGAAAAGGAAAATGTAAACCATAAGTAATTCCGTTTGCCATATCAAATAAATATAATATCTAATATTTTTTATTAAATATATTAAAAACAAAAAATCCGAGTAAAACTCGGATTATGTTTTGTAAAAAACCCAAAAAAATCAAATTCAGAATCTGAATAGTCTGTATCCAAGACAAAATTCAAGGTGTTCTGTTTATGTTTACAAACAGTAATTTATCAACAAAATAAAATTAACCTTAAACTAAACCTCTTAATGTTGTTTTGAATTGTGGATTTTTTTGTATGTATAAAACACTTAATTCACCATTTGCGGCTGGTATGTTATAACCACTAAGTTTGTTAAGTTTATCAACTGTTGTTCCCATCGCTCTTTTAGCTAATTTTTCATTCCAATAGAATACTATTTTTCCAGTAGCTCCTTGTCCAATTGTCCCTTGATAAGTTTCCCCTCCAACGGTAAATTGTTTTCCGATTTTAATGGCACCTTCACTAATAACTCTTCTAACTATTCGAGCTAAGTCTGATTCTGTTAATCTAACAATTTTTTTCATTTTTTTTGTTTAATTTTTTTATTATTTAATAATAAATATGCCGATATAAAAAAAAATCACCTTTTTTTGGTGATTTTTAATTTTTATGAAGAACATCCAAAACACTCAAACTCAGAATCCGATGGTCTTGTAGGTGATACACTTTCCGATATTATTCTATCAGGCGGAGGTGGTGTTTGTTTTTTTGTCATATCGAGTGCTAAATGTTTAGCCCCCGTTGATATTGCTTTAGTTCTAACGTAGTAACACAACGTTTTTAGTCCACTTTCCCATGCATGGAAATGTGATGAAGTTATTTTTGACAAAGTTGGATTTGACATATAAATGTTCATGGACTGTGATTGGTCAATAAAAGGTGCTCTCTCAGCCGCCATGTCAATTAGTTGTTTTTGTGATATCTCCCAAATGGTTTTATACTTGGGTATCAAGTGTTCAATTCTTTTGACTTTTTTATTGTAGTTTTTGTCTTCAACATCTAAGTAATTATTAAAATTTATGTTTTGAATTGAACCTTCATTCATAATAATTTCATTTTTCAAATCTTCTGACCAAATACCAATTTTTTCAAAGTCATTTATTAGATATTTGTTTACAATCATAATTTCACCACCAACTACTCTTCTATTAAATAATGCAGAATGTGCGGGTTCGGTCATTTCAAATGAACCAGTAATTTTAGCGGAAGAAGCTACAGGCATTTGTGCAGTAAACAAAGAATTACAAACACCATACTTCATTACATTTTCTTTCAACTCTTTCCAATTCCAAAGTAAGTTATTTTCATCTAATCCCCACATATGAAATTGAAATACTCCTTTTGACATTGGTGAGCCATTAAAGAAATCATATGGTTTGTATTTACCTTCCATACATAGTTGATTGCTTTCATAAACTGATGCGTAGTAAATTGTTTCAAAAATTTCTTTGTTTAATTTTTTTGCCTCATCTGAAGTGAAGATGTAGTCCATTAGATAAAACACGTCAGCGAGTCCTTGTGTACCAATTGCGATTGCTCTTTGTTCAAGACCTCCTTTCAGACCTTTTTTTGTTGAGTAGTTGTTAATGTCTACAACTTTGTTCAAAGCTCTAACAACTTTTCTAACTTCATTAAAAAGTTTTTCAAAATCAAACTTATTTCCGTTGACAAAGTTCTTCAACACAATTGAAGAGAGTGTGCAAATTGCTGTAGTATTTTCATCGGTATATTGATAGATTTCATTACAAAGGTTCGATTGTTTGATAACTCCAATATTTTGATGGTTTGTTTTCCTGTTAGCACTATCTTTAGAACACAAATAAGGGACACCTGTTTCGACTTGTGACTCTATAATTTTAGTCCAAATAGTTTGTGCTGAAACTTTTTTACCTAAACCTAACTCAACAGCTCTATTATAAATCTCTTCATATTCATCCCCATAACATTCTTGCAATGGTTTTAAACCCGCCTTTTTAATGTCATTAGGACAGAACAAATACCAATCTCCATTATTTTTGACCGCCCTCATAAAATTGTCAGGTATCCAAAGTGCGGTAAATAAATCACGAGCCCTTAACTCTTCAGCACCTGTATTCTTTTTAATATCGAGTAAATCAAAAATGTCTTTGTGCCATGGTTCTAAGTAAATGGCCGCAGAACCCGGTCTTCTACCTTGCTGATTAAAAAATCTTAGTGACTCATTTACTATTTTTAAATACTTAAGTAATCCACCTGCATATCCACCTGAAGTTGTAATTCTACTTTCTTTACTTCTAATATTAGACATAGAAAGACCTATACCTGCTGCGTCTGAAGAAAAAGTAGATATGTCATTCAGAGTCCCTAATAAACCTTGTCTTGAATCAGAGTCGTTGTAATGTAAAACACATGACGCTAACTGAGGAACTTTAGTGCCTGAATTAATCATTATAGGTGTTGCCTTAGAAATCAACTGATTAGAAAGTGACTTGTAATATTCAACAGCATCTTCAAAAGTATCGGTAACCCAAAGAGCGACTCTCATGTACATGTGTTGTGGTCTTTCTATAACTTTACCATTTGGTTTTTTTAACAAGTACATTTCTTGTAACGACCTCCAAGCAAAGTAATCAAAGTTATAATCATTATCGTGATTAATTACCGCATCTATTAAATTTTCACCATAGTTATCAATTTTTTTAATTAATTCTTCGTTAATTATACCATCTGAATATAACTCTTTCATAGTTTGTGAAAAACTATCGTTTGTTTCTTTATGATATGATGATATAGCAACTGATGATGCCAATCTTGAATAATCGTGGTGACTACCAGTATATGATGCTGCTATTTCATAGATTAACTTATCTAATTCTTTCGTTGTTACTTCACCTTCTGTTGGTACAGAAGTGATTACCTTGATAAAAATTTCATCAGAATTAACGTTCAAACCTTTTGCTGAACGTTTTACTCTATTGTAAATTTTTTGTGGGTTAAAGGCGACATTCTCCCCCACTCTTTTAATAATTTTTAATGACATAGTTTATAATTTAGAAGTCTTCTGTAAATGTTATTGTTTCGTTTAACTTAGCTTTTTGGTATTCAACCGTTCTTGATTCAAAGAAATTACCTTTTGTTTCAACCGCAATCTGTTCCATGAACTTGAAAGGCTGTTCTACGTTATATTCCTTAGAACATCCCATTTTTACTAAAAGTCCATCTACAACAAACTCTAAGTATTGTTTCATTAGATTTGAATTCATTCCGATAAGTGAAACAGGTAAAGACTCAGTGATAAACTCTTTTTCTATTTCAAGAGCCGACAACAATATTTCTTTAATTCTTTTTTCTGATGGTTTTTCTTCCAAGTGATTGTTTAACAGGTGTATTGCAAAATCACAATGTAAGTTTTCATCTTTAAAGATAAGTGAGTTAGCGTTACATAGACCTTGCATAATTCCTCTTGACTTCATCCAAAAGATGGCACAAAATGAACCTGAAAAGAAGATACCTTCAACAGCCGCAAACGCCACCAATCTTTCGGCAAATGAAGCCTTTTCAATCCATTCTAATGCCCATTTTGCTTTTTTCTGCACTGCAGGTAATCTATCAATCGCATTAAAACACTCATCTTTTTCTTTTGGGTTCCCAATGTACGTATCAATTAATAAAGAATACATAAGTGAATGAATGTTTTCCATTGCCAATTGCATACCGTAGAAAAACTTTGCTTCAGGGTATTGTACTTCACGATAAAAGTTTTCAGCCAAGTTTTCATTTACAATACCATCGGAAGCCGCAAAAAATGACAATACATTTTTAATAAAGTACTTTTCATTGTCTGTAAGATTTTCCCAATCTCTGATGTCATTTGTTAAGTCGACTTCTTCTGCCGTCCAAAATGCAGCTTGGTGTTGTTTGTAATATTCCCATATATCGTTATGTTCGATAGGGAAGATGACGAAACGTCCAGGATTTTCTGTTAATATTTTTTCCATAGTTTTAATTAAATTAAGATTGTTGTTCTTTTAACTTCTTTTTTTCTAGAAGTTCTTTGACACGGTTTTTGTTTCTTTCTTCTTTTTGTTCTTCTAAACCTAAGAAGGTCATACTTTGTTCTGTGTCTATCTCTAACATTGCATTATCAAACTTACAGTTTTCAAACACAATACCGTCTTTACCTATTCTTGACTTTGTAATTGCAATTGTTGCCAAGTTCATTTCTTTTTGTTGTAAACTTTTTGCCACAGTTATGATTACGTGACCTACTTGTGCTTTTTTGATTGACCCACCCATTTGGTCTGTTGTTACAACTTCAGACGAAATTGAGTTACGATTACCTTGAGTTGCGGTCCAACCAGCCAAATCTAACTCGTGACACATCGCTTCAAAAGCTCTCATTACTGACCCCTCACTTTTCCATTCATCACCTAACATTTTATCAGGAACAACACAATCAATGTAGTCTAAAATAATCATATCAACTTTGTTACCCTCAGCAATCATTTTTCTAATTTGATTTTTGATTTGATTCATAGTTACAGTATCAGATGGTAACTTTTTTAAAATCAACTTATTTTTTCTTGTTGCTTGGATATGTTTAACTTTTTCTATCACATCTTTTCTGTTTTCGGTCAAATCATCAGGGTGAATTTCCGTCCAAAGAGTAATATGTTTTCTTTGAATGATTTTTGGATTATCTTCAAAAAATATCTGTAAAACGTTATACCCTAAATTAAATGCGTGGTTTGCAATTTTTGTAGTAAAAGTAGACTTACCAACACCCGTGGGTGCTAAGATAACACCAATTTCTCCTTTTGCCAAACCTCCTCGTAACAAATTATCAATACCAGGTATTCCTATTGGAATTGGGTGCCTGTAATCGTCGTCTAATACATCATCAAGATTAAAGAATACATCCGTAGTACCTTTATCTACTTCACCGACTTGTAAAGCCCCTCTTACCATTTCTTCTAAGTGGTCGTAACTTTCAAAGTCACCCTTATCAATAATTGATTGAGCCTTTGTCATAACTTTTTGTAGTTCTTGTTGTTTACAAAACTTTAATGACTTTTCTTGTACAAAAGATGAACCTTCGTCAGAAACATTTTTTACTTGTTCAATTGTATCCAAGATACTTTTTTGAGCCATAGGAGAAGATATTTCCGACTTGGTAAGTTGTTCTAATGTATCAAAGGTTGGTGTATGTTCGTACTTTGAATAATATTCTTTAACCATCTGACAAATGATTCTGAAATATTGATTATCAAAGTAATGTGGGTCGATTACTTCTAATATTGAATTAGAAAAATCTTTATAAAGAATGATATTATTTAGTAGTTGTATTTGAAATGTATTACCGAGATATCCAAAGTTTTTTTTGTCTGACATGTGATTTAATTTATATGATTTTTCAATAAATACTATTAGACTAACGAATAATTTAGATAGTTATGAGATAATTTTTTTGATGAAAAAATGTCAGTTAACTCTTTTAGTATTGTTTTTATGGATGGCCTTACGTCTAGGGTATATCTGACCTTTGGTGGGTATAATTTAGCATCTATAATGCTATGACAAATTGTCTCATTTCCAAGTTTTAAAATAATGTTAAATACTTCAGGACCATCTGTATTTGAAGTATTTAGAACCGTTTGGTCTTCTTCAATTTGATACCTATTTTCCAACATGTAGAACACTGACTTGTTTCTCAGTTTATTTTCCAACTCAGTTTTTAAAGTTCTAATATAGTCCATTAACTCAACACTGCTTTTAGCATTTGGGTTGAACCCTTTTACATTGAAAAACCTTTGTACTACGAAGTTATTATTCAAAGTAATTAAAAACTCAACTTTGGTTATGTCATTTAAATCTTTCATAATTTTTTTTAATTTTTTCTTTTAAATTTTGTTTTTTCTTTTCTTGTTAGTTTTAAAAATGGTTTTAGAAAATACGTCCAATTATCATCTGTTTTTGGTAAGAATTTAAACAAACCATCCTCCATCATCATTCTTATAAGGTTTTTATAGCCTCTACCGTCAGGGTCTAAACTTTCAGAATAATAAAGGTGAACCAATTCTTTACCTTCCTCATTTATTAAGGGATTACTTAAGTCTACTAATTTTTGATTGATTTCAAAAAATTCTAAACCAAATATACCCTCTTTAGTTTTACCACTTAACAGATTTTGAAGTGCGGTGTTATCTTTATTCTCTTTAAGTAATTCTTCACTTCTTGTTAAAATATCGGTGAAGTTAACTTCTTTTTCAAGTAGCTCAGGAAAAAATTTAAGTAATGTTTTTTCACCTAAGTAAAATATACCATCAATATTATCTGAACCGTCTCCTGTTAGTATTTTCACAGTCTTAACATTGTAATGTGGAATCAAACTTTCATATAATTTGATTTTATCTCCAAATTTAAAATAAGACTTATTAGATGGTGAATAAATTGTTACCTTTTCTGATATGAGTTGGGTTAAATCTCTGTCAGAAGAGAAAATTGTTTTTTGTTCATCTTCTGATATTTTACAATAATACGCAATTAAATCATCCGCTTCTGAGTGTTCGACTTCTAACTGTCTTACAAACATTTCTTCCAAGTATTGTTTCACTCTTTGTTTTTGAATGTTGAAAGATTCTTCTTTAAGTTCATTATCTGAACTTTTTCTGTTTAACTTATACTTGGGGTATATTATTCTCCTTTGAGAAGTGCTTGTATTACTATCCCAAAACACAACGACCTTATCAAAATTAGACTCTTCTAAAAATTTACGTAGAGTATTTAGAAAGTGCCAAATACCTCCGACGTGTTTTCCATCGTGATAGAATTCTCTAACACCGTGAAATCCAATTTTCAATAAATTATTTCCGTCAACAAGTAATGTCTTTGACACTTACTAAAATTTAATTGTTACTACTCTACTTCCTCTTTTTCTGTTTTCAAATCAAAGTCACCGTCAACTCCGATTATATCTTTCCAATAGTCGGCATATTCTTTTTTATATTTTTCGATAGATGCCTTTTCTTCTGTTGTATCTTTACCTGGTAAAAATCCGTGTGGAGTCACAATAATTCTTCCATCTTCAAAACCGAGACCGTTAATGTGGTTTTTCATAACCGACACTTTTGTTCTTGAAGCAAACTTAACTGTTCTCTTATCTTTTGTTGCGGTAATCTTTGTTGTACCAGCCCCTTTCTGATTACCAAATAAGAATACCAAAGATGAATTCAACCAAATGGCTTCTCCACCTTTCGCTTTAATTTTTGGTTGTCCGAATGGATTGTCGGGTAATTCAACCCATGGTTGGTTTACAATTACCAAGGTATTTTCAAACTTAGAGTCTGATTTACGAGAACCTGAAATTCTCTGATTTATACCCATTCCAATTTTGTCGGCCAAAACAGAAGCGTTATGTTGTTTTCCCCCCTTTCCTTCAAAAGTCATTTTACAAGGAACAGAACCTACTGAGTCCCACAAGAAAAGAAGACTATATTCTAACTCCCCTTTTTCTTGAGCATCTAACAAACTATTAATGTAATCTGTTATCTGTTCAATATACTCAAAGTTATTATTAAAGATGAAAAACCCATCCCAATCAACTTCACCTGTCTCTTCGTCCACAACTTCTTCACACTCAAAACCCATGAGTTTGGCATGTTCAAAGGACCATTTCTGTTCTGTAATAATAAAGACAGGTAAAATGCCTTTCTTTTGTGCGTCAACTGCGGTTTTAACCAATGCTGTGGTTTTGCCCGTGTCGGAGTGACCTAAAAACATATTAAGGTGTCCAATGGCAGGACCTGGTAAACCAACCGCGTCTAAGAAATCACCACCTAAATCAAAAAATCTTTGTGGTTTATATTTTGCCGAGGTTGAAAACTTTTTTTTCAGCGAACTGAAGTCATTCTTTTTAATAGCCATAATTAGATTTCGTAAATTTTGAAGTTATTGATTGTCTCTAACTTATCTTTTGCGTTTGCCAATTGCTCCACCAAATTATCCATTTCTTCTGTGTGTTGTGGGTGTTCTCCAATACCTACAGGGTTTGTGAAATATACATACAAGCGAGCTTCAGCGTCAGCAATGTCTGATTCATATTTTTTTACAAGAGCGTCTTTGAGTTTTTCTGCAATAAATGTATCCATTTTTTTGTTTTAAAAAAGTTAATAAAAACGGGCCCATTTACCGAGCCCGTGTAGTTAGTTTAAATTAGAATGGTAAATCTTCTGATGGTTCGTCATTAGCTTGTGGGTCGACAACCTGAGGTGTTTCTTGTTTAGTACCCCCGAGTGAAATTTCAGCTTCGTCACCGTAAACAAACTTTTTAAGTTCTGAGCTCCAAATTGGAGTTTCTCCAACCGCAACTGCCTCTAAATATTCAACAGGTTTTTTAGAATAAACGTCATTCCAAGTAAGTTCGTCTTGTAACCAACCTTCCATGATACCTTTGTCAGTATGTAACACTTGTGGGTCGTCATACATAATTGTTTGGATTACTGTATATTCTTTACCTTGTGGTGTTTTTGCCTTTGTGAGTTCGATAATCAAGTCTCGTCCTTTCTCAGCATCTGTTACGTCACCTTTAGCTTTCCAAATTGGAAGAATTTTGTCTAACACACCTTCTTGTTTGTAGTTGTGTTTGAAACGCCAAAATTTAACTCCGTCTTGTTCGTTATCACGGTCAATTACTTTTACAATGTAAAATAATCGTGAACGATACTGTGACGCTAATTCTTTGTCTTCTTTTTTACCTGTGGAAATAAGTTCGTTATAAACTTCAGTTAAAGGGGAACGTTCGTTGTCATTTTTATCAGGGTCATACAACTTAACCCATTGTCCGTTTACTTGAATTTCGTGATACCATACTTCAACAAATGGTGATGAACCATCTTTTGTAGGTAAAATACGAATTCTACGTGATGCAGACTTTTCATTTTTTTGTAGAATCGCTGAGAAATACTTCTTTAGTCGGTCCTCTTGTGAAATGTTTGTTTTTTGTGAACTCGATGATGTTGAGTTCTTTTCGTACTGTGCTAGTACTGAATCTAATACTGAATTTGCCATAAATAAATTTTTAATTTTTACTCTTTTATCTTCATAAAATATAAGTGAAAATTAAAGTTTGTCAAATAAAAAAGGGAAGATAATTCTTCCCTCAATTTTTACTTTTGTCTGTCAAAAATTATTCAGAATCTTCTTCTGTATCATATAAGTTAAAGGTTTTTTTAACTTCATTTGGTGAATAGTTTTCAACTTCGTCAGAAGTTAAAACATATTCATTTTTTCCACTCTTTTCCATTTCACCTTTTTTGTCATCAAAAAAATCAGTTAGTTTTTGGTTGTAAGGGTAAGAATCAAGTGAGCGTAGTTCTAATTTTTCTTCAGGACTTTTCTGTCTATACTTTTCTAATTTAGTTTCGAGACTATTAATTTTATTCATTATTTCATCCATGTGAGATAACTTAGACTCTAAGTCATCAAGTTTTGTAAAAATCCCATCCATGAATTCATCTTGTTTTGCTTGAATTTCTTGTTGTGTAGTAACTAAATCTGTTATATCGATTTCTTCAGTTTCTTCTTCACCTTCATCTTCAGGTGTTACTTCTTCAACGTCAGGGTCGTTTTCTATATCAACAGGTTCAGGAACTTCAGTCGCTCCTGCGGCTGCGGGGTCAGCGGCTGCGGGGTCTGTTGCTCCTGCCGCTGCCGGGTCGGCGGCTGCGGGGTCTACGGCTGCGGGGTCAGCAGCTGCGGGGTCTACAGCAGTTGGGTCAGCCGCTGCGGGGTCCGCCGGTGGTGGAGGTGGAACATCTTGTTCTCTCAAAATATAAGAATTTATTTGGTTGAACCTTTTTAATTCTTCTAATATTTTTCTATCTAAACTCATTTTTGTAAAATTTATCCGTTTAATAATGTCTTAACTCCTGTTGGTGTTTCAACTCTTAAAGTTTTATTGGTCTTCATTGTGTTGTCAACTCTTTCTATCAAACCATCTTTCATTCTAATAGTATAACAGTCACCAGTATCCAAGTCACATACTTGTTGATACCCATTACCTGCATCTTTTTTGGTAATTCTTGTATCTTTGTTTAAATAGCTGTCTAATAATAATTTAATATCCATGTCTTTTATTTTTATATAAATATATGTTTAGTTGAGTTTGTTAAAATATCTCGTAAAAATTAGTGTAAATGCTAACGTATCTATCATACAAATTTTTGTCGTCTTTGAAAGCATTATCGACAAAATCAATTATTTGTTGTGCCGTTAAAGGGGGTGGTCCATATGCGGCGGCTGTATCCCATGTTGTGAATGCAAATTGGAATGCCGCTTTACCGTGTCTTCGATTCAAGTTTGTTTCAGTACTTTTATTAACAAGTTCATTTAACATTGGTAGTAGCGGGTTTAGTATTACAGTAATAAATGCAGTTGATTCAACAAAATTGTTAAACTTTGCAATTGGAACAGGTATACTTTTAAGTTGTACACAAGATTGTGCTTTTATTGCTGAGTTTAACGCTCCAAAATTATTTTGAGTTGTAATTTCGTAAGGGTTATAATTTACATTATCCCAAACACCGACACCAGCGCTTTTGGATACATACCTTGTTGCCGCAATTCCCATTATTACCGCTCGCATTGTTTTGTCAGTCACAACTTGTTTAATAACTTGGGATAACTCTTGTACTGTAAAAGGTGTTTCAACAATATCAATAAATGGTGTTGATGCAAATACTTCATTACGTTTTATTGTGCATTGGTCTTGTGGTGCTGCGTAAAAATTAAGTTCCGGATTTTGTTTTAATGTATTTTCTGCCTCAACTCTGTCTTTAGGTTTTGGGTTTTTATCTGCCGCTTGTTTTTTATATGTGTCTAATATTTTTTTATTAACATTTGTCAATAAATTATTAACTTGTGGTAAAGAGTATTTAGGTATTCTTGAACCTTTGAAATTAGTACTAAACCCTCTACCATCAACTCGATGTGAAACTTCAAAAATCCAATATGGCCCATAGAACATTGGTACGTGTCTTAATATGAAATACATGGTTGGTTGTATCATAACATTTCCCATAGATTCTACAGTACATGAATACGAACGACTTTTATATAAACTGTATAGTGAAACAGATTGTTGAGCCACTTGGTCTCCTGCCACTGAACTTCCTAATGCAGCGTTAACTTTGAATGTTTCAGATGTGTTTTTCATTTCTGACATGTCTAAATCCAAACCTTTGAATACACTTTGATTTTGGATTCCAAAGTCAACACTGAAACCAACAACTCTATTTGTTTGTGAGTAGTTTCTATTGGGGTCGGAAACTTGTAGGGGATTACCTGGTACTCTCAAATCAAAACTATCATCACCAAATCTAATAAATGAATTTTCTTTTGGTTTTGGGTATTCTGAAGGGTTACCCATGTAAATACACAAAAATTTCGGACTAGATTTTGTATAGTCAACTTCCAAATATGTTCCAAACAATGAATTACCGATTTCATTATCCTGTAGTGGTACTCCATTTTTTAAAGCCTCTTGTATTCCATAAAAGTTTATGTATGCAGGCATGGCCATAAACATAAATTTATTTTCGTCAAGTATTTGACTTATAAGTGACATCAAACTACTTGAAGGGTTTACTTTAGGGTCTAAAATTCTTCTAACCATTTTCAAATCTAAAGTGAAGTCATTACCCAAATCACTGTTAGACCTGTCCATGAATAAAAAATCTTCGAATAATGTTGTGTTTTTTAAATCAGAACCAGCAATCCATTTGTCATTAAACCCTTTTAGTGTATTATATGTACTAAGTTTATTTGTATCTCCATTTACCGCAGTACTAGCGGTTTGGTCCTGAACCTGTATGTCTTTTAGTATTTTATTAAGATTAGAAAAAGTTTCGTTTACAACTTTATCTAACAGTGATTGTCTATCTTGAAGGTATGAATTTATGTATGTTGTGAATTTTGTTTTGTTATATGAGGGGTCTTCAATTTTTTGTGTTACGTACAACTTGATTAGTGGTGATAGTAGTACAACATTTTCAGCAGTAAAATCTATATCGTTATCAATAAAAAATTCACTAACAAAAGATTTTTGAGTTCCCTGTAGTGGTTGTGTGTTATTTTGTGGGTTATTTGTTTGTTGTGGTGATGTGTTGGACCCACCAGGAAGTGTTGTTACAGTTGTAACTAATTTTGTGGTACTACCATTAGGTAAAAAATAATTTATAGTCATTATGTAATTTCCAGCAATATTATTATTTACTTGAATTACATTTGCATAGTTGGTATTTGCACCTAAAGTTCCTGAAGACGGTAAAGGTTGATTGTTTGGGTCATTAATATTTGTGTTAATATCATAGAATGCGTTAATTCCAACATTTGCTCCAGTAAAATTTGTATCCCCCTCTATTTTATAAACTGAATACCCACCATTGGGTTTTTCTAAATTATAATATCTGTTTGAGTCCACACCTAAATCTGAAGTAGGTAATATTGTTGAAGAGTGACCTACAAAACTTATACTAACATTTGGATTATTTGATTGTGAACAATTTATTAAAGAATTAAAAAAAGAAAGACAATAACTTTCAGGAGTTACTCCTACGGCATTTGTTTGTGAGGAGTTGTCATCAACCTCTAAATTATAAGTTGTGGTTACAGCACTATTAGCTACTTTTCTAGCACAAAAGTTTTTTTGTTGTGATGAGCTATCGAGAACTTCCAAATACCAAATATGATTATTTGTGTAGTTGAAGGAGTTTGTCATTGTAATATTATTCGGGTCCGTAATATTAAAATACTGACCAGTACATAAATCTTGAAAAGTACTAAAAGGGGTTGTGTTTGTTGGTGGTACGTATTGTGATGGTGTATTTTGGTTTGCTAGCGGTATAGATGGAAACTGTGGTTGTACTTGAGTTTGATAATCGACTGAAGGTATTTCACTAAATCCAACATAGTTTCTTACCGCCGCCCAAGCTGTGGGGTTTTGTGCAAGACTCAAAAGTAATGGAATATTTGTACCGTCTCCCGGTAACTTTCCTTTCAGGTAGGAACCAAACCTATATTTGTCTTCAGGTACGAACTCATTGAGATTAGAAAATGAGTTGAATAATTTTCTTTCAAATCCATATGGGTTACTCAATTTAATGACACAATCAAAGTTTAAAAAGTTTTTGATTGACTCTGTTAAATTAGAAATTTGTAATTCAGCCAATTTTTTTCCATCCACATCTTCGTTTGTTTTTATAAAACCTGCGTTAGAAAAAACAAATAAATTGGTAATTTGATTCTTTAAAAGTTTCTGCTCAACATTTGGTATTCCATTTCCGTTAGTGTATGTTGCTGTTGAGACTTCATCATTAAGTTGTAAGTCTTTCACTTCGAAATTATATTTACAAAAACCTAAAAACTTCTCCTCAAATTTATCTAATAGTTCTTTTGGAAAAACACTAAATATTTCATCTATTGAACTATATTTTAATTCACCTGAAACTAAATCGAAATCATTTTGTCTGTTGGTGTTTGTCTTAATTACTTTGAGATATTCTGTAGGTTTTGGTTTTGATACAAGGTTATTATCAAAATACCCAAAGTTGGACACACCCCAAACTGCTCTTACTGAACCATTAAATAATGCTTTGTTAAAAAATGGTTCAATTGTTTTTTGGTTATTTGAGTTAATACATTCATACATTGATTGGTCAATTGGTATACCACCCATAGATGGGTACAATACAATTCTATTACCCCCACCAGGACTATTAGATGTACCGGCATAAGTTCTATACTGATAGTAATTTCTTTTAACTAAATTTCTATTTGGGTTGGCAGTGTCAAAACCGGTGTTTAACAAAGTAGATGAATTGTTATTTTTACCGATAGTAAAATTATCATTAGTGTTTGCATATTGAAAGGCAGAACTTGTATATCCCGTGAACAAACTTTTTCCAAACAAGTAATTATTTACATCATCTATAAGTTTTGGATAAAATCCAACATTCATAACATCTGATTGAAAAAAAACTGTTGGGTATGTATTCTGTAATGATATTGTTTGAGTAGTGGAACCGCTATAATCCGGTATTTGATATTGTTTAGTTACATCTGAAGTTAATGGGTCATAATTTTTAACATAATCAAAATCTTTCCAAACATCATCGAGAATATCCACATTTGAATTAACAAAAGTTTTGTATCTATGCCAAATCGAACCATACTTTAACACCCAAGAATACGGTACTTGATGAACTGCAGAATATTTTTTAAAAGTTGCTGCTAAATATTCTAAGTCAGTGATTGTATTATTGTCAACATTAATAATTTTTTCTTTTGTTGTAATAAGTGGAAGTGAATTTAAAAACAAATATCCAAGTGAAACATATGATTGTGTATTACCTGTTTTTTGTTTTTTTACGCCTTCAACTATAGAGTTAATAAAGTATGGTGTGTTCAATAAAGAGGTTGTTTGAATTGAAGTCCCTACATTACCACTGTATGAATTTCCATAATTTATAAATGACTCTGTAAAAAAGGTTTTTTCGTTTTTTCTATTTGTATAAAAATTCTTTAAAGTATCCCTTGTTGATATTTGTACGTTATTTGATTGGTCTGTTAAGTATGTTTGGTTTCCATTATTAAACCCGTAAGGTGTTGTGAATAATTTAATATTAGAATACTTCTGAGTTTGATTTATTCTTGCTATTGTTTTTTTATCATCAAGATATAAAAAAGTTTTAGTTGTGTCATTGTAGTCTTTGAAGTCTTGAATTGAATCTCCGTTAGATAGATTTTTTTTCAACCAATTTAAATTAGTAAATGGATAAGTGTCTAATATATTTTTTTTGGAAGAATCACTACTTGTTATATAATCCGTTAGATTTTTTGCCAAATCTATTTTACTAGAAACTTCAACGGTCCTGTTTGATAAAGTATCGATACCGTATATTTCGTTTGGAATTTTAGTAAGTGTTTCTATATATGGTGTTACATAACTATCTTTCAAATAAAAATTCCATAACTCGCCTTGTCCATTATTAGAAACTTTTTTCATGTAATCTAATAACTTTTGTAAGTTAAATTTGAAATTTTTTAAATCTTGGTTAATTGCAATATCTTGTGGGGCAACTAAACTTAAATTTTTACTTTCGATATCTCCGTAGAATTTGTCGACCTGTTTTTGTGATGCCAAATCTGATAAAAGATTTCCATAATGTGTTGCAACGTAAGCTCTTTCGAATATTTCGTAGTATAGTTTTTTTGCATCCAAGTTTTGATACGGTGTAGTTTTGAAAGGAAATTCAATAGCGTTAGAAGATATATATTCTGTAACATCTTTAATGTTGCTATATGTATAGTTTTCTGTTGGTGCTGCGGTTTGAGTTTGAGCCTTCAAAAAAGTTTCCGTAAAACCTATCTCAGGCCACAGGTTGTAATTAAATGCCTTTGTTTGTCTTATAATTTTCGGGTCACCTGGATATTGAATAACATATAATT
>JACCDP010338744.1_pt1 | contig 15518 bp, 30 predicted proteins | sample 7445841 | NCBI WGS metagenome assembly JACCDP01 (sample SAMN15323441, study PRJNA562643) | freshwater metagenome | isolation source: river surface water | place: USA:Blue River Watershed | collected 2017-08-17 | reverse complement strand
TTGTTCATAACGGGTTTGGTGATGTGCCGCAGGCGGCCTGAATGTTCAAGTCATTCCATCATCGCTAAAAGTGGAGTCACCACTATAATCTCTGAAAAAACAAAATGGAAACTTTAAAAATCCAAACCATCAACACAATTTCAAGTAAAATTAACCTTTTACTTACACGAGTTCAAAATTCAACAGGTTCGTTACACACAAAAGATGATGTGCGTTCCTTACTAACGAATTTAGAAAACGAATTGTATGATGAATTAGGGCAAGTATTTGACAACGCACCTGTCGTTGAAAACTTTACCGACCAACGATTCACTATTGAAGAAGTGATGAGCGTTCTAGAAAATGTTAGTTATTCCGATTACATGAAGGCTGATGTTGATTCAGCAGAATTCAGTATGAGTTATCGCAATCAAGTTGAATTAGATTCTTGTGATGTTGATTTTGATTACGATGATTTTTATACGGAAGTACAGAGTGGCTTGGAAGAATTGTTAGAGGAAAAACAAAAACAAGCACAACCAACAGAAGTTGAAACAATAACAATAATTGACTAATCAAAAATCAAATAAAATGGGAACACACATTACAATCGCAGAATTTTTAATCATCAGTATAATTAGCATCTTATCTTGGGTGCTAATTAAAACTATTTACCAACATTTTAAAAACTAAATTATGTATTTAATTGAATTAACAAAACGAATCAAGACATTCAAGTCAGAAGGTGGCTATGATGTATCACACAGGTCAAACCAATGCGTTCATACAACAGAAGATTATAAGAACGCAAGGGAAGTATTACTTCAACTATTACATTCAGAAATTGAACATCAATCGCTGATTGATTATTCAGCATTGAGTACAATGGTTGAAATGTATGCTTATGATGAAGTAACAAAAGAAAAAAGGTTAATCAAATCAATTTCATTACAAAACTTTTAAATCAATTTTATGAGCAAAGACAGAAGGCTAGAAAAGATAAGTGTATCAACTTATCCTGCTGAACAATTATCATTCAACGAATGGTGTAAAGCATTAAATGTTTCATCACGATATATCAACAAGAAATTGTATGATATGTACCATCGTACAGAAGCAGAAAACAATGTATTGTCTAAATTCTTAAAAACAAAAAAATGAGTAAGAAACATTATGTATGGGCAGCACAATCAGTAGTTGATGAATGCCGCTTCAATGAACTAGCCGACTTCCAATCCGCTAGTTGTTACATTCACTATGTGACATTCTTTAAAATCTTCGGTACTAAATTTAATCAAACCACATTTGACAACTACATTGTCAATAAACTTTTCAATTAAACCATAAAGGGTGCAGCATCTTACACTGCGTATTGTTATGAAAAAGAAAGCAGACCAAATCCTAGAACAAGCATTCAGCGGTCTTAAATTACAAGATGATGCTAATGCAGAACGAGTGGCTAGTTTACTTGACCAATTCGGTTTACGATGGACTGTCAGTAAGCAACCATTATTTTTACAAGATGGTACAGAAACTCCATTCGTTGGAGTGGTGAGGGATGATACCCAAACCGTATTCACAACCTGTAAAGATAGTTATGTGCCATACCAAAATAGCGAACTAGCAGAATTGCTAATCCGTATCGCTGACAAGGGTGGCTACAAGATTCATGGCGGGGGTATGTTCAAGGGTGGTGCGAAAGTATACGCACAACTTGAAAGCGGTAACATTATCAAAAGCATCGGCAAGAATAAAGATAAGGTCGTTGGTTATACGACTGGCATCAATTCACACGATGGCACACGAGCATTACGTTGGGGTGCGACTAATATAACTATCAGTTGCCAAAACACATTCAACGCTGCTAGTAAAGAGTTATCCAATAGCATACGCCATACGAATAACCTACATTCAAAAGTTGATGAGTACCTAAAAGAAATCGGGTTCGCTATTGAACAGGAGAAATCAATATTTGAAAGATTTATCAAACTATCAGAAATACCTGTTAAGCAAACACATATCGCCAAAATTGTGCAGAATGTTACAGGTGTTGATATTATGATGGATGAATACGAAGCAGAAGGTAAGTATAGCGGTTATAATATCAATCGTTCCAAAGAATTGTTGGAATGTGTCGCAGTAGAAATGGAACAGAAGGGAGAAACAATGTGGGGATTATTTAGCGGTGTTACCAACTATACCACTCACAAGATGCCTGTACCGAAGCGTGAAGGGGCAAGGCTTGAAAGTAAGTATATCGGTAAGGCTACTAAAATTGATAACCGAGTGCTATCACTAATCAATTCACTAAATAAAAATTAATCACACAGGGGGGCGAACAACCCCCCCCCTTTAAATTTCTATTATGCAAACATTCACAATCAACAATGCTACAATTGATTTCCGTTTCATAGATGATAATCATTTTATTATTATTGTTGCTGATTCAAAATTAATTGGTAATTTTACAATAATGTTTAATGAGCAACAATTCTTGGACTTCTTAAAGGTTCACGATATTGTTGAGGTTCAAGATAGTGTTATTCTGTGGGATGAATATGTTGAGGATGATGAAGGAATAACGCATATGAACACTCATGGCATTAAAGTCAATGATTATATCAATAACTATATCAGTCGAGATGTTATTGAGAGTATAACAATCAAGGCACTTGAAACCTTTGTAAACAATTTAAAACCATAATCAAATGCAAAAAGCACAAGTAGACAAAGTAGAAATGGTGAAAGGCAAAGCCATTCAACAATCTTTACTCAAATCATTAGCCGAATTTCAGTATGAATGCCCTATTATCCATAAGGACACTAGCGGATTCAACTACACTTACGCTGATTTACCGAAGATTATCAGTACAATTATGCCTATCATGAAGAAGCATAAACTATGTTTCTCTCAACCACTTGAAGGAACACAACTCCGCACGATTATCTATCACACAGAAACAGGGGAATCCATTGAATCCATTACTGACATCCCCATCATTGAACTAGCCAAGATGAATGTATACCAATCATTCGGTAGCGGTATAACATACTTCCGCAGATATGCCCTGTCTAGTATACTAGGATTAGTAACTGATAAGGATATAGATGCCGCAGGTGAGCAAGTCAAGGTCGTTGAAAAGCCAAAGACAAAACTCCAAGAGGTGTTTGAAATACCAACTATGAATGATGTGGCTATGCTCAAATTAGTTGCACGATTCAATGGTGGCGAAACAGATGTATTTGAAAAAGCGAAAGGACACTTCGTATTTCGTGAAAAAGATTTATCAATCATAAAATCCCTACAAGATGATAGAAACGTATAGTCAAGAATGGTTCCAAACACGACTTGGAAAAATAACAAGCAGCACAATTTGGAATCTTATTGTTGAACCAAAGGAGAAAGCCAAAAAAGATAATGGCGAATTATCTAGTACAACAAAAGATTACCTAATGGGTAAACTAGCAGAGAAATTAACAGGTGTGTATCGTGATTTCAAAAGCGATGCCACAACTCATGGACTAGAATTAGAAGCAGAAGCCTTACAATTCTATATGAATAAGACAGGAAACATTGTAACTGACTGCGGTTACATTGAATGTATTGAAGGATTGTATGGTGGAACTCCCGATGGGTTCGTTAATGATGATGGTATCATTCAAGTTAAATGCCCATACAACTATCAAAACCATATTCACTATGGACTAGTCAATGATGTGGAGTTCTTTAAAGCAAAGTATCGTGAATACTATTGGCAATGCCAAAGTGATATGCTAGTTAGTAACAGGCAGTATTGTGATTTCGTTTCGTATTGTAAAGAAATGCCAGAGGGATTGAAAATGTTTACCCTTCGTATTCCAATCAATATGGAAGATTGCGAGTTGCTACTATCCAAGATAGATAAGGCAGGTAAATATTTAAATAACCTTTATGACTTACTTAATGATAAATGGAACAAGTAAATAATGTTTTGAAATACATAAAGTTATACACTAACTGCTCTGACCATACTTTGAAACGTATTAAGGTTTTGCTTGACAACATGATAGTTACTCGTGAGGTTGTTAAGGTGGTACATGAAACAAAAGAAGTTTATATCCACAAGAAAAAAAGTGCAATCGGTTTAAAGAAATGGGCAGAGCAGTATATGTTACAGAATAATATAACATACAAAGAACTAGCAGAAAAATCTAGGAAGCGTGATGTTATAACTATGCGTAACAAATTTTGTGTTGAAGCCTATAAAGAAGGTTATGGGGCAAGTGAATTAGGCAGGTATTTAAAACGTGACCATACTACCATTTTACATTGTATTCATAAAATAAAAAGGATAAACAAATGAAACTACTATCAATGTTGTATTTCTTATTTATTAGTATACCTGTATTTATATGCGTATATCTAACACTAGAATTCTATTTCTTAATCAAATCAATTTTAAAAAAATGAAAAAACCAATTAATCAAAAAACAGAAGTATTGTATTCATTACTTCAAGGAGAGCAAACAACTATGAGCATAGTTAAGTTAGGAGTATGTAACCCAACATCAGCGATAACACATTTACGTAAAGCAGGTGTTAATATCGTTTGTGATAATCAGCCACATAAAAACAAGTTCGGCAGAATGATTAAGTTCGGTAAGTTCAATGTCCTAAACAAAAGAGAAGCGGTAAAGATTTATAACAATTTAATTAAGTAGATTATGATTTGTATTGAACGTGATGTGTTTTATGAAAAAGAATTAACGGCAGCAGCGAAACTATTTTATGGATGGTTAAAGGAAAACAACGATAACCTAGAAAAGAATAACAACTTCTATGCCCTAGAATTTGATGTTAGTACTATGACAATCAATAATTGGTTATTCGCACTAGAAAAGCACAAGTTGATTAAGATTCATTATTACAAAAAAGAAAGGAAGATTTATTTATTAAACTAAACAAATCCAAGCACGAGGCACCTAATCAGGTGCTTTCGTGTTTCGGTAACTATGTGTATGAAATCAAACTCTTATTATTTTAGCCACGATTACAATGCGGCTAATGATGTGAAGGTATTATTCCTTCGCCAACAATTAGGTATGGAAGGTTATGGTATCTATTGGTATTTAGTTGAGGCATTGGCATTGAGTGGTGGAGTATTGCCATTGAACATTACCCCTGTTCTCGCTATGCAGATGCAAGTAACAGAAGCCAAAGTTGATTGCGTTATTCGGCAGTTCAATTTGTTTGTCATACAGGATGAAACATTTTTCAGCATCCGTTTGGCAGAACATTTGAAACTTCGTAAGACACTATCCGACAAAGGTAAGGAAGGGGCAAATCGTAGATGGGGTAATGGGGTGGCTAGTAGGGGTGCTAATGCAAAGGAAATAAAGGAAACAAATGAAATAAAGGGATTTGTGACCAAAATAAGCATATAAGGTATAAATCGGTTTATATGCCGTTTTTAGCCGCATATAGCCATTTTAACCCCTTAACCTAGCCCAAACCCTTATTTTAGGCCAAAACCCCCTAAAAACGACCTAAAATGACCTTAAAACAGACCTATCCCCCCCAATTTTAGCCAAAACAGGCAAACCATATAACAGGGTAACCCCTATTAAATAACCATAAAAAACAGGCCAATGTACGAAACAAAAGCACCGCCGAATGATATATCGGTGGAAAAAAGTATTCTAGGTGTTTTACTTATAGAACCTAGATGTATTCCCGATGTTGTAAACAAGTTATCAGTAGATTTCTTTTACAATCAGCACCATCAAATTATTTATACCACTATCGTACACTTATACGATAAAACAATCGCAGTTGATTTAGTGACAGTCGTTAATCACTTAACACAAACAAATCAATTGGAACAGGTAGGTGGAGCATATTCTATTGTCAAACTCACTAATGATGTTGTGAGTGCTGCTCACATACAAGATTGGGTATCTATATTACAACATCTGTACTTACAACGACAGGGTATATTGATAGGACATACACTTATCAATAATTCCTATACTACCACAGAGATTGGCAACATATTGAATAGTGCTAGTAATGAAATTATTAATGCTCAACAAAAGGTATACAAGTCCACAGAACTAAATATGTTTCACTATTTGTTTGAGTTAGCCAAACAACGAGGGCAGATATTTGAGAATGGGCAGATAGGTATTGACACAGGGTGGCCAAGTTTAAATAGGATTATCAGCGGATGGGTTAATCCTGACCTTATCATACTTGCCGCCCGACCAGCACAGGGAAAGACTGCCTTTATGCTTAACACAATACTCAATGTATTACAACAGGACAAGGCCGTAGGGGTATTTAGTTTAGAAATGAGTGGAACGCAGTTAGTAAATAGGTTATTAAGTTTAGTAACCAAGATTAAGCACCATAATCTGCGACACAATATTATCACAGAACACGAGCAATCTATTATCAATAGAACAGAAAATCAAATGCTCAAATATCCATTGTACATTGATGATAGTCCTAGCCTTAACATTCGTGAGTTACGTAGTAAGGCAACCATTATGAAACGTAAGTACAATATACAATTACTTTGTATTGATTATCTGCAACTTATGAGCGGAGTTGATAGGAAAGGTAACAGGGAAAGTGAGATAGCAGAAATTAGTAGGGGTTGTAAAATACTTGCCAAGGAACTAGACATACCTGTTATTGCGTTATCACAATTAAGCAGGGCAGTTGAAAACAGGCCTGACAAGTTACCACAACTATCCGACCTGCGTGAAAGTGGTGGGATTGAACAGGATGCTGATAGTGTTATATTCTTGATGCGGCCGGAAACATATAACATTCCCGAGATTGAAATTAGTGGTAACACTATACCAAGCAACGGACTATGTGTTGTTAAGATAGCCAAGAACAGACATGGCAGTCTTAAAAATATTCCGTTCCGTTTCATAGGTGAGTTAATGGCATTTGAAGAATATGAAAATCCTTTTTAAAATAAATTAGGTAATAACAAAAATTTGTTTTTAATTTTGTATTGTGCTAGAAAAAGATATACATATAATGGTTTGCAATTACATTAGAACCAAGTACCCGAATGCTATATTCCGTAGTGATTTCGCTAGTGGTATGAGAATGAGTATAGGTATGGCCAAGAGGCACAAGGCATTACAATCTTCAAGAGCATTCCCTGATATATTTATCGCAGAACCACGAGGCCAATACTATGGTATGTTTATAGAATTAAAGACAGAGGATAATGTGGTATTTAAAAAGGATGGGACATTAAGACAGAACGAACATCATAAAGAACAAGCAGTTATGCTAACGAAATTATATGCCAGAGGATATAAAGCCGTATTCGGTCAAGGCTATCAAGACACAATAAAAAAGATTGACCAATACTTTGAAAGCGATTAAATGGTTATACGACAATGAGTTTGAACTAGCCTTCAAAAATATAGGTCGTGACCTGTGGGAAGATTTGCGTCAAGAGGTGGCACTAATTGTACTAGAATATGATAAGGATAAGATAGAAGATTTAGAACAGAAAGGGAAACAGGTATTTAAGTTTTGGATTGTAAGGATTTGTTGTAATCAACTTCATAGTAAGTATGGTAAGATGTGGAGATTGTATAATCAGTTATTACCTGTTGAGGATATAGTTAAGTTCGTGCGTGAGGAAGATGAAACATTTGATGACCAACCACTAATCAATTCTATTGAAAGCAAGATAGAACAACTATATTGGTACGACAAAGAAATACTTAAAATGTATATAGAATTAGGAAGCGTAAGGAAAGTATCAGCCGTAACAGGTATTCCGCATACATCAATATTCATAACAATTAAAAACATACGCAAATGTATCAAGCAATCACTTGTTTAACAGGTGGGATATTCCTACCAATGATATGGTTGTATATATTCAAAGCACCATATCACTTCAATAGAATCACAGGATTACAAATGCAAAAGCCATTCAGTTGCGGCTTCTGTCTAGCATTTTGGATAACATTTTTTTCTTTATGGTTGAAAACAAACTTTATAGATGCTATATTTATAGGTAGTATAGCACCCTTTATGTATCTTTACGTAGAGGATTTAATAACTAATAAATGGGAACTATGATACAAGAAATGGATAAGGAAATGTTTGAAAGACATTATCCTTTATATGAAATGTGGAAAAAGCATCAGTTCGTTAAGAACTATGAAAAAGATGTTTACTCAAATCTAATTTACTTATACACTAAATATGTAAGCGATAAGCATAACTTTTCGCATTGGTGTAGCAGTTGTCGTGCAGAATTAGTGAATCACCTGTATAATTGGTACGTATCACAGAATGTACCATTACCTGTACAAGATGATGTACAAGTTGATGTACCATTAGAATCAGCACCTGACATAGAATTTGTAGCAGTTGAACAACCAAAGAAAAAAAGAAAACCTAAACAATAATCAAATGAAAACCAAATGGAACAAACCAAATCAAAAAAAATCCGTCTAGGTAGCGGAAAGAAAAGAAACCCGACATGGCTAACTGCTTCAATATGCCTATCGGAAGCACACAAACACGCATATCATTATGAAGGTAAGGATTATGTTAGTATCAATATTAACATAGCAGATGCCCCCAACGATTATGGCAAAGATGTGTCAATCACATTGAATGATTACAAGAAAGCCACAAACGAAACAACTGACTTACCTTTTTAATTATGAGTAAATTCAAACTAGAATGTGATGCAGGTACTTATGAAGCAGAATCCTTTTGGGGTATTGTTAAAGAAGTATTATTGCACAGGTTTTGGCATTTAAGAACTCATGGTAAATGGGTTGATTAATGAAAAACCACACAAAAGTATACCTTAATTATTTCGGTTATGGTATAGAGGACTTTATCCCTTGTGAGTTATGCGGTAGTAGAGCAGTTGATATTCATCACATAAACGCAAGGGGTATGGGTTCCTCAAAAGGCAAGGACACGATAGAAAACCTGATGGCATTGTGTAGGCCTTGTCATATTGAATACGGCGATAAGAAGCATCATATAGAATATTTAATAGAAAGGCACAATGGCAAAATCAAAAAACGAAAGTAAGAAAATATCTTTTGGTAAAAGAAAAACAGGTAGAGCAAAGAAATCTTTTAATAAACATAGTCCAAGACCAAAAAGATACAGAGGTCAAGGGCGATAAAAACAATCACATGAGTCAAGAGTACAAACCCTTTGCACTTAACTTCAACAATGACAAGAAGGTAGTAAGTGTAACCCTGCCACAACAAGAGGCAATCTTTCAACTAGCGGAAGCATTCAGCAAATGGCTAACTGAAAATGGTATTGAAAACGTAGTAACAGAACAACCTATTTTAGAACCTCAATCCGAAGATTATGGCAACCCAGATGCACTTCCAGTACTTGAAGATAAATAAAGTACAACCGAACCCTGAAAATCCAAGGGTAATAAAAGACCACAAGTATAAAGCATTGGTAAAATCCATTAAGGACTTCCCAAAGATGCTTGAAATACGACCTATTGTTGTCAATACAGATATGGTTATTCTAGGGGGTAATATGCGTTTAAGAGCCTGTCAAGAAGCAGGACTTAAAGAAATACCTGTTATCGTTGCCAAGGATTTAACAGAGAGTGAACAGAGAGAATTTACTATCAAGGATAACGTATCATTCGGTGAATGGGATTGGGATGTGTTGGCTAATGATTGGGATGATAGCGAACTAAATGATTGGGGATTGGATGTGTGGAAGAAGGCAGAAGAAATAGATTTATCCATCTTGAACGAGGATGATTTATCTAGCGACCTATCCGATATGACCAAGAACATTAAGAAAGCCATACAGATTGAGTTTGAACTAGAACACTATGAAGCGGCACAGGAATTGGTAAAGTGGTGGAGAGAACAGGGATTGTATATTGGTGGCTTCCTTATGGAAAAGTTGAAAGAAGAAAAGGAAAAGAATGTATAAGATAGCCATACCATCTTACAAAAGAGTTGATGTATTCGCTAGTAAAACACTAGCATACTTAAAGAAAACCAATATCAGCCTTGACAATGTTTATCTATTCGTGGCTAACGAACAGGAGAAGCAGGATTATTCCGTTCTAGGATTGAAGAACATAATCGTTGGAGTAGAAACTATCCGTAATCAAAGGAACTATATTAGGCATTACTTTCAAGATGGGGAGATGGTATTCAGTTTGGATGATGATATAGCAGGGATATATAAAGCCGTATCAGTCAAAGACCTAGTATTAGTTACAGAATTACACGAATTGATATTGAGAGGATTTGATTTATCCAAGAAGATAGGTACAAAGTTATGGGGTGTATCAGCAGTTAAGAATGGCTTATTCATGTTCAACAAGAAGCCGAGTGCTGATTTAAGATATATCGTTGGTGCTTGTTTCGGTCAAATCATAGACCACGACAACTTCCTAACACAGACAATAGATGATAAGGGGGATTATGAACGGAGCATATTATATTACATCAAGTTCGGTAGTGTATTGAGATTCAACAACATAGCGATTGATACTAATTACTACAAGATGAAAGGTGGTATGCAGATAACACGAACAAAAGAAAGAGTGAAGGCTAGTGGCCTATACCTTTTGAATAAGTTCCCTAATCATTGTCAAGTCAATAATATTAAAAAGAATAAAGAGTTTTTTGAAATCAAATTAAAACACAAGAAATGAAAAATCGTGGCATTATCCTAGAAGAAAAGAAGATAGTATATTGGTATCTGCCCAAAACCTGTTGTACTACTTTGAAAACTTATTTCGCCAAAGAGTTAGGACTAACAATACCATACAAGAATGGTAACGAAATGGATATTCATGGACAGGACATTGGATTCAAATTCACAGAAGAAGTATTGCCCGATTATTACAACTTCGCTTATGTTCGTAATCCTTTTGACAGGGTTATGAGTTTGTATAGCCAAAAGATTTACAAGTCAATGGACAGAAAGGTATTCCCTAATGAAGATATATTCTATATCGGTATGCCATTCAAGGAGTTCTTACACGCTATCATAAACATTGAAGAAAAGGAAAGGCACTATTTACCACAATCACAAATGCTACAACAGGGCATTCATATTCATAAAATAGAAAATGATTTGTTCTTAAAGTTATTGAACCCATTGAATGTTAGTCAGTCCATTAATTTTTGGACTCCCGAAACAAAAGATATGGCATATGAATTCTATAAACAGGACTTTATTAGATTTAACTACTATCCAAACAAACACTAACTATGAAACGCATTGATTTACAGAAGGTTGAACATACTACAAAGATAGGTTCACGATGTGAATACAGGGAACCGAATGTAGTTGATGATTGTATTTTATATGAGAATGGCGAACCGATAGGCTTCTATATTACCAAGATGCCAGAAAGGATGTGTAAACTTGCCGACATAGCGAATAGCGAATTCAATAGTAAACGAGTACCGAAAACAAAACTTGACAGGTCAGATGTGTTGAAAGCACAGATAGAGAATCCAGGAATGACAAGGGAACAGGCAAGGAAGATAGGCACAACACAGATGTCAGTTATACTAGGAAGCGTTCCACCGAAACCACAATTCATGCGTTACTATGGAACTATATCATCCGTTCATGGAGTTGAATCAGCACAGACATTCATAAAGGCTATGCTAATGTTAGCCAAAGAAAGCGAAAAGGTTATCAAAGAATATATGCCGGAACAATATGCTAGACAAATGAAAATCTTTGAAGGAGTTGATGAGAAGTGGCGATTCGCTAATATGTTCACAAGTTCTATTTCAAATTATAATATATCAGCACCATTCCATCGTGATACAGGCAACATAGTTGGTGCGGTCAATGTCATTATCTGTAAGAAACACAATGCCAAAGGTGGCGACTTACACGTTCCTGATTATAATGCCACATTCGGACAACAAGATAATTCAATGCTCGTTTACCCTGCGTGGAAGAATGTTCATGGAGTTACCCCTATCATCCCAACATACGAGGGGGGATATAGGAATAGTTTAATATTTTATCCACTCAAAGCATTTCTCAATAAAGAAGATGGACAAGAAAAGGCACATAGCGAAAACAATATCGTATAGAATAGTGAGCACATTAATAGGATTTGTGATTATGTATATGGTTAGCGGTTCAATCAAGGTAGGAGCAACATTCAGCATCGCTGAAATACTATACAAGCCACTACAATATTACATTCACGAAAGGATATGGTATAAATATATTAAGTACGGATTAAAAAAATGAATATGATATATTGGTTTTGCGGACAACCCGCAGCAGGTAAAACTACATTAGCAAAAGCACTTATTGAAAAACTAGGCACAAAGCATGTACATATTGACGGCGATAACCTTCGTGAAGTATTACAGAACTTTGATTACACTAGGGAAGGCAGGGAAAAGAACATACAATCTGTATTAGATATTGCAAGGTTTATGGATAACGAAGGCTATGATGTTATCATTAGTGTAGTTGCCCCCTATAACGAACACAGGAGGGCATTAAAGGCTTCAAATCAAATGGTTGAGGTATATGTCCACACTAGCGAAATTCGTGGCAGAGAGAAGTTTTTTGTAGCAGAATTTGAAGTTCCAACGGAAGATTATATAGATATTGATACTACACACGAATCAGTAGAAAACTGCATTATTAAAATTCTAAACAACAAATCAAATGGCTTGGGTTAAAAGAAACTATGGTGGACAACCAACAAAGAACAAGGATAAGAAACGAGCAATCTTTATCGGAAGATATCAGCCTTACCATTACGGACATATCCAATTGATTGAACAGAAACTACACAAAGGAGTGCCTGTTCTTATACTTATAAGGGATATTGAACCCGATGCTGGCAATCCGTTCACATCACAACAGACAAAGAATATGATATTGAAATATCACAGGGAAAGGAAACAAGATGTTGAGGTTATGATTATCCCTGACATAGAATCTGTGAACTTTGGCAGGGGTGTAGGCTATGAAGTAAACAAATATACCCCGACAGAAGAAATAGCGAACATATCGGCTACCTATATTCGTGAATCAATTAAATTAGGGAATGGCAGTTGGCGACATCTAGTTCCCGAAGAATTACAAGAGGACATCATTAGTAATATTATGTAATATGGCAAACGAAGAAAACCTAATACCATTCAAGAAGGGGGAAAGCGGTAACCCGAATGGCAGACCAAAGAAGTTTACTACCCTACTAAAAGAAATAGGGTATAAGCAATCCGAAATCAATGATACCATACAGAATATGTTAGGTATGAATATGGAACAACTGAAAGATATAGTTCAAAGCGATGACACGACTATATTAGAAAAGACAATAGCCAATGCTCTATATCGTTCATTTAGGAAAGGTAGTTTGTATTCTATTGACACACTACTGACAAGAGTATATGGTAAACCAAAAGAACAAATCCAATTAGAAGGGGGTCTAAACCTTACAGGAGTAGAAGTCCAAATCATAAAACGTGAGCGATAAACTTGTAATAAAAGGAAGTGAAGTATACGAAAAGAATGCCTTATCCAAAAAGAAAATACGAATTAACAGAGGCGGTACTCGTAGTACAAAATCATATTCAATCTGTCAATTAGCAGTTGTATGGTTGCTGACAGGTAGGATAGGTAATGCCTTTGATGAGAAAGGTACATTCAGCATAGTTCGTAAATTCCTACCATCATTAAGGAGTTCAACATTAAGGGACTTCATAGAAATACTAGAAGCCACAGGGTTACAAAATACAATAGATTATAACAAATCAAACTTTGAGTTTAAATACAATAACAGGATTGTTGAATTCTTTTCAGTAGACCAAGAAACAAAGTTAAGAGGCCGTAAGCGAACCCATCTATTCGTTGATGAGGCAAACGAAATAAACAAAATAGAGTGGCAACAATTACTATTTAGAACGACAGGAACTATCTTCCTAGCCTTAAACCCATCATCACCAAACCATTTTATCAAAACAGAATTAGAAGATGTACGTCAGTACACAGAAAATGATGTTGAGGTAATTGTAAGTAATTATAGGGATAACCCATTCTTACAGGATTCTGTAATTATGGAGATTGAACTATTGAAAAAGACAGACCCTGCGTTGTGGAACGTATATGGGATAGGCGAATGGGGAACAATAGAAGGCTTGATATTCAATAACTTCAATGCCTGTGAATCTATACAGGGCGAATTGTTAGGCTACGGCCTTGACTTCGGTTATTCTATTGACCCGACTGCATTGGTTGAGGTAAGGAAACACGAAGGACAACTCTATGTTCAAACATTGATTTATGAACGTGGATTGACAAATCAAGATATAAGTAAACGTATGCGTGAACTTAATATCCAACAACACACTACAATCATAGCGGATAGTGCCGAGCCAAAGAGCATTGAAGAACTTTACAGGGATGGATGGCGAATGATTAAGGGAGCGAACAAAGGAAAGGATAGCATTAACAATAGCATAGATATATTGAAGCGATATAAAATTAATTTTGTAGCAGAAGATATAATTGGCAAAGAAGTGCTAACTTACAAGTACAGAACAGAACGAGATGGCACATTAACAGGTCAGCCAACAGATTTATACAACCATGCCATAGATGCCCTACGTTACTTTGCCTTGAACGAATTGAAGGTTAGTAACAAAGGACTATACACTTTTAGATAAACGATAACCTAAAAAATATATTTACAATTATGTGGGATAAACTGACAGTCGGACAATTCATAAGCCTTTATGATATTGAATTAAGCGAACAACTGAATATTGTTGAAAAGCAGCAAAAGATGTTAGCCGTAGTGGAAGGAAAGAGTGAGGAAGAATACGAAACAATAAAGTATAGGCAATTAGTTCAAGATTATGCTGCAAAGTTAGAGTTCTTTAACAATGTGCCGGAATGTAAGCCTGTTGATTACCTAGTGGTAAATGGCAACAGATATAAGTTCTGTTTTGAATTAACTGAAATAACATCAGGACAATATATTGACATCAACCATTTTAGCGGACAGATTATGCAGTTGAATAAAATTGCTGCCTGTTTCTTTCTGCGTATGAAGGGAGATAAGTATATGGAGTACGGAAGTGTACCACACGAAGTTGTAGCGGAAGATTTGTTGGATGCTAGATTTGTGGATGTTTATGGTTGTATGCTTTTTTTTTATCAATTATTCAAGGAATTAATAAGCGATACCATAACCTCTTCAAACCTGACGGAAGAAACGAGAGCGGCACTACTTCGTTTATGGAACGATGGGGTTGGGTTCATTCCACAAAAGAAATAGCGGACTTTGAAAATATTACGCTGACAGAAGCCTACAAGTTACCTGTCATACACTATTTGAATAGTCTAGCATATTTAAAAGATTATAATAAACACAAAGAAGCATTATATAAACAATGGGAGTTGCGACACAGGAACAAGTAGATGCCTTATTCAATATAGGTGGCAGAAGGCTCAAAGAAAATGAGTACATTGTTGAAGTAGAAAATGCTTTACAACAGAATGT
>JACCDP010091572.1_pt1 | contig 15523 bp, 7 predicted proteins | sample 7445841 | NCBI WGS metagenome assembly JACCDP01 (sample SAMN15323441, study PRJNA562643) | freshwater metagenome | isolation source: river surface water | place: USA:Blue River Watershed | collected 2017-08-17 | reverse complement strand
TGACTGCGCTTTTTACCCGCAGACAACTCCGCTAAAACCTCTACATATATAGGGTTCTGAGCGTCAAGAAAGCGTTGGAACGGATCAATTTTCATAGACAAAAGCGTACACGAAACTGCTGGAGCGCCAAGCTTGCAGCGGGTTGTAGCGGAGTCGGTTTTCTTGTAAAATCAAGCGCTTGTGGCGATTTAGCTCAGTTGGTTAGAGCGACGGAATCATAATCCGCAGGTCCGGGGTTCGAATCCCTGAATCGCCACCACCACTTTTCTTTTCTCTGCTGTCAAAACAGCATCGCACAGTCGTGTACAGTGCTGCGGCGCTGTTTCAACAGTTAAGACGCTGCAAACAGCATGCGTGGGCTTAAGCAAACACAGCTCACGTACTGCACACCACCCACCCCTTCACGCACGCAAGTCAACGCACAGATTGCCAGACTTGAAACAGAGTGCGAAAGTGTGATACTTGCTGAGCGAGCCAACGTACTGACCAAGATAAAAGCTAACATCAAGCTTTATGGATTCAAAACTTCAGACTTTAGGGGCGCACTCGCTACACGTAAGAAACGTGGGAAAGTGGTAAAGATGGTGACAACAAAGAAATCTGCGAAATGACAGTTTCTCTATCGCTACACAAGCTTTTATACCATTCACTCAAATGACAACTAAATGAGATGAAATAAATGTCTATAACCGAAATTCATAAGCTAGCGGATAAGCAGAAGTGGATGAAACGATTTCTCAACTCTTATAAGGGTGAAACTCAAGGGGAAACAATTCATTATTACGGAAGTAACGTACGTTTTTTTCTTGCTTCAGATTCTGAAAAAGAGCTAGGGTTTGTTCGAATAAGTGATAAATCCAATCACTTTAGTAGCTTATGTCCATTTAAAGTATGGAACTTGACAGATGGTTATGTAAAAGAACCGTATAGGGGGGCTGGGGTTCTAAGAATGCTAATAGATTACGTTGTAAAAGAGTGTGATGTTCGAATGATGTTTATAGAAACAGATCGTTTCAAAAAAAATATTGACTACTATAGATCACTTGGATTTAATAACAATTACGCAGTTAGAAATGGGGCATTAACTTGGGCATTTCAAGACGATATCTGGCCTTACGTGCGTGTGCGAAATAACACTTTAGATTAGACTAACTCAATCGTCTTCTGCTTCAGAGCATCATTGACGTCTATGTAGCATTAAGCGATTGAAATATTTGCGTCACTAGCGATGCTTTCTAGCTTCCTAACGCGGACTCCTTCGTCTGCCACATTAGTGATTCCAGTACGTGTTGGGCTGTAACCTTTGCCCTCAGATATGGCACAGTTTCGAAACAAGCGGTGGAAGTATTAGCACAATGTGTTGGGGTTCCAACCTTTACTTGGACGATTTTGTGAGTAGAAAAGCTTCTCGCTGAGTGCCTTGGGTAGAAACGCACATACATGGGTTTGTCGCTGTTTGAGGGGCTTATCGCTGACAAACACCGTACCACCCTTACGTCCTTTGATTTGCTTTTCGGACAAATGATCCGCTGGTTCGCGGTTCGAATCCCTGAATCGCCACCATCAAATTTTTTCAATTAACCCATCGACACTCGGAACAGACAGAGTGCTCGAATCTCAATCGCTCCGCCAAAATTACCTGTACTAACTTGCTCATGGCCGCATGAGCATGCCCGGAGCCCCCCACCATGCGGGGCTTTTTGCTTTGGGCTGTTGACCTCGCCTCGTTCAAAACAACCTCAAAACCCTGCTCAAAGCACTTTCTGCTCAAAACCTGTTCACTTGAGCAAGGCTAGGTGCGCCTCTCGAAAATGGGTTTTGCTGGGGCGCACTGATTGAACGGGGGTTAGCGGGCGGGGTGTTTGGGGTAAAGACGTCGTTTCTAGAGTTGGTGCAATTTATCCCACGCCTCCAAAATCAATCGACGAGTGCGGTACTCGCCAAACTGGCGAATCTCATTACTTTTGAGCCCTCGGAACGTTTCAGTGGGGTAGTCGTCGCCGTGGATGTCGGCGGGGTCGAGAATGTAGCGCAGTTCATCCCGGGATAGCCCGTACAGGTGGGCGTAGTAGGCATCAAGTTCAGCTCGCAGTAATGCGCGACGTTCAAGATTCCACGCAAACGGTGGACCGTTGAAGCCGAGGTCTCGTGCGAAAGGCGCAAGGTCCTGTGCGGTGTATGTGAGTTCGAGGATGCGTGGGACGATGAAGTCGAGGTCGGTAGGGGTGTAGTGGCGAGGCATCAGAGCCGGAAACTGCTTGTAGTAGCCGTAGGTCATGTTAGTACCGCCTAGCTTTTGGCGCACTATAAAGTCATATACAAGCGCAGACATATTGCCCAAGAAGGCGGCAGCTCGTTTGTTGTCGGAATCAACGAACCAAAGTGGCATAGAGTGGCCAACAGCTACCCGCGGAATAACGCTTGATATGAAACTACGCTCATTGGTGCTATTGGTAATATTGCGCCATCCCATTAACCACTGTCGAGCTTGCCGCCCCGCCAGCGCGGACTCTTTGTCACTGTCCTTGATCCAGTAGCGCGGCTGGGCAAAGCTGGCTGGATCACGCTTTTCAGCATCGGTCATGTCACGGGAATCGCGGCCATTGTCTTCGTAGGTAGCCCATCGGTGGTCGAACTGATGCACCATCTTGGCTTCGTACAGCGGAACCCAAACGGCGCGGTCGGTTCCGATCCAATTGGGGCCGTCGCGCTGCGCTCCGTCGGCGGTAAGTTCGGCGGCGGTGCGGAAGAGACCGCTGTCGTTGGACATGTGGATCATCGCCAAGAACGAGATCCCCCAGGGGTTCCCTGCCGCGCCCTTGCTCTCGTCGATTAGCACCGGCACTCGGCTGTAAATTTTCTTGGTTAGCTCGGCGTCTGCTTGCGAGCGGAATACGGGGCAAGTTCGTGTATTGGGATTAAGCAACGCGATTTCAGTACCCGATAGCGTAAATGAACGGCGGTCATCATCAAGCTGAGTTGTATTCGTGGCAAAGAATACAAACCTTGCGGATTCTTCTCGACCAAGTGTTAGTGCACAGAACTTGTAACTGCGATGCACAGACGAAAAAATTGCTTCTCGATTCTCGAAATCATAAAGACTGGCGATACATCCACAAGTTGCAATAGCATCGAAAAACGCTTTTGTAGAGTCGTCAGTAGCGATTCCGGTAGGGATGATCATACCGGCCCGTCCGTTGAACGCCAATTGTGAGTCAGCGAGTAGACCGGTGAGCTGAGCAATCGTTTCTGCAAAAAGAGCGTAGAGGTTAACGTCGCCGACACCTGTGAGCGGGAAGCGCTCGCTGTCGTGGGCAAAAAGACTGGTGCCCTCGGCCCCACGTTTAGCCATAATGAAGTCACGATAAAGGCGCTTATCTGCCGGGCTAGCGCCTGGGAGGTCTAGCGCCTCAATCAGCCGGGTACGGGCAGCAGCGTTTGCCGCGGTGGCGATCTCAGGATTGCGCGGTCCAAAGAATTCCTGTTCCTGCAGCTTGATGCGCTCCCATGGCGGATTGGCCAGCACCACATCGAATCCACCCTGCGCGAACACCTCTGGGAAAGCCAGACGCCAGTGGAAAAACTGGAAGTCCGCAGCAAGTTCGGTAGTAAGCTCGGATACGCCGGGACGCATAGGTTGACCTTCGGCAGCGCGCACCAGATCACCCGAGAGCGGCACCTTAGTGGCACTCGCGGTGGTCTTGGGAGCGAAGAAAGCCGCACAGAAGAGATCGCAGCGTAGACGCTCTTGGGCCAGTTGCTGGTCAGCTTCAGCTTGGATGAAGGCGGCACGCTTAGCAGCGATCGCTTCCACCGTATCCTCTGGCATGGCCTCCAATGCGACGTGCATAGTGGCTAATTGCTGAGCGACCTCAGCCTTAAAAAGTTCGGCTTGACGACCGCCAGCTTGGCTGCGGTTACTACGCTTCAATGAGGTACAGATCGTCCTATCATCTCCGGAAAGCGGCGTGTATGCCTTATCCGGAATACCTTCTTTCATGATCGCCGGATCGAGAATTCCCACCAACGAATTTCCGTGCCGAACATGGTGATCGAGAAAGCCAAGCGGCTTGCCTGGCTCCAGTGTCTCAAGCCAAAGCGCCGTCTGACAGAGCTCAACTGCGAGCGGGTTTAAGTCCACGCCATAAATACAGCGGGCTACCACCTCCCGCAGGGCGTGACGGAAGACCTGCGCCTCAGACACATCACTTTCGGCATCTAGTCTGGCTACTTCGGCGGCGATCCGGCGAGCGGCGGCAAGAAGAAAATGTCCGGAGCCACAAGCTGGATCGATTACTTTGAGTGCTAGTAGCGCTGCTCTTGGCTCGCTCTGAGCTAGCGCCTCTTTGATCTTAGGCTCAAGCGCAGACTTAATGAGCTCTTGAACGAGTGAGTCAGGCGTGTAGTAACTTCCAGTAAGCTTTCTTGCGGAGCCGCGTGCTTCGCCCTCTGCTTCGTCCCCAATGAAACCAAAGCGCCAAGGATTTGTGTCGACATTGATAATTGGCTGGAGCTCCAGCAAGCTCTCATAGACGCTGCCGAGCTCCTCCGTATCCATGTCGCGATAATTCAGGCGAGCAAGCACTGCGCCGGCCTTAAAGAAACAAAGGGACCGAACAGCGGCCACTAACGATTTATTGGGTAGCTCTGACGAATCCAGATCCGGACATTTGTCCGATGAAAACAACCCCCCTAGGGCTGGCAACCCTAAAGGCTCCGCTCCATTATCTAGGCTGCGTATCGTGACCAAAAGCTGCTGCCACAGATCCGAGTGCCGATCTGCACGACCTTTTAGTGCACGATCCCGCAATAAATTGGCACTGTAGCCCTTTGCGTAGAGCTCTCGCTGAGCCGGGGTGGCGCATGGAGAATGAAGCAAGCCACGATCTTCAGCGGTGTAGAGCAAGATCAATCTATAGACAAGCCGTAGAAGCTGCTTAAAGTAAACTTGGGTCGTAAGCTTTTCGCTCGCTAACGCCTCGCGCAACGCGCTGTTATCAGGGTGCGCAATAAACCCGTTACCTAGCTGGCGAAGGGTCTCAGTAACGCCGTCCCGGAGCTTTTCCAGAGCTCTTTCGCCAGTCTCCTGTGCTTGACCGTGCCATTGCTCAATTATTGGGGGGTTAGTACGGTGATTATCGCTACTGGGTCCGAACCGACTTCCGTGAATTAAGAGCCAGAGTGCGACAAAGTCTGCAAAACGCTCCTCTTCAAAAATCCTTGAGAGATCTGCTTCGATGTAGGCTGGACGCGTCAGGCTTGGATTGTCGCGAAGTATTCTTAAACTCAATCCATTTGAAACAATGCCCCACTGTGCAGAGTCACTGGCATTGAGGAGCTCTTGGATTGTTGAGCTGGGGGAACGCCGGCGGCCCTCTGAGGCAAAACGCGCATCGCTACGATCAATCTCGGATGTGTAAGGGGCAAATAAAACAGGCGTCACACCAAATATGTAAGAGACAGGGAAGTACCGGTCATCAATCTGTAAGTTAGTCTGCGCGGTCCAAGTCTCAAAGCCCAGTACTCGTGCAAAAAGCGGGGATAACCAATACTTACTTGTGACTTCGTCTGGCTTTGCGCCAGCCTTGTCTCTACGTAACTTAAAATCTGCCCAAAGCGCTGTAGCGATGCGCCAATAGCGTCCAATCTCGTCTTTTAAATTCAAACCCGGCGGTATGCCATAGTCGCCTGCAGATTGATGGTCAGCTTTGAGTTCCAATAGCTTGCTAATGAACTCCGCTGGAAGAAGACTGCCTTCTATCCGCAGGGCATCGAGATTCAGTTCGCTTTTTTTCATACTCAAAGACTCGGCGCTGGCAAAAGAACATACAAGCCAATCACATCAACCGGCAGACACGGCGTTACGTCATATTTAAGGAATCGAGCTTCGGATGCCTGCCGAACGCGCCGATGGTCCTCAAGTAACTCATTTGCGCGCTGCTTTGCTAATTGTTCCAATGCTGGCTGAACAGTTGGAAGCAAAGCAAGTGCCTCGGAGAGTTCGCGCTCTCGCCTAGCGGGGTCCATATTGCGGGCGGGCTCAGCTGCCATTAGAGCGGCAGCATCAGTATCGCCAAGTATTTCGGGTTGAGCGCCCCCACGCAGCGCCACCACGAGAGCTTCCTCAGCTAAAGCGACACGCTGATTGCCACGATAGCTAATCAATAGCTGCGTTCGCAGGCGCAGCAACGCAACAATGGTCTTGCTGCTAACGTCTCGCGTAAATACGGCGCCGCTGCGCGCAACGAGCTCAGGATTTGCTCCATCCAGAGCCCGCTCTGCAAGATAGTCTGCAAAGCCAGCCACCAAAGGATGACTACGATGGATATGATGGGGATCAGCAGGCCTACGAAACTCAACTCTGAGTGAGTCTCCGGCAATCCCCACACCTTCAAGCCGATCTTTTAGAACCGCCGGCAAGTGACGCAAGGGCAGCTTAAAGCTATCTTTAATCGGGTCAAGAGATGCTTGCATACGCTCGGCTGCACGACGAATAAACCGCTCAACGTCATCTTGGCTTCCCAGTGATCCGATTGCCTTGTTCCACTCCGGCAACACATCATCCGGTTTAAGTCGTCTCTGGGCAAAGATTGTGCGGCTCTGGGCAGCTTTTTCACGCGCGCTTTCCCAGTCTTTGCTGACAGCGTCCTCGATGTCACCAAAGCCAAACAGGTCATCTGTTTGCTCCTTGATTCTTCCGGTTCCCCGCTTAAAAAGAACACCTTCCATAACGGCCTGCATGACTTTGCCGGAGTTGTCCGGCATCGGAACAGACACACCCAACTCTTTACGAATGCGCTCGGCTTTTCTCAGTATGACCTGTAGCACGGCACCGTCCACCGGATTATTCTCGCCATATAGAAGAACTGTTCGAACAACTTTTGACGCCTGACCAAATCGATCCACGCGACCTTCTCGCTGCTCGTGCCGCGTCGGGTTCCATGACAAGTCATAGTGCAAGACGGCATCAAAGACCCCTTGAAGGTTAATACCTTCGGATAAGCAATCTGTGGCGACTAATATTCGTCGATCAAAGTCGGCTAGGCTTGCGACCTTCGCCTCGCGCTCTTCAGGGGCCAATTCACCGGTAACAACCTCTACAGTAAAGTCTGCTTTCGCGAACTTATTGCGTAGATACTCACCCACGTAATGCGCGGTAGGGATGTACCGACAAAAGACAACAGGGTTATGTCCCTCACGCACGATTTCATCGAGTTGAGAGATGAGCATTTTTAGCTTGCCATCCTTCTCGGGGCCTCGTAATGCCTCTGCTCGAGACAAGAACGTCGCTAAAACAGCCGCGTCCGGATGAGATATATCCTCTTGTGTAAGAACACCAGGCTGGGAGTCGTCGCTTGAAAGATCTCCGTCACTATCACCGTCAAATACTGTTTCTGACCCGAGGCGATCTAGCTCATCAACTTTAGATTTCTCGTCACCCTCGGTAATTGAGCGAATTCGCGTACGCAAGGCAGTCGCTGCCGCCGCAGGACTTGAGCTAATGCAGCGTAAAAGCGCCAACGCAGCCCACCAATTCATACGCTGCTTCAAAACAGACTGGTCTTTTACCGATTCAACGAGTCTCTGGGCATAGTCAAGCACATCGTTAAATAATGAACCCCACTCTCCGCCAAGCTTGTATGCTGCCTCGCGGCTTAGGCGATCTGGGAAGACCGACGTGTCTTGCCACTCGGCGATATCCGCTCGACGGCGTTGAACAAAATGGCTGGCGAGTCGCTCGCGAGACTTTTCACGGGCTGCACCGGTCAGCTCATGGAGCGTTTGAAATTCAGGGTTTAGCAGTCCCAAGAGATTATGAAAAGCCTCTTCATCTCCGCTATGAGGCGTAGCGGTTAGCAACAACATATGGCGTTCGTGGTCTTCGGCAAGACCCGATAGCACCTTATAGCGCTGGTGGCGAGTGGCGTTACTAGCCTGCACGCACGTATGTGCCTCATCCACAATTACAAGTTCGGGGCAGGCACGCAGGAATTCGTCCCTTCTCCGGTCTTGTTTTACATAGTCAAGACTCACCACGGTCACGGGATAAGTATCAAACAGTGAGGTGCCCGCAGGCAGACCCCGCTCCAGACGCGCTGCAGTCCCAGTCGTCACCACCTCCGAGGCAATATTAAATTTCTTAGCTAGTTCCCCTTGCCATTGTTCGCATAGATGTGGCGGACACAGGACGGTGAACCGATTTATCTCGCCACGATCAAGCAATTCCCGAACTATAAGGCCGGCTTCGACTGTTTTACCAATTCCAACGTCATCAGCAATCAGCAGGCGCACCGTATCCATCTTCAGCGCCATTAGAAGAGGGACTAACTGATAGGCTCTCGGTGCAAATGCGAGGTTCCCAAAGCTACGAAAAGGTCCAGCACCTGAGCGAAACGCCAGTCGCATAGCATCCCGCAATAAAAGCCCAGCAGCTTGCGTCCCAATATGACTTGTATCGGGCGGCGGAAAGGTCGCTGATTCGATCGGTTGCCGTTCGAGCGGAACGTAGATCACGGTCGTCTCTTCATCACCGGCGCCAAGGGGTCTGAGATGAAGCTTATCGGCCTCTGACTCAGGCAAAACGATCCATTCGCGACCTCGAGCCTTGACCAGGCTTCCAGGTTGGTAGGTCGTAATCATTAAGCAGATCCTTTACCGAATACGTCCGGATACTGCGCAAAGATCCCCGGCCAAGCTTCTTGTTCCTTCGGAAACCGGATGACCTCAAAGCCCGCATCACGCAAAACTTGATTCTTTGCTGTATCAATCTTCATTTGGTGCTCCACTTCATGGTGCGGACCATCGATAAAGACAAGAGCTGGGGAGTCGCCCGCATAGCCAAAGTCAGGCCGCACCATATAATCACTCATCGAAAACTGTGCACGATCCGGTAACCGATAGCCTTTTTTTCGAACAAAAGAGAGCCACGTCTTTTCAAGGCTGCTGCCCGAAAGCCGCTCCAACTCCGCATAGTGTTCGTCTGCGCTACGCCCCTCCGTGCCACGCTTTGGCTCAGCTGTTGTAAGACGACAGAGCATATCTAGTACGACTTCGTTTTTTCGTTGAATAAATTTATGGTCAGTTTGATTTCCATAAGAGAGCAGGCAGCGATAGCAGCCAGCTTCGCAGCCTTCATCAGTATTGATGAGCTGATCTACTTTCCAAACCGAATTTTTTGGTTCGTAATGGGCGACTCTTAAGGCGCGCTCGGCAACCCGTCTCAGGGCTGCAGGTTCATTAGCAATTCGGGTCAATACCCCCGCACCACCTTCGGCTGATTCATAAAAAAGAATAGCATTGCGCTGATCACGCCTAGGCAATGGCTCCGCAGCAAGCTCGGACTCCTCTAGCTGAAACTCGGCTTCAATGCCGCGCTTAAGCATGTACTGAAGCGTGACCATTTCCTCTTCCTCTAGGATCTCTCCCGGATAAAAGACAAGGATGTTTCTTCGGTCTTCCACAAAGGGCACGATCCTTTGAACGACTTGCCCGGTGTCGCTACTGTCGTCATCCTCGGGAGCCTGAGAGTCCTTTGCCCAGATTCCGGTATTTGTGTCGATATTAAAGCCGTAGATTGATTTCTCTTTGCGGCGTTTCCAACCGAGATTCATCCGCCATACCGTAGCTGCTGGCCCGTAGTGCACGGTAGCGAGCACCGCACCGTCCAGATCAAACCGAGTCTTGATTACCTGTAGCGCTCCGTTTTCCTCTGCATACTGCAAGGTAGTGAGCATTTCGTAACCTTGGCGTACGCGCTCCTCTTCATCGGAAGTAATTCTTGTTGCCCGCCGCGTACTAACGTTTTCCACGCGATATAAGTTAGGCAGGGTTAAACCGCCTTCAAGCAAGGTGCCACACGCCGTGCAGCGCTCAAGCTGTAGTTGATCCCCAAAGTGTCCGTAGCCGCAGGACGGACACATCCGGGCCACACGGACAGGAAGCTCAGAGCTCGTGGCATCGGCCGCTCCTTGATCACGGACTCCAAGAAGTACCTTCCTGACGCGATACTGACTGCCTTCGTGATAGATCAAGCTCCTAGGACCAAATTCTGCGAGCCCCAAAAATCGGGGTCGAGTAAGGAACGTATCCTTTCCAACTCGCTCTTTACGCGCAGGCATGAACGCCATCAAGGGCAAGCGCGGGAAGTTATAGCCCGGCAAAAATCCCTGACTCGCAAGATAACGATAGGTATTGAAGTCTGAGTTCGTCGTTGCCGATGACTGAAGCAGAAGATCCTGCTGAGTCTTTGCTTCGTAGTACCTACGATCTGCCTCACGCCGATCAAGTTGCGTCGCAGCCGCGTTCATACGCACGGCGTGAGCCGCTTGCATCTGATGCGTTGTTGCCTGATAAAGCGTTCTCCAACGATTAACCCCATCATTAAACTGTCGGAATGCTTGCTTAATCATGCGCTCGGCCCAACCTGCAGCGAACCAATGCGCCTGAGTTGGGCTTAACTCATTACTGAGCATGCTCAGTACAGTTGCAAAAACCTTATTAGCCCGCTCCCTTGGCGCCTCAGTATCCATATTGGCGATCAAATCCTCCCTTAGTGGGAGGCTTGGATCGTCCATTTTCAGCAATTCACTCACCGAGCCCGAGAGCCGTTGGCGGGTCTCACCCAGCCATACCGCGTGCAAGTGACTGCGTATTAAATCCTCATTTGCCAAATCCAATAGTGGCGGCGTAACGCTACCGGCGACCATCCGGACTGGGTCAGCGAAGTAGTACTGGTCATGCGGGCTTTTTGCTGCGCAGTAGGTAAACACCAGTGCCGGCTGCCCGCTTCGACCCGCCCGGCCGCTCCGCTGTGCATAGTTAGCCGGAGTTGGCGGGGTATTTCGCATGTAGACCGTGTTTAGGTCAGAGATATCGACACCCAGCTCCATTGTTGGAGAGCAAAAAAGTATGGGTAACTCTGCGGCTCGGAACCGCTTTTCTCGATCTTCTCGATCGGCTGGATCAACCTGGGCCGTATGCTCCCGTGCTTCAAGCGATTGCAACAGGTGGTTACTTTGTAGCAACGCTGTTGCCACATTTGAATACAAGTCGCGAAAGAACTGGTTGTCCGTCTTCCTGTCGTGTGTGGCAAAAGACTGGCTTTCTTCAGGCTTACTCAGTTGCCAAACCAAGGCGGCAGCGGTTACCTGGAAGGCTTGTTTACTTCCGGGCACTTCTAGGGGCTGAACTAGGCCCCCTTCGGTTAATGCAGAAAGTAACGACGTAAGAATTTTCTCGAAGTAATCCTCGTTGAATTTTTCCGGCCAGGGGGATGCCGCGTTTTCGCCCCATAAGCTTTGCTTACGAATCTCCCTCGAAAATCGCGACCTAAAAGACAGATAAGCCGCGCGATCATCTTGTTGATTTAGCTGCGGGGGCTTAGAACCCAAGACAAGGTAACGCGCAGGCTGCTGCCTCTCGTCCTCGTTAAATGCCCAGGGTTCACGAAGGTGACTAAAACTACTTTGCTTGACCTGCTCTTGCTGATCTGGATCAAGGTATCGAGCCTTGATACAGAGCTCCCGACGCATAAGATCTAACAGATGACGAGTTACACGTTCTCGCACCACTGGCGATGCCTGGGAAAGCAATGGCGGTGCCGCATCCCATAGCGATTGCTCAGCGCAAACGGCATCTAGGGACTGATAGCCAATATCCAACAATCCCAGCTGCTCTAGGTTCGGATTTGTAACCCGCCAACCGCGACGTAGATCAAAATAGAGACGGTAACCCAAGACATCGCGGAGTGTTTTTCTCGCCTGATCTTCAGCCAAGAATCTTGCTTCCGGATTGGCCATAAACTCGTGCTTGGCAAGTGCTAAGACTTCATAAACCGACTGAGCAAGAATTTCGTCTGTGACCTGCCCTTTTTTCTCGACCGCCGCAAGTAAGGCGCCACGTAAGAGCAGTATCTGAATGAAGTCATTAAAATGCCCCGACTGTAGCGATGCATCTTGACGGTTATCAGAGAATCCCAGGAGCTTTTTGGCCTCCGGTTTGAGTTCACTTGCTTCCTCGAGCAAATAGCGCATCGCGCTAAGCGTGAGGATAGTGGTCGCAGAGCTACGGCCCTCCGAACTTAAGCTCGACAGCTTTGTGATGTCACTTCGAACAGTAGCATCGTGACTAATTCCGCAAGACAAACAAAACCTGAATGAGCCCGGAATAAACCAAGCATGCATACCACCGCTAGACACCTCACCAGACGTATCAACCAATACTGATACGGGACAATTCTTCTTGTAGTTGCTCTTTAGCCCCGGCGTCGCCCTTGAAAAGTCAATCCACTCCTCAGGGAAGCTCTCCAGACTGGCGTTATCGAACTTACCAGTTGTGTCTGGCATCAAAAAGCCGAACTTTGCGCCGTCATCACCATCCTGGTCTTCGCGACTTCTGTCACCCAGTTCTCTTGGCTCAAACGTATCAGGCGAGGCTGCTGGGCCGTTTGCCCAAATTGGGAAGTATTCCTGTCCGCACTCCCTACAAAAAACCGTGTTAAAGAGTTTTTTATTGGTGTGACCTGGCTGGAACTGCTGACCCTTTACGTCGAGATAACGCTTACTCTCAGGCTCTAATGTCGAGAAGAGGTCACCCGCTCCCGAGATGAATTGGTGCAGCCTAAAAGCAAAAAGACGGCTCCTATCGTCGAAAGGCTCCCTCTTCGTGCGATACGCGAGCAGCAAGAACTGCTCAAGCTTTGAGAGGCACGATTCACGAGAGACTCCTGTTGTTTCCGACAGTTGAGTTGCGGCATCAAGCAAAGTTCTGGGTTTAGCTCGTACCCACTTCCCAGCCTCTTCGCGAAGCCCTAGGTTTAACTCCACCCAGTTCGCTAGGGCACTGCCTCGCAGACTCTCGTAATCGGCCTCTTCGGGAATTTCGGCAGAGAGCTGAGCCTTGAGCGCTTCCAAGTCAGTAGCCGCATCGCCCGTCGTTACTCTTTGCAACGTCTCGGTGATGATATTTGCTGTCGGCACCGACGTTCCAAAGAGCTTGCTGGCAACCCCTGCGACTACCGAATTGCGCTCCTCCGGGGTCCCTTCGGTTGCCATGGTTGCTGATGTGCCAACGCATAACAGCTCCGGATTTAGCGCGGCACGCACTCGCCTAACCAGAAGGGCAACATCTGCCCCTTGACGACCGCGGTATGTATGGAGCTCATCCAGTACGAGGAACTTTAATCCTTTAGCAGCACGGACAATCGCTTTGTCAACCTCGTCTTGGCGTGTCATCAAGAGCTCTAACATCATAAAGTTTGTGAGGATGATGTCAGGCGGATTTCTCGCGATCTGATCCCGCTCTTCGCTACTCTCTTGCCCGGTGTAACGAGCAAATGTGACGGGCTGAGCGCTGGGAGGGTAACCTAGCTGAAGAAAACGGGTCAGCTCCTCGCGCTGGCTGTTCGCAAGCGCATTCATCGGATAGATCACGATTGCTCGTACGCGATGCTCCTGGTTTCCAGCAGCGCGCTCACGAAGGACATGATCAACAATCGGGATGAAGTAACTGAGCGACTTACCAGAGCCCGTACCTGTCGTTAGAACGTAGCTCTCACCACGTTGGGCAGCGCGTATTGCCTCTTCCTGATGTTTATGCAGCCGCAGCGTGACACCGAACTCACTCGCGGTTTTTCCAGCCCGAAAAATCCTTGCGCATTCTTTGTGCAGCACACGCTCTTCAACTAACTGCTCAACACTTCCCCCACTCACGAAACTAGGATTGAGCTGAACCAGTGGTGCCGGCCAAAAGACGCCGTTGTCATACTGGCCCTGAAGGTATTCTTTGATGTCTGCAGCCTGAGGCCGGGTAAAACTGCGGGTAAAGGACTCGTAGTCACCAATCAATCGTTCGCGAAACTGGAATACGTCCATCGGTCACTTCCCCTTAATAGCTTTTAGCGGCGTGGAGCGGCTTTTTGGAGGCAACACGCTTTCGTTCGTCAATCCACCCCTGGATATCCTGCAGTTGGAATCTCCAGGTTCCTGCCACTTTAAAGCCGGGCAGCTTGCCTTGTTGGGCGAGCCGGTAGATCGTCTTTTCATCTACGCTCAAAAAGCCTGCAACGTCGCGGACGGTCATGGCTGGCGGAGGCTGTTCTGCCACTGGTGTTCTCCCACATAATGGATATGATCAGTATAGTGGAAGATAGGGCAAACCAGTCCAATCTTTGCAAAAAGATCATGATGCCGTGCGGCAGTATCACTGGGTGAGCCACCGTCGGCTATCCAGCCAAGCATAGACGTCAGGAAGGAGAGACCATATGGGAAAGACTACATGCCAGGAGGGTAGCCCCGCGAAGAGGCGAGTCATTAAAGATCCAGAGGATCAGAAGAAGCCGCCTCTAAGGATCAGCCACATTGTTTACGGCAGGGAGAGGCGGGGCAACCGCGTCTATTACCTTGTCGATCCAAAAGGCGGTGGGGTTGAAAAAAAGATTGCGGAACAGGTTGTATTGCATCGCTGGAGAAGGCGAGTCTTTTCCGGATTTACGTTCAGCGGGGGTCGTTTGAACTCAAGTGTTTGGCGCGTGCTGCCAAGCGTTCTTGGAGAGGACCTCGCAAAATGGCCGAAACTTAGCGAAGCCGAAATGCAACGGCAAATTGACGCTTGCCGGGAGTCAATGCGAGAGGCCCATGCAACGCTTCCTGCCGCTAACGTTCTCAAGGCTTTGTTTGAACACTGTGGTATCAAGAGATTGAGGGCAATCGTCGCTCGACACACTGATCCGGCTCGAGTTGAGAACTTCGGTACACCGGACTTATTCCTTTACGCAACGGACAACAAAACCGGCAAGGTATCCATAGCCAGATTTGTCGAGGTCAAAAAGCCAGAAGAGCAACTGAGCGATGACCAGAAAGAAGAGATCAACTTCCTGCAATCGCTGGGCTTCCATGCCCGAGTGCTACGACTGATCGAGCGTGAAGATAGCTAGATAACTAATACGCGCACGCGTGCGTACACACGCGTATGCATGCGCGCCATATTCACCGTTGAACAGAGTTTCAACAATTGGAGAAAGTCTCTCCTTGACCCAGGTGCAGCGGCATCCATAGCTTGAAAAAAGGCAATCCGCCGATTTTCAACATGGAGGCTGTATGGCGCGAACCCCATTCCCGATTCGAGAGCGCAACTGGCTTGGTGGCCCGGTCGATATAAAGAACCCTCAGTGGGTGCACCAGAACCTGCAGATCTATGGCGACGCAATTCCCACGATTGCGGCCGCCTTTGGGACTGAAGATCCCTTTACTGCGCTGGGCTACCAGGGGGACCCGTTCACCCGCAGCATTGAGAAGTGGGCGGCGCGGCCCTGCCAGGTCGATGACTCGTATCTGATCTCTTATGAAACCTTTTTAGAGCCTGCCACTGCCTTTTGCGACTTCTTGGCAAGCCAATACGGGCTGCAGCTGCGCTGCGAATACATTCTGCCCTTCAAGATCCGAGCCAAGTATCACTACGCGAACTGGAAAAAGCGGGTCGTTCGATATGACGACCTTGGTAACCCGATCTAGAATGGATCAGAGAC
>JACCDP010395194.1_pt1 | contig 15529 bp, 18 predicted proteins | sample 7445841 | NCBI WGS metagenome assembly JACCDP01 (sample SAMN15323441, study PRJNA562643) | freshwater metagenome | isolation source: river surface water | place: USA:Blue River Watershed | collected 2017-08-17 | reverse complement strand
GTTTGGATTTTTAAAGTTTCCATTTTGTTTTTTCAGAGATTATAGTGGTGACTCCACTTTTAGCGATGATGGAATGACTTGAACATTCAGGCCGCCTGCGGCACATCACCAAACCCGTTATGAACAACTTCCATTGAAGGATTACCATTGTCCGACCTTCGCACACCCATACCACTTGCATTGATGGATTAACTTACCAAAGTGTTCCATTGTGTGGTTATACAACTAAATTGTTTATTCGTAGCAGTTTCTTGGTTATCGTCCCTGTGGTTCTACGATTCATTGTATATCGCTAGACTGAGAATGTGTTACCTGTCCTATTCAAGTTTTCTATTGCCCTGTTCTTATTTCATTTTGTGTAGTGGCTTCTTGCCCTGTTGATGATGATTAGGCTAGTAGCGAATAGAATTGACTGGATGGGATTCGTTTTAATTAGGTACTTCACTTATACTGAGTTTTTACAACTGATTGGGTGAATTGTCAATTGGTTATGGTGGCCACAACCCGAATCCGTATTTCAAAGAACTATGACAATATTAAAACATTTATTTAATATACCAAAATAAATTTATAGTATAAACATAACTTATTGGTTATCAATCAGTTATATGACCAATTTTGGCTGGTTTTAGCCTGTTTTTAGGCTATTTTGGGGGGTTTTTAGGGGGTTTTTATGGGGGGTTAAATGCTGCCCTGTTGAGCATATATTCGTTCAACAGTCGTCCTCATCCATATCATTTTGTAAGTGTAAAATCTTATCACGTAATGATTCATAATCGCCACGAATGTATATCGCAGAATTATCTTGTAATGTTAGAATTTGTATTTCGGGTAACAATTCTTGTAAATAGTATATCTCATCAAGCCTTATCATCCTTCTAGCGAAATCGTATTGGATGTCAAAGCCTAATTCCTGCCAATTAATTGTTCTGTCTTTTAATAAGACCTCAATTTCTAGCCACATACTACGTTGAATATACTTTTGTTTGTATTTCTGTTTTTCTTTTGCCATCTACTAATGTCCTGCTATGTGATAATTCAACCCAATATCCACCAATTTCCGATGGGTTAAATCCTTTTTCTACTTCCCAACCATTCGCTTTGTAACCTTGTTTCCAACAACCTGTACGAATATGGTATACCTTATGCAAATTTACATCATATACGTTACTGCTAGTTATTTTTTCTATCGTTGAATGAACGCAATATTGTGTATGTGTGTGTCCTAACCATATTAAATCAGCACCCTCAACATAGGTACTCATCCTGTTATGTTCAATAATACCTTTTGTAACCCTAGCATTACCACCGCTACCATGATGCATTTTAATATAGAAAGCAGCGTTTGAGCCTGATACGTTAAATGATAACACTACCCAACCTTGATAGCCTGTGTGTTGTGTATTACTGCCACCTTCTTTGCGTAACATATAACACAATCTATCTAGTGGATTTGTTTCATAGTTCTTTGTGATAGCAGTTTCGTGGTTGCCATCTGCCATTACTAATATGTTTTTAGCGTATGGCTTTAAGAATTCGTAGGCATCTTCAATTACAAGGTCAAAATAGTTATCTCCTAAGTATTCTTTTCTTATAGCACCCTTCATATGCCTTCTGTCGCTTTTACTTTGCATCATATCAAAGAAATCGCCATTAACTAGAATGATAGCATTCTTTTCAAGTGCTTTGTCAAGTGTGCTTTTTAGTAGTTCCCTTTCACAACTTTTGCTATCAAAGTGTACATCGGATAATAGAAGTAGTGTTACATCTTTTGTTCTAACATCAATTTTCGTGATATTGTTACCTAGTTTATTAATAACCATCTTTTAAGCGTAATCTTTAAGACCCATAATAAAATAATTATTACTAAAATTATTAGTAATGTGTTTCTTTGATTTGTTCTGTTCTTTATGGTTTCTTGTAATTTCTTATTATCAGCATTCACTTTTGCCAATTTTTGACTCATATCTTTCATTTGTAAGTCAAATAATGCACTTTTCGCTGTGTTTTCTTGATACACAATTTTTTCTTTTGATTTTGTAATCTTTGGTACTTTAACAGGTGGACAGATTGTGTCCTTATAAACTATATCTCCTTTTATATAGAATGGAACTTTGATGCTATCCCCTTTGATATATTCATAGGTTGTATCAATCTTTTCAATAATGATAGTGCTATCCTTCACAGGATATTTTTCAGCACATATCTTCGCTATTTTCTTTTCAGAAGCACAACTAACAAACAATAAAAGTATTAACAGGTATCTCATATTTTCCCGAATGATTGATATTGCTGACATTTGTCGTATAAATAACAAAACTCTTTCCACCATTTTTTCATTTCATAAACTTTTTAAGGCTAGTGATAATCGTATCAGGACTGAAAACCAGAACTAGACCAACTGCTATACCAAACGAAGCATCCGACCATTGTATTTCCTTGATGAATACACTCGTTATAGAAGCGACTATAATTATCATCCCTAGTAATGTTGTTTTCCATTCCTTGTAGTTTTTTATTTTCATATCAATACATAGTTATTTTTATCAACTTTACCCTTATTATACATATCTAACAGGGTTCTAACACTATATCCAAATGTTTTTTCAAAATGTGGAGCATCAACAAATTTCCAATCGCCACCCCAAGTCCAACCATATTGTTTGAAAATAGTAACTACTTCAATCCAATCAGGTTTACCATCTCCATCAAAATCTTTTTTAGTTTCCCAACTAGCATTTTTACCATCAATCAAAACAATATCAAGTGCCAATCCGTAATTATGATAACTCATACCACCTTTTGCATTAGTTACAATTTTGCCTTTCGTTGTTCTACCCTGTGCAAATAAAGAATCCTGTTCTGCAAATGTTCTCAACGTATGAGAAAATCTACAAAATGCTTTACCTGTTAATGCTGCTGATATTTGAAAATAAATATCTCTAACTTCTTCACGAAGTTTAGGATGCATCAGTGCTATCCTGTCTATTGTTTTTTCGTCTATCATAATTTTGCTTTTCGTTTTTAATTTTATACACTAAATACACGATAGAAAGAATTGAAATTATCCAAGTGAAAACTATATTCACTAATTCAACTCCCATCAGTTGCATAGCATTAAAGAAAATCGCACCTAGTGTTGATGGCACTCCTAATTCATCTCGTTCAAACATTGTCATTGTGGTATTATTAAGTTGGGAATTGACATAAATTTAAAGGGGTAGGGTCTATGATTTCAACACTAGCAGAAACACCTGCCGTAAAATCATCAAACCTTTCTTGAAAGAACTCTATATTTATATTTTGATTTACATTGAAGCCGTATGTGTTATCTAATTTAAGTTTAGATATAACATCAATAGCAACTTGTAATTGGTCGCTTTGTAATTGTAGCCTATTAGATTTATCTTCTGCTAACAGGTCTGCGAATACTAATAATAATCTGTAACGCATAGTGCCTGTTACATAGGTAGATGGTTGAGTAACAACCCATAATACAGGATATTCTATTTCACCGCCATTATCAACGTAGTCATAGATATCACCCTCTCCGAATGTTTTTAGCATTGGATGGCTTTGTTGTATTGTTTTTATTTTTGCTATCAGGTTGCTTAAACTCATCTTTCTTTTTTAAATAATCTTTTAGTTTTTTTTCATTTTTGGTATATGCCATTTCTAATATGGTTTTTTATAACGATTACCTTGATACCTTTCGCTATATGGTCGTGTGTCCTCTAACTCTCCATTACCTAAATTGATAGCCACCCTATATTGATTGCTGATTGGCCATATTGCAGTTATATCACTTCCTGGATTTAAGTATTCAGGATATGTTTCACTATTCGCAGTAAGATAATTAATTGTTCGTTCAGCATACCATTCTGCGTAACCTTGATAATATTTGCTAATACTTTGTAATTCAGCAAATGTAGGTTGCTCACTATTCTCACTTGTTTTCTTTAAAACACCTTTGTTCACAAATTTATATTGCATAGCCATTGGCAACTCGCCTAATACATAGTTGAACAATGTGTCAGTCAAATAACTATCCAATAATGTTTTGTATTTAGCGTTACCAACCAAAGTAATATCGCCTGTGCTAATTAAATCTAATATCTTATTGTATAACGCACTACCAACCAAAGGATGTATAAATCTATCCTGTGTCATTTTGATAATTTGCGTAAGATTTTTAAGGTCTATATTATTTGAAGCAATCGTAAAATCTTTAAAAGATTGCTCACTAATCATTAAAATATTTGCACTCATCGTGAAGTTTTTTCAATTACAACATTTCGTTTCCATTCGTGTCTGCAATATGGAGTTGTTACACCTGTATCTGGGTTTGTGTACCATCCACCGCATAATTGAAACACAGAATATCCTAATTGGTCGCTGATATTTTGTATTTCTTCTCTTGTAAAATATAACTTACCACCATAAAGTTTTTGACACAATGGTCTGCTCTGTGATAATGGCTTCGGTACATTAGGCCTTTCCTCATAACTATATAAAATCTTGTAAGAAGTGATAGGTGTCAATTTCCTAATCGCTGAATCACCAATTTTAGTTACTGACCTTGTGATTGTACCATCTCTGCTAATTTTTTCTTTGATAACCCCATCATCTAACAAAGTATTCAACCTATCTGTTACAACACTTTTGCTTACCCCTGCCTTTTTTGCAATATCTTCTATTGTTGCATTTGGATTACCTTTGATAGCAGCCACAATGTTTTCTTGTACTGCGTTCAATGTGTATTCAGCAAAATCTTGGTTTCTAGTGAACTCATCCATATCGCTAAAAAACATTCTGTCTTGTTGTAATTGGATGAAGTTTTCTTGTGGTAAACCTTTGCCTTCAAATAATGCTAGTATTTCGTGGTCATTTTTAGTATGGCTACATGAAATCGCCATAGTTTCTGTTGGAACAGGTGTAACAACCGCTTGTTCTTGTACTTGTGGAGTTAATCCAACTAAACTTCTTAACTCATCTTGATTCATATTTTCTAACACTTTCTGTAATAGTGTAGGATTCAATGAATTAAGTGAATTAATAAGATTTTGACTAGAATCTGTTTCTTGTTTTTCAATCATTGGTAAACTTAACTTCTCTCTAATTTCATCCTGTGTCATATTTTGACTAATGATAGCCTCACCGAATTGGAATGAAATAGGTTCAGTTTTGTTTAAAAGCATTTCAGCCGTAATATCATTAAAAGAATATAGATAGTTGATAACTTGTTCTATCTCCTTTTGCTTGGCATTGATGTATGTATTTTGAAATAACTCACTAGCCTCACGTAATTCTGCCCTTCCACCTAATTGGCCTTCTGTTTTGATACCAAATAGCATAGGACTTGTAACCTTATGACCGCTAAATATCTCCTGTTGCACACTTTTGTTCAAAAGGTCAAAGTGCTTGTCAAGTTCAGTACCGCTTAAATCAATTATAGATGGCTCATTTTCCTTGCTATCATTGAAGGCTAACATAAACTTACCCGCATTCTTTGAGCCGCTAAATTTGTCTTTAAATAGTTTTTCAATCCTGTTTTCTTCTTCCTCACTAACCCTACCACCATTTAGGTTGATAAGTTTGGAACTGAACATTCCATTGTTGATACTATTCAAGTGGTATTCGCCTATACAAATATCAAGTTCTATATAAGAAATAGCACCACGATAGTCAGGAAGCGAATAAATATTACAACCTGCTCTATATTCCTTGAAATATAGAATTTGACTGCCTTTTCTATTGTTTTCATCAAACTTTGGATATTCTAGATAGTTCGGTCTAGGGTTTACCTGTCCGTTTTTAATCCAATCATCAGCCACGAAATATGAATTGTTGATAGAATTAGTTCTAACCTTGTAATAATCCAAATGATATAGTTCAGCAATCTCTCCTGTGCCTTTACTCCAAATAATTTGTAAGTAGTAACCACCGAATATAGATAAGTCAGTAGCCATTTTTTTAGTCAAGTCAGTTAGGCTTTCCCCTTTGGTATTAACCTTATCAACAACAGAATAGGCTTTCGCCTTTGCCATTTCATCTTCGGACTTAACTTCCCATCCATTACCGCAGATATAATCCACCTTGCCTGTAATGATTGCATTGTGTTTAGCACTATTGTTGTATAAACGCAATAAATAATCGGGATAATCGTTCTTTTCTCCGTAATAAATCCAATCCTTGCCCTTCACTTCTTTATAAACTGGCAATGGCACTTGGTCAAACTTTAAGAATTTAATCATACTGTATATGTTTTATATGAGCCATTATACCCATTGTATCTAATGACATCTGTATCACTTAAATTGGTATCTACTAATTCAAATTTACCTGTTGCTATAATCGTTGCACCGCTTCCTGCTTGTGTAACATAATATCTCCAAAACCCTATTGTCTTTGTATTGAACGCAGTATTCAATACTTGGAACTTTGAATATCTTGTTTTAAAGGCACTAACATCTGTCAAAGTCAAACTGACCTGTTCGTTAGTCACTTCGTTTACAAATAATATGGTATAGGAATCACTTGAAGTTAATCTTTTGTCCTGTAAACTCAAATATATGTACCCTGTAACATTTTTTGTAAGTCTAATCATAATAGTAAATATAATAAATAAGTACTTGTATAAAAAAAGGCACCCAAAAGAGTGCCTAATTTCAAAAAACCATATGTAAACAAACCAAATCCTAAACAATAGGTATAGCCGCAGTTACTTTCGGTGCTAATTCTTTCTCATTTCCTGTGAAAGTTAGTGTATAACCACTTCTGTCACCGAATGCAGTACCTGTCGCACTACCGCCACCTGTCAAATCCAAGCCATACGCAACTCCCAAGAACCAATTATCTCCATTGTTATCTGTTGCGATTACTGCTAATCTATTTTTAGCCAAAAGCAAGATTTCATTTCTAGTGTTTACTTGCAATTTATTTAGAATTACTTCTAATGTTTGAGTGTAGAATACTGTACCATTCTGTACATTGGTATTTACTGCTTCTGCAAAGTTAGAACTTTCTTTTACAAGTTCATATTTGTAGAATTTTTTACCTACATCCATAGTCAAAGTAGTAACTACACCACTCGCCTGAGTGACAGTCCCTAAATCTTCCCATGGAGCGAAGTAAACGGCAGTTAAACCTCCTACGCTATCTTTACAATCAAGGGTGTAACCTTGTGTTAATGCACATGCCATATTGATAAATTTATTTAGTTAAAGGGTGGAGTTTTATCCCCACCCATATTTTTTTCTACTATGCTGATTTCTTCCAGAATACAATCTCATCTGTGAATGCCACTTGACAACCTAATTTGAATTCTACTACGAATCTCATTTCGTCTGCCTCTTTTGCATAGAACAACTCAAACTTATCTTGCTCATTCAACATATCTGTACCCAAGTACATGTTGCTCATACAGATACCAACCATATAGTCAGTTCCGTTCAAACCATTCACACCAATCAATTTGATGTTTGTACCTGCAATTACAATTTCCATATTTGCAGCATCAACAGAGTAGTGGAACAAGTTAGCCTCACGAAGTGCTACTACATATTCGCGGAATGTGTCGTTACCACAGAAGATAACAAAATCATCCTTATCTAAAAGAGCAGCAGGGATTGACAAGAAAATGTCATCAAGTGCTTGTCTTACGTTAGATTTAGTCAAAGTAGTCAAAGCACTTACGTTTCCGTTGATTGGGTCGCCCGCACCACCGAAACCAAGAGCATTGATAATAGTTGCAAAACCATTGAATTTGTTCAATTGACCATTAACACTAGTCGTGTCGCCTTGCCAAATCGCAGTTTCAAGAGCCGCACCAATTCTTTGAACTTTTTGATTAGTGAAATCAGTTGCGTATGCCATATAATCATAAGTAGAACCAACTCTTAAAGCCTTTTGAGTATACTTCGCTTCAAAAGTTTTAGGGCAGATAGCCTCTTGTACTTTGATTTTACCTACTGTAATTTGTCTTTGTGTGATAGTAGTTGTACCACTAGCATTAAATCCGCAAGTTCCACCCGCTTGGAATACCGCATCGGTAGTCAATACGTTGATAGTTTCTGCTGATTTGATACCTACTTGTACATTACCTTTCGCTTCAATCAAAGAAGCAGTTTTCGCACTGAAAATAGCAGCCGCAGTTAGTTGCTGGGCATTTTCTTCTACGTAGTTCGTAAGTGCTGTTAAATCTAATGCCATATTATTTTGTTTTTAAATTTTGAAATACTTGTTGTAATTTATTAAATTGTTGTTGTTTAGCGTCTTTAACTTCTTTATAAAAAGTATTAGGCTTTTGAATTGGGTCAGCCGATGGTTCAGTTGCCAAAGTTTCCAAAACTTGTGCAGACAATTTGATTGCCTCACTCATTTTTTCTTCTTTATTACCCATTTCCTCTAATTTTTTAGCCATTTCCTCAACTTTCTTTTCAAGTGCTGCATATTTTTCTTCCATAGCAGACATTTGCTCGTCAATCTTTGGCTTTTCATCTTCGGCAGGAGCATCTTCTTTTGCAGCCTCAACCTCAACTTCTACTTTTGGTTCGCTTTCAGCCTTTTTAACTTCTGCGATTTTACCTTCTTCAACCACAACGATTATCTCGCCTGATTCAAGTTTGTGTTCGCCAACAGGTGCAGGCATATTCGCCCCATCTTGACCAACCACATAGATTTCGCCACTCTCTAAATCGTATTTGACAGCAGTTCCATCTTCCAATTTGCCATCTGTTAAGGCAAACTTTTCTTTACTATTCTCTGTGAATAGCAAATTTTTGATTTCTTGTAATGCTTCTTTTGCGTTCATAATTGTAAATATTAAATTTTAATTAGTGTTCAATTTGTGATAAAATATTTATGATTTTAGACATCATAATTTCTTCTTCTGTTATTGTTTCATTTGTTTTTTCGTATCTAAACATTCCCTCAACACTAAATCCTTTGAATGTGCCTTCCTTAACCATTTCCCAAATCTTTTCATTATCCACCTTGAAAGTTCCAAACCAACTTCCATCAGCAACATCTTCAAATCCCTTTGGTGGCATAACACCCTTTTCTCTATCAATGATATAACTTTCATACATATACACTCCCTCAACGGGTTTGCTATGCTCTAAATTAACTTTACCTTGATAGCCTTTCTTGAAAAACCTTTGTACAATCTTCATTATTTCTTCCGCACTAAATACAACATAGTATTCAGCATCCTCATCCCTACGATATATAGGTAAATCGGCAATCATCAATGGACCTGTAACAATCTTTTGTTCCTCATCTTGTATAGCGAACCTATTATGAATGCTATTTTCTTGTAATTCTCCTAATTGTCTTAACTTATTTCTGCTCCAACCCAATGCAGCCTTACCACCCCATGCATCATACATCAACTTACCACATCCATCACCATAACTTTTAGATGAATTCAAGTCTGCTTCGTGTCTGCTCAAATAAGAATACATCCTTTTGATAGTTTCTAGGGATATGGCTTCGCCACTAGCGAGTTGATTTGCTCTTTGTTTCCCAACAGGAGTACCGCAAGAACCCCATCCATTCTTTTCTGCATACTCTAAAACCCTTTTTGCGTTATTCTTAACACCATCTGGATAGTCAGCGTATGATTCAAAATCTTCTTTATCTTCGTTAAATGCTATAAAATTTTTCTGTATAGCAGGATATTCCACCAATGCTACGTAATCAACTTCTTCCTCACCCTCAATAGTGTCGGAAATACGCATTTTATATATAGGTAATTTCACTTTCATAGTTATAAATATTAAAATCCTGCCCTACGTTCAATATCTGCTACCCTTCTTTGTGTTCCTGTCACTTCACTTTCTACTACAAATGCCCTAATTGGCTTTTGATTCTGCATTACATTGGCTATTGCCGTTACAGGACTGCTTCCCAAAGTCGGTACTGCTGATGCAGTTGCAGGTGCAGTTGTGCTTATACTAGGTGCTGATGCTCCACCACCGCTCGGAACTTTTGTTTTGGCTATCTCACGAATAGATTTGATACCACTAGCGATAATTACACCTGCTTGTGCTATACGGATAATAGTTGCCAATGGTTCGGGAGCAGGAACTTTACTATTTAAAGCCTGTGTCGCACCTGTGTATGTGTTAATAGTTGCAGCCGCAATCGCCAAACCCTTACCTGCTGCCGTATCTTTCCCTGCAAGGTCGGACATAGAACTTAAAATACCTGCCACTTGTTGAGCAATCTGCATTTTAGCCTGTACACTAGCCTCATCTATCTTTTTTTGTTCTTCTGCATTAGCACGTAAGAAATTGGTATATTCTGTTTGGCTCATTCTACCATTTTCAAACTCGGTTTTGGCTAGTGCTAACTTTTTAGCGGCTAAATCCTTTTGTATATTGAACTGAAATTCAGATTGTTTCATTTGATAATCTAAATCAGCCACATCTTGATTGAACTTTTGTGCCTTTCTTTGATTTTCAAGTAAATCTAATTCAGTATTTTCCTTTTGTTGTAGTGCTTTTTTTAGTGCTAACTTCTGTTCAGCCGTATATTTTTCATTAGCATCAATATCAGCGTATTGTTGTTGGTAGTTAGCCAATAATTCTTGCTTCGCCCTTTCGTTTTCATCCTTTATAGAGGATAATCTAGCCTCTGTTCGTGCCTTATTTAACTCCTTATCAAATGCTAATTGTTTTTCTGCTTCCTCTTTTGCATATTTTTCACGAATATCAGACAATTCTTTTTGTCTAGCGGCTTCTAAACTACCATCATCTTTAACACCTGCCTCTTTTAATTTCTTAAATTTCTCTTTATATGCTTCCTCAACTGCTGCTTCTTCTTGTTTTTGCTTTTCTAAAAGTTTATTTTTAGCCTCTTGAAGTATTTTTTGTGCCTCTAATTCTTTGGCATCTTGTTTTTCTTTATCTGCTTTCGTTTTATCTGCCGCAGTTTTATCAATTCCTTGTATTGCTAATTGAAATCCTGCTCTTTTTTCTTTTAGTTTATTCAAACTTGCTTCTGCTTCCTTAATTGTTGCATCCCCTTCTTTTGCAGTTTCCTCTGGGTCAAATACCATCTTGGCTATACCACCTGTAAATCCTTCTGCTAATCCAAAGTTCTTTCCTAATGCCTTACCAACTTGGTCAATCATTGCCAATACGGCAACCAATGGTGCTGATAAGAAGGTAATAATACCCTGTAATATCTCTTTGTTCCTTTGTGCTGCTTTTACCTGTGCATCTTTTGTCGCTTTTGCGTTAGCAAGGTTGATTTCAGCAGCCTTAATCGCCTCATCACTTTGTTTTATCTTGATATTTAGAATATCCTTTTCACTTTTACCTTGCAGTTTAAGTTGATTAGATTGTCCATCTATCGCTTCTAATTTATCTTCCTGTGTTTTTAAATTTTCTTTTGAACTTTCATTTAGTTTTTTCTGTTCCTTACTAACACCGCCTACTGCTGCCTTTATATCATCCCAATAGGCTACTAATAACCCAACTGCAACAACCAAAGCACCTATCCCCGTAGAGATAAGTGCTTTCTTAAACCCTTCCGCACCTGCGGTAAGTCCTTTGAAAGAAATTTTTAGTTGTTCGCCTACTTTTCCAATGTCTTTTAATTGAGAAAGACCTTGTGATAATGCCATAGCACCCTGTACCTTCTGCAAAGTTTTGGCTACATCATCACTTTGACTGCCAAACAATGCCATAGCACCTGATACCGCAGAAATACCTGCCGCAGCCGTACTCGCTGCCGTAGTTAATGCTTGAAATCGCTTTCCGGGGTCAAATAATGCTGCTTGTTCTCCTGCTGCTTCTATCTCATCTTTGATAGCGGCAACTTTATTAGCAGCATCAATCGCTTCCTTACTAAATTCACCGAACTTTTGTCTAGCAGCCTGTAATGAAACAGTCGCCTCTTTAAGTTGTGACTTTAAGGGTTTTACATCTACATCAAGTATTAAACTATTTTCTGCCATTAATCAAATTGTTCAAGCAATTGTGCTTTCGCTAGGATAGTTAATTGCTCATTGTTTGTAATAAAATCTTTTAATGTTTGTTTATCGGATTTGTCAATATCAAGTTCTAATCCTTCGTGCAATTTTAATGCCCATCCATAAAACTTAACCGCATCTCCTTTGTTACCACTGACTAATTCATTCGCTAATACATTGCCAAGTGTAACTTCTTTTCCGTTTTGGTCTTTTACAATTGACCCATTTAAACTTTTCATTGGTTTGTTAAAATTCATGTGTTTTATTTTTAAAATTAAGAAATGACTTCTTGTAAGGTAGGTCTAATATAATCTCCTGTTATAGTTAATTTTAATTCTGCTGCAATAAAATCCCATGCTACATCATCTGTATTCCATAAAGCATAATTTTGTTCATTCATAAATACAGTTCCTTGTTTTAAACATTCATCAATATTACCATCAACATCTAATGAAAATAATGAATATTGAAAAGTTGCATTGATATTTAAAATTAAATTACATACATATGTATCTAATACTAATGCTTGTTTATTAATTCCATTATCCCAAATATTTATTGGTTCTATTGTTTTCATTTTTATTTTTTTTATAAAGTTATATATTATTTTTAATTAAACGTATCGTTTCTGTGTTCTATCCCATATACTATTATAATCTGAACCATTCAATAAACTTGAATATGTTGCTACATACCCTATATGCCCATCTATCCAATTATTATATCTCAATCCTGCAAAACAACTCCAACTAGCAGATGTTGATACACTTGTAGATACAAACCCACCATTTGTACCAAAAGTTGCATTCCAATCAGCACCTCTCAAATACATATGATAATATGTGCTGCTATAACTAATCATAGCCAAATACCATTTATTCAATTGAAAAGCAGGTGCACCACCAGAGTTGAATGGTAGAGTGATAGCGTTTGATGTACCTGATGTCCCATTGAATCTTTCATATACTACATTATAGTTACCTATATTATTTATATATAATGAATGTCCTATTGGGGTTGAACCACTTCTACCTTCACAAGCAACTATACCATTATAACTCGTAGAAAAACTTGTAACCTTAAACCATGCAATCCAAGTGAATGTTGTATTACCTGCATATTTTGTATAATCATCTAATCTTATAGACCTTTGAGCACTTGTCTGTGTAGCAATATTTGCAGGAAAACTTGTTGTATATCCTGTTACATTTGCAGGAGTTCCATTATTTGTTCCTGTAACAAACGTAGCGTTTCTACCATTACCACTTGTATCAATAATATTACTAGAACTTGTTGAATATCTACTACTTAATCCAAAATCATATAATGTGTCAGGAGTCCCATATTTATATCCATACCCACTATAACTATAAAAATTACTTATATCATTACCATAATTATACTGCAATCCTGCGAGTGAATTTAATTGATATAATGAGTACGGAGTAACAACACCAACAGAATTTGTGCCTTGATTCGCTGCTATATCTCCAATACTTAATATTCCACTTGATGGTAATGCCATTATACTATTTGTTTTTTAAGGTCATCAATTTGTTTTTGTTGTTCCTTAACTGCCTCAAATAAAACTGCAACTGCATTAGCATATTTAACACCTTTCTTACCTTCTAAATCTGTATGAACTAATTCAGGGAATTGTATCTCTAATTCTTGTGCTATAAAACCAATATTATTTTTTGTTTTTGTATCTATTCTATCATATAATACACCTCTTGATAATTGAATTTTTTCTAAAACATTTTCAATAGGTCTAATATTTTCCTTCACTCTTGCATCAGAATATGCAGTTACATCAGCAGTTGCATAAATAAATCCATATACATAAAAAGTTGCATTATAACCTGTTTGTATAACACCACTAGAACTTTGACCATAATATAATGTTGTATCTGCTGCACCCTTGACTCCTAATCCCCAATTACCTGCACCTTGCCAGTTACCACCATACATTATATTGATAGTACTTGTATTAAGATTATAAGCATTATTAAAAAATGCACCACCTGTATTATTACCTGAATTTATATAAAATGCAGTTTGACTTGCATAAGTAGATGTTATTTGTCTTGTTGTAGAAAAATCACCATTATTATCCATGACTGCTCTTTCAACAGGAGTAAATGTTCCACCTGTAACACCTGATGCTGATGAAATAAATCTAATACCTGAGTAAAATCTTATACCCATACCTGCTCCTGTATATGGAGAATAAGATGAACTTGGAGTAACAAAGTTATATTTAAAGTTACCAATGAATGCGTGTGTTTGACCATCTGTACTACCTTGCACCCATGCCCCATACCCACCATTACTTAAATGTAAAGCAGTACCATAAGTATTTGTAGCAGAACCTCCATCAATTCTAATACCATTTTCATCATTACCAAATATTGATGCATATCCTGTTGCACCATTTGCACTTCTAAATCCAATACCTCCTGTTATTGGTAAGTACATAACTGCTGCACCTAAACTACCAATACTTGTCATATTACCAAGATTAATAGCCGATACACCCATACCACCGCCGACACTTAATTTTTGATTTGATATATTAGCAGTTGCCCCTCCAATAATTAAACCATATCCATCTCCTGATACATACATTTGTGATGTCCCACTTGTTACTAAATGTAAATGTTGAGTTCCTGTATGTCCAATCACACTTGCGTATGCACCTAAACTTCCAACTAAAACACTATTACCAGCACTATTCTGTCTACCAATATACATTGCACCACTACCGGCATTATTCATACATATGACTGATGCATTTGTCCCTGTTAGTGGATATACTTGTAAAATAGGATTCGTTATAGTTGTACTATCTCTCCTGATATTAATAAAATCTGTATCATCAATAATTCCACTATTACCAAGTGTTGTACTTGTTGCAAATTTAGGAATATAGTTTGCAGTACCACTTCCACCAATTCCTGCCGTTATTGTCCAACTTCTATCTGCTGAAAGGTCATACGCAGTACCATTAATAGTTAAAGTTCTATTAGACTTAACTGCTTTATATGCACCTAATTGTAATTCCATATCAGTTCTAGTGGTATCAATAATACCAACACTTGAAGAACTAATATAAATAGTGAAATCATTAGTTCCTTTAACACCCATTCCCCAATTATTAGAACTTGCCCAATTCCCACCATATTGTGCGAATATTTTTGTAGCATCTGCATTTGGATAACAATTCACATATACTCCAATTGGATTAGCAATAGGAGAAGCAGTTGTAGGTTGAATTAATAAAGCATCGTATGATTCTTTCCATATTCTTACCTGACCTGTAAAACTTGTATTACCATTTGTTTCAACATATATCAAATCACCTGAACCACCCCTCAACAATGAAAAATTATCATTTTGTACATTGTTAGGCATACCTATAAACCACTTTAATACACCTGCTTGTTCTATTCTCAAACCAATATCAGATGTATTATCTAAACCATCACAAGTAATCATTGCACTACCTGTACCATTTCCAAATTTAGTTACTGCTGCTGTGAATGTTTT
>JACCDP010181663.1_pt1 | contig 15530 bp, 12 predicted proteins | sample 7445841 | NCBI WGS metagenome assembly JACCDP01 (sample SAMN15323441, study PRJNA562643) | freshwater metagenome | isolation source: river surface water | place: USA:Blue River Watershed | collected 2017-08-17 | reverse complement strand
ATTACCGATCTATTGGTAATGTGACATTCACAACCATTTTTTACTCATTATTCGATGGTTCAATTCTTTATGAATCTCAGAGTTTGTCGGTGATTTTTGGTTACCACTTCCACAAAATACAATCCATCAGAAAGGTTTGAAACGTTCAATGTGGCGTTTGTGCCCTGAAGTGCCAATGAGCCCAATTCATTGAATATTTTCACCTCAACGATGACCTCTTTGGTCAATATTTGGATTTGGGAAGAAGCTGGATTTGGGTAAATGAGCATTCGTTCATTGGAAATTTCGTGATTGTTGACTGCGCCGCCGCGAATGAATTGGAATTGCCAGTATCCGGCGCCATAGTTGATGCCAGCCGTTAAACGCGTCGCGGTTAAGGAGATTTGGTAATTTCTTTGATTGGGTACGGTGCTTCCACTACTCAATTCGCCACTGTTTGTGGCTTTGGGTAATCCAAGGTAATTTCCTTTGCCATCGATGACAAGAAGGCCTGTGATGCTGTCTATGTACCATTTGCCAATGCTCGTTCCATCATGGGGCGATACAGGTACGCCGCAAAGTTCTTTTCCAGCATTCTGCCATCCTTCGAGCCAAGTTTGGGATCCAAGTGCGTTTTTGAACTCTCCATTTTTTGAGATTTGGTATACATCATCGAACAAGCAAGATCGGGTGGCGACATCCGCCATGCTATTGCTCCACCAGTTTAAACTGCTAGGCGAAGGCCCCACTGCCATGGCGTTGGCCACAGGTTCGAGGATCCAGTTTCCTGCCAATGAATAGGTGTTGAATGTTGTTGTGCTGCTTTGCTGACGGCCGTTGTTGTTGTCTATTGCCACTGCATACACTTGGTGTTTGCCTTCGGCCAATTTCGAACTGAACGAATAAGGTGCCGCAGTGTCTATGGCCACAGAATCGCCATCGAGCCAAAAAGTCACAGACTTGATGCTTCCATCCAAGTCATCGGCACTTGCGGTGATTTGAAAAGGTTGGTTTTCGATGGTTGTGGTTGTGGCGATGGGGTTGGTGATTGAAACTTCGGGCAGTTGGTTGCCCCCGTTGCGCACAAAAATGAAAATGTCGTTTTCGTCATTGTTTAAGCTGTCGCTCACTGTGAGTCTGATTTTGTATACGCCTTCCTGAGGTTGCTTTAGTGTAACTTTTTGATTGTTTCTTCGCTCAATGATGAGTTTCGATGGGCCATAAATTTGCTGCCAATTGTAATTTAGGTAGCCCAAATGACCGTAACTGCTTTTGCTGCCATCGCAAATCAAGCTGTCTGTGCCAATCGCACAAGAGATGTTTCCGCCGGCATCCGCTACGGGCAAGGCCTTGGGTAGGTTGCTGCTCCACGCAAATTGCAGTTTGCCCAAATTTACTCCCGCGTCATCAAACTGAAGTCTCATCACGCGTTTGCCTCTCACAAGGGGTATGTTTTTCACAGTGATCGAACCAAAAGTTTCCCATTTTTGCGTACTCGGGAAGGTGATGTCGTTGGCAATTCGTTGGTTGTTGAGCCAAATGGAGAGTTTGCCTGCAACGCCAGGGTTGCCATTGGCATATCGCAACGTGCAATCATAGAGCCCGTCTTTGGTGATGTTGGCTGTGTATTCTGTCCATTCCCCCGCATCGATATAAGTCAAAATCGCTCCTTCTTGTGCGTTGCTAGAGGCGTCAACGGATTCATTGGTTCTGAAATTGCCTAGGTTTTTGGTGCTGAAATCGATGTAAGCAATGCTTTGGCCATTCCCTCCTTCAAACTCATCGAAATGACCACTTTGAAAGCTGCCGGGGATGGTTGTGATGCTTTTGTTGTAAGCGATTTGTTCTCCAACAATGACCTCTGTGAGATTGGAGATAAGCTGGTTTTGCCCTTTGAAAACTCGAGCATAAAAGATGTATTTCCCTGGATTCAGCGCCGCAGTAGTGAGTGCAAATGGGGCTGAAACGTTGGTTTTGACGCGATTGGATCCCATGTACCACTGAACTGAATCCGGGGTAATGCTGAGTGAATCGAAATACACGGTGGCCGCAGTGCCTTTGTACAATTGCCCAAAATCGGTGGTGATGTGCGCAGTGATGTCGAGATCCAAACTCGTTTTGAGCTTTCTTGGAGCGATGGTCATGACATATCCATCCGAGAATTTTACCTTGAGCGTATCGGGTCCATCGTTTTTGGCAACGTAAACCATTTGATTGCCTTTTTTAAAGGCCACCGCCAAGGGGTGATTTGCGGTGGTTTGGGGTTGTAGTCGACCCAAGGCATTGAGCGAGTGCAGCCAATGGTAGGTTTGTGCATCGGAAACGCCAAATTTCAAGTTGCGATTGGGGAAGCTGTTGTATAGTTCAATCGCTTTGGGGGCGTTGGTGTAGGCCAGGAATTCCCAGTATACATCGTGCCATAAATTGTCATTGACTTGGTTTGAAAGAATACCAGTGTTTTTGGTCATTTCGTTCCAAAGACGCTTGGCATAGGTGGTGTCGTGGGCCAAATAGAAGGATCCGCCATGAATGGGGTACATCTCAATGCCGTAAGATGCTGCAATGTCGTTCGTCCAGAAGGTGCCATTGTCGTAGGAGTTGCCCCAAACCCTTGAAACCAAAGCGTATTGCTGTGTTTTGGAAAAGTTGCGTTGTTTGGTATCGAACCAATATTCTTCGATGGCTGATTGCTCCGTGGTGTAGAGGTAAATGCCGAGGTTTCGGATGTTGCTGTCTTGTGTGATGCTTCCCCAATGAATCAGGGAAGAGTTGAACTGCATGCTTTCAGATGTTGATTCTTGGTCGTTTCCTTGCGGGAAAGTGGCAAATCCATTGGCCCAACAATGTCCGGTATAGGGGTTGAAGTTTCGGAGGTAGGGGAACATTTGATCGTTTCTTTGTGTGGATGCGGCGTCCCTAACCAATAAATTGATCATGGCGCCGAACGATTTGGCCCAGCCGGGTTCGAATTCTTCCAAGAAGGCCGCAGCGTGGATGAAATAGCCCCAGTGAAAATGGTGATCATTGATGTTGTTGTCTTGACCATGGCCTGCGGGGTAGCCCAACAGCGAAGACCAAGTTTTGTTGTAATAAAACAAGAAAGCAATTTCACCCGGGTTGTGGGTGAGCCAATTTTCGAGTCGTGATTTGATGGTCTTGTGAATGGTTAATGTGCTTTGTTTATCGCCCATTTCGTGGGCAATTCTCGCGGTTTGGATCAAGCGATTCATGACCTGACCTTCGTTGTATGAATCGGTCCAGGTGGCTAAGCCTTCGTTTTTGATGTCGTTGATTTTCTGTTGCAAGGCGATGGGGTTGAAGCCGGCGCTCAATGGGTCAACGAAAGGCAATGTGGGCAGTATGCCACTGAAGGTATTGGTGGTTGAAAACTGGTTTGTGGCCCTCATTTTCAGGGTGCCTCGAACAGTTGAATAGGTGTAATTTAGGTAGTTGGCGTTGGGCTCGTTGCTGTGCGACCAGTGGTGGGGGAGTATGCCGCACAATACATTGGAATCTGTTCCTTCATGAACGCGTTTGTTGATGGTAAAATGTGTGGTCACCGTGCTTTTTTGGTTGTTGAACTCCCAACTGCTCGTTGTTTTGGTGGGCTCAACGTAGGCGAATTTTTGAAAAGAATCTGCCATGGCACTGAGCTGTGTGCTGTTTTGGGGGAGCATTAGCATCGACCAATAATTGGAGCCATTTAGAGATGAAGTGTACACCGAACCGTTTTTCGTCCAACTGCTTCCCTTGGGTCCATAAACCACGAAATCTGCGCCGTTGTATGCGTTTTCGATGATGATTTTTTCATTGGAGATTGTGGCGGTGCCTGAGTTGATTTTGATGCTGGCTTCGTTGTTGCCGTCTTTTTGAAAGTAGATAAAGGGCATGCCCATGCCCACGGTGGCTTGGAACCTACGCGATGCGTCTTTCCATTCCATGGTGATGAGCCAATCGCTATAATGTGAAATGTAAGGCGCGTTGTGATTGAGTGAAGTTACGCCAACGGTGATGGGTTCGATGTCTGATATCACGCCCCAGGGAATGTAAGAAACCACCAATCCGCTGTTTACGGTTTTCATGGTGAGGGGGTAGTTGAAAAGATTGTCGCAATGGGCATTTTTTAATTTGGCTGACCACCAATCGTTGGTTGGAACGGGTTTGGTTTTCAGGGAATCGATGAGGTAGGGAGTGCCTGATGGGTATCCGTTTCTGCCTGCGACATCGGTTCCTGGGAATGTGCTGGTATAACTGCCGCTACCAACTTTTACTGTTTGGGCGTGTGATGCGGTGGTAAGTAAAACGCCGAAGATTGCGGCTAAGATGATTTGTGAAAAGCGTTGCGGAGTTTTCAAAAGAGTTGAGTATCCTAAGGATATTAAACGAAGGTATATAATTATTGTATTTTTTACAATAATATTTTTGTGCCGCAGTAAATCCACCGAATCACTTACTTAGCTTAAGCGGAATTAGTGAATTTTAGGGCCGAAAAGGCATAAAAAACCCCAAATTCGCTAGAATTCGGGGTAAAAAGGGGTAAAAACTGGGTTTGTTGCAGAGAGGAAGGGATTCGAACCTAACTGCTAAAGCCTTGATTTTACTGGGGTTTGAAGATTTAAACTACCCAAGTCCACCGAATAACGAACTTTGATAAGAACAATTACTGGAAAACAACTACTTGTTGTCAGCTGGTTTCTTACATCAAAGATAGGAGTGGAGATTTAATTTTCCGCCCCCAATTTTCAACCCCCTACCATATCATATTCTCAGGAGAAAGGGGGTCGCCACCTTCAATACCCCCTCCTGCCTTCGGCACCCTGGATAATCCCCTAGGTCGGGAATTACGTAGTTGCCATAACCTAATCAAACTTTTATGTTAACAATTATCAACTTCGAAAAACGTCAGAGTTCCTCTGGCAAGGAATTCTTCTCTTTGATTCTTCAAGGGGGAGTGGAAATGGTTCGTTCAGCTGAATCTGGACAGTACTATGCTACAATCAAAAGGTGTTCTGTGACATCCACACTTGATGAAGTAGCGTGTAAAGCAATGTTAGGGGACCAAATCCCTGGGAAAATTGAAAAGGTTTCTTGTGAACCCTATGAGTTCATGATTCCACAAACCGGAGAAGTCATTGAGCTTAGTCATCGTTGGTCTTATGTTCCCGTAAGCGAGACAACTCATTCCGTTGCAATTAGCCAGACTACTTCTTATGAAGATGTAATGGCATGAATGAGGCAACCAAAGCAATCCTCCAATCCTAATGAGGGCGAATTGTGATGGAATTCCAGTTAAGGGGAGGCCAAAAGCTTCCCCTTTTTTTTAACCAAAAACAAAAAAAATCATGATACTTAGAAAAGCACATCGAAATCAAGCCAAGATCAAATTGGCAATTCAGGGACCCAGTGGCTCTGGTAAAACGTATTCTTCCCTTTTGATCGCCAGTGGAATGACTGATTGGTCAAAAATTGCTGTGATAGACACTGAAAACCACTCAGCGGATCTGTATTCTCACTTGGGTGATTATAATGTCATCACATTGGATAGACCATTTAACCCAGAAAGTTACATTGCTGCCATTGACTTCTGTGAAAAAGCAGGTATGGAAGTAATAATTATCGACTCCTTGTCCCATGAATGGGATGGCGATGGAGGCATTTTGGATATTCATTCATCTATGATGGGTAACTCCTTTACAAATTGGAGCAAAGTAACCCCAAGACACAATGCACTTGTTCAAAAGATTCTTCAGAGCGATTGTCACATCTTTGCTACTCTTCGAACCAAACAAGACTATGTGCTAAGTGACAAAAACGGCAAAGTTGTACCTGAGAAAGTGGGTTTAAAGAGTATTACAAGGGATGGAATGGACTATGAGTTCACCATTGTGTTGGACATTGACGTAAAACACCACTGCATTGCCTCTAAAGACCGGACAAATGTGTTTGACAACTTACCGCAATTCAAACCAACAAAGGAAACAGGAAAGGCGATTTTAGACTGGTGTGGTCTATCCAATAGCCTCAGAGACCAAATCGACCAATGTGATGATTTAGATAGCTTAAAAAGCCTGTATGAAGCCAATCCAACAGAAAGAAACGCTTATCGTCAACGATTTATCGCTAAACAACAACTGTTATTAGCCAATAAATTTTCAAAAAATGGAACTAGCCATCATTAACCCCGATTTTGCAACCCCTTCAAGGGTGTCTTCGGATGATCGATTCATCTTGTCGAATACCGATAGTGTAACACTTGCCCATTTGAAAGAAGACTGTGTAATCCCTGTGTTCTCCAAAGACAATCAACCTACCATCTCAAACGCAGACTTCGTTGAAGCGATTTATGAAGCAGTTCAGAATGTGTTTTATGGGGAAGAGGTATTATCGCCTGCGATTAGAGTATCTCACCCGATAAAAGGAAGAATTCCCGAAGCAAAAGACAAAGATGCCAGGGATCTAAAGGATTTCGAAAAGACTGTCTACTACGAAAGAGCCATGTTCACAATTGAAGTTCCATCGATTTATCGGGTAATCAACAACAATCACCTAAGTTTAACAGTTGGTGGAGTGAGGGGTTACCACCTAGAAAACCTACACACCAAACGTGGTCCTCAGAAGTTCAAAGTTTTTATCGGATATCGTAACCGTGTTTGTTGTAACATGTGTGTTTCTACTGACGGGATATTGGATGATATCAAAGTAAATACCGCAGGGGAACTATTTTCGAGGGCTGAAGATTTGCTTAATCGACATGAATCATCGGAGACATTGAATCGCTACTCCAAGTGGGCTAATATCAAAATCAGTGAAAAGCAATTTGCTGAATTCATTGGCCGATGTAAGATGCTAGGCTTCATGCCAACCAAAGAGAAAGATGGGTATCCGTTGTTCCGATTTACCGACAGTCATTTAAGCTTGGTATTGGATGGGTATTACAAAGACAAGTACTTTGGACGCGATATCGATGGAAGTATCAATCTTTGGAAGTTATACAACTTGTTCACTGGAGCCAATAAGAGTAGTTACATTGATAAATTCTTAGAGCGAAGTATCAATGCCGAAAGCGTTATCGAGAATATGCGATTGTACCTATAATCTCTTCTCTTTTCGATGAACGAAAACCAACTACTCAAACTACGGGAACTTTCCATTGGCTACTCACCCAAGGAAACCCCTCTTCCACAAATTCGAAATTCGTCTGATGCCTATCGATTACTCAAAGAGTTATTTGAGCCCAATTCCTTGGGTTTAAACGAACAGTTTGTTGTTCTGTATATGAACAGAGCCAACAGGGTGATTGGTGGCTTAAAAGCGTTCAAAGGAGGCATTTCTGCTACTGTGGTAGATCATCGCATCATCTTCGCTACCGCACTCAAAGTTTTGGCTTCAGGAATCGTGATTGCACACAATCATCCCAGTGGCAATCTGGAAGCTTCGGAAGAAGATTTGAAGCTCACAAAGAAGATCAAAGAATCAGGAGAACTATTGGATGTTCGATTGATTGACCATCTCATTCTAGGAATAAAGGACGATTACTCAAGTTTTACTGAAAAGGGCTGGCTTTAATGCTGGCCCTTCTAAAAAAAGAGAATATGCATTTTCTGCGAATAGACGCAATTTTGTATGTTTGTAATGTGACAGCCAATGAAAAACTTCAGGTAACCTCCATTTCGGTAATTGGTAAACAAAAAGTATTAGGCAATCACCTTGTAACCGTCTCTGATAAACCCATTTATAAGGTCTCTAGTGCAACTATCTACTTTAATCCAGAAGTAACATCCATCTCCGATTATTATCCCTTCGGAGCACCTATAAATGGAAGATCCTTCTCGAGTGCCGAGTATAGGTTCGGGTTTAATGGAAAAGAAAATGATCTTGAAGGCATGGGAGGCGGTGGCTCTACCTACGATTACGGCTTCCGTATTTACAACGCACAAATCGCCAAGTTTTTGAGCGTGGATCCTTTGACAAGTTCTTATCCTTGGTATTCACCATATCAATATGCAGGAAATAGACCAATAGACTGTATCGATTTAGATGGGTTAGAACGAGTAAATGTTTCATTATTTGAAGCCGGGAAAGTAGGTTTGCCAGAAATAAAAAAATCGGAATGGTATGTTGTAGGTGGCAATGTTATGTGGAATTCATTTGCATCCGCTGCTTCAAATAACACTCCGAATAATCCTGGGGCTTATCAAAACGTAGAAGATAGGCACAATTATTACCTTTGGGCACATACTGAAGCTTCCAAGAAAGGATCGAATTGGTTTGGTGCTGCTGCAATTGTAACGCAAAGAAACGCTGTTGGGGCAGCTGGAAATCTTAATCTTTGGTTCTTGAATGATGGAGCAGATAAATTTTTACAGGAAGGAAATAAATTCTTATTTTCCTATAATATGAGTAATTTAGGTGGTATAATGAATGGAAACCTTGATAAAACTTTTGTGGATGCTAATGGTTCCACTGTTTCCTTGAAGGGTATGAAAGGAAAACAATTGGATTATGCCCTGGTTCAATTTGAGCAAACTAAGGTTCAAGAATTTATTGATGGGTATCAGAAAAATAATCCTGATGCGAATATGTCTGATATTATGGGTTCTATTAACAGTTCAATGACATCATGTTTCGCCCCATCAGAAATAAACAAAGTAATGGAAGAAAATTTTAATGCAGATAATGGACAGGAAGCTTTTGATTTTGGCAATTACGATCACAGAGTAAAATTAGGACAAAAATTAGTTGACCAATTTAGTAAGAAATAGAATGAAAAAGATATTGAATATTTTGCTTTGCGGTTTGTCTTTATTAGCTATTGAATATTTTTTTTTACTTTTTTCTATGCAAACAGAAAGGATTTTGAAATATGATATACCTATTACAAAATTTAGTGGGGCATTGGGAGGTGCTGGCGAAATAAGTCTTGTTCGGTTTATATTCTACTTTGTGCCATGGGTAATTGCTGTATATCTTATCTATGATAAATTAAATATAAAACGACCTGTTTTAAAGTTAGCGTTGGTAAATTGTGGACTTTATATTTTATTGTCAGTTGTTATGACTTTATTCTTCCCATTTGCAAAAGAATACTTTGAGCGAGCATTCTTTTACTATCTGATTTTAGCAACATTCATCAGTCCTTTTGTTTTAGGTATGATACCTTATTTTAACAGAATTATAAGATTCCTGATTTCTCCTGCTGGGGTGGATTGAGGCGTGAAGTAAGACGAAAGTCAAACATGTTTTATAAGAGATGGTAGTAGGTGGGAAAAACGCCGAAGTTAGCCCCACTTCGTCGCTCAAATTTGTCCCCACTTCATCGGAATTATTCACAACTCAAAATACCCAATGTTACCAGTGTTTAACTCCTTATTATTCGTCTTTGATTATCCTTTGCAGAGGGGTCAATTTCAGTCCGACGAAAAGGGGTATATTTGTCCGATTATTCCATAAAGTTTGAAAACAAATAAATTTATTACTTACCATATTCTGAACATTATCTTTTTGGTAGTGTTTAACAACTGCTATGACTGGCAAGGTAAATATTTTGTACTTGGACTGACAACGGTTTTAATTCCAAATATTATCGGGTTATTTGTAAATCTTGGACTTTCCTTTTTTCTCAATACACTGTATTCAAACAAATTGATTCTTTATATTCAATTGGTTTTGGTAAATGAGCTTTCATTTTCATTATTTGAAATGAGAATTATTTTATTTGGTTTAGTTCCACCGACCTATCCTCCCAATGAAATTGTACCCGACAATACACCTTTTATTTTTATCACCTTGATAGCAATTATTTCGACACTCATAATTTACCTACTTGACAAAAGAAAAGAAGCACGAACGCACAACAACGGCTTGGCGTAATGTGGGAGAAACGCCGAACACAAACCCTATTCTTCGCTCTAATTTGGCCCCACTTCATCGTAATTATTCACAACTCAAAATATCCAATGTTACCATTGTTTAACTCCTTGTTATGCATCAATAATTTGTCTATACCGAGGGGGTCAATTTGAGTCCGACGAAAGGGGGTCAATTTGGCCGATTATTCCACAGATGTGACGGGACACTATTGATTTGAAACCATCTATAAATACAATTGACGTTTTTTCTTTTTAATAATTAGTCTATTTTTTTTAGTTTTGTAAATTGTTATTTGCCTTGATGGAGAATTATTCCTTTGAATATAAATTTTGCCTTTGAATATTATAATAATTTTTCGAACATCGGGGATGCTTTTACTATAAGTCATGCCAATTAATCCTTGAAGTAGGATACGCGTCGAGTCAAATGTAATTGTATAATTCAGATGTTCTTTTTTTGTAAAAATATAAACAGTATCAGTTGGATCAAAATTTCCTAGGAATACAATTTTATTATAAAAATTTTGCGCAACCAGATTGACTCTACAAGCAATAAAAATAAATACTAATATTATTGTTTTCTTAATCATTTTTCATTTTTATTGTTTGTCTATTTTTATTGTCATTTACAATATTTACTATATTTGTTTTCGTTACAGTTGGATCAGAATTCGAACCCAATCCATCATCGGTATACTCATATTCGCGAGTTTCGTATTTTCCTTCATTATCTCTATGAAGATGCCAAAATGACATTGAATGACCTGCCTCGTGTGCCGCACGCTTTTCAATACTTATTGATTCTAATAATGCCTCATTTATTGGCATTACTGCAAAGTTATGCACTGTATTAAAAAATTGTTCGTTTGTTGAAATACCACCTACATCTGGTTCTTTAAATGCCACATTTGCACTTTCTAATATTTGTCTAATTTCGTTAGGACTGTGAGAAATTTCATCAGCTGACATTTGCTGCATGATTATTCCAAATGCATTCTGATTAGAGCGATAAACAGACATGGCCGTTTCAATTGTTCCGCTACATTGTGCGCTAACATCGAATTGGATATCTAAGTCATAAACTTCACTAATACCATGTGTTTCTAATTTTTTTATTGCAGAAATATCGCCAGACAGAGCTTTTTTGGCCCAACGATACTCTTTACCTACTAACTCTTCCATTTCTTCATTTGGTGTTGGCAACTTCGATACAAGAAAGTTATGTGTACCTATTCTATTACCTGTTGACATGATATCATTAAATTCATTACAAAAAAAATGATTAATTGCTCCTTTTCCCTGATCTACAATCAGAAAGACTTGACACACATTTATTGTCCCCAGTTTAACAAAACCAGTCTGATTAGGCGGTAAATTAACATTTAATTCTTCAAGCCCATCTAAATCAATAGACTGAATTACTTTATTCTCAGCAAATGTATAGCTACTGTTCCATGCATACTCTTTTGCTATCGGATCAACACTTAAGAATCTCCCCAATCTACAATCGTTAATCCTCATTCCATAATCCTGGGTTTCTGACTCAAGATCATTTTCTTTTCCATTAAACCCGAACCTATACTCGGCACTCGAGAAGGATCTTCCTTGTATAGGCGCCCCGAATGGATAATAATCGGATATGGAGGATATTTCGGGTTGGAAGAAGATAGTCGTACTAGAAACCTTATAAACGGGTTTATCGGATACGGTTACAAGGACATTTCCTAGGTGGTTTGCGAGTTCAAAGGATTTCAGGCCTAACTCTCGGCGTGATGTGCCAACCCCGCCCCAGGTATTCGTATATGCAGCACCCATATACAAAGTATCCTTACGGTTATCTACACCAACGCGAGAAGACCCATAGATGCTATGCTCCTGGGCCACATACATGAGTTGGCTTGTTGTATTGGTATATTTAACGTAACGACACATTTCGTTTCCTTGTGCATCACGAAGATAGTAATAAGTCAAGACGAGAGCGCCACTGCCTTTGGGCGTTACTTTCTTCCACAGGCGGTTAAATATCAATGTAAAGTCAAAGTACTTGTCCCCTCATCCAAGATGTTAGCCCAAATATGTGATGTCAGTTACTAAGAAAAAAGTTAATGTTATACATAAAAAGTAGAAGTAGTAGTGACTCATGGAGATTGTGTTGTTGATGGCTTTGTAAAATTCCCATTTATTTTGTTTCAACAATGGCAAGTCAATGAAATGAAGTGTTGAAAGCACTTATGTGTAAAACAGATTCTAGAAAGTAGTTTCATCTGGATAAACTTTGTATAATGCGAATAGTTTTATACAAACCAACCAAGGAGAAAATTAACTTAACGACACCCGATCAAGCGGGATTTAACTTCAAACGAACAGAGTGCCTGAAGCTTATCCGTAACCTTCAGTACATGTATCAAAGAAATAGGGGGAAGTGCGAAGATGGTTACGTGCAACTTTGTGGTTCTATACTTCAGAGCATGGTCCATGATTACAAAAAATACATGGACTGGATGGAAAAAGAAGATATCATTAGCGTAAACTACCAATACAAGGTTGGTGAATCTTGCCGACAGTATCGGTTGAACTATCCATACGACCCAAATCTTGTTGACGACAGGGATAGGTTTGTACAAGTCCCATTTTTTCCCAAACTTAAATCTAAAATGAATGAAAACCAGAAGAACTTCCGTGGACTGAGTTTTCTTAAATCTAGTTTACTTGGTTTGACTATCGATGACAGAACAGCGTATGACATAAGTGAAGAAATCTACCAAAAGGACCTAATACACAAAAGAAAAAGGATGAAAAAAGGCAAACATAGGTACTACGAAGTGGAAGTTGACCCATTGAGATCCCTGCAATACCGCAAAGACGGAATAGTTTCCATTGGGATGAAGGATTTTTACATTCACCGAGACCATACATCAGGAAGAGTCCACTCTAATCTGACCAGTTTCACCTCTCAACTTTTTTCTACCCTAAAATACAAGGGTCAGTCATTGGTTGGTTATGATATCGCTAACAGTCAACCCTTTTTAACCTCGGTTTTACTTAGATTTATCTTTAATCCTATTCTTGAAAAAAGGGGTTTCAATCTTATTTCCTCCCCAAACACCCCCTCCACCTTCCCCAAACACCTCCTTCACTACATCAACACCCACCTCCAAATACCCCTCCAACCCCAACTCATTACCATTATGTTAGAAGAAAGTTTGTCGGAGGCTGATTTTACTGGGGTTTCCGAGTTTCAATTATTGTGTGAATCAGGAAATCTGTATAGTGAGCTTTCGCCTAAATTGTTTGATACTGCGTACACCCCTGAAAACCAACGAATGATAAAAGATTTCTTCTTCACATTGTTGTTTACCAAACCCGGTAACCAACGAAATGGAATCCCCAAGTTTAAGCAACAATTCCCAGCGGTACATCGTGTTATCAGTGAGATCAAAAGACAATCATCGGAGAAAGGTTACTTCCCCATAATTCTGCAATGCATTGAATCATACTTCATATTAGAAAAAGTATGTAAACGCCTGCATAGGGAGCATCCTAAGGCCCCCATTTTTACCAAGCATGATTCTGTGTACACGATCGAAGAATATCGCTTAGAACTGCTTAGAATCATGCAGGAGGAGTCGCTTGCGTTATTTGGGGTATCGCCAACTTTTAGACTTTGTTAATTTAAAGGATTTGTTTCTACATTAATTTTATGCACCGCGTGAGCGGTGCTAATGGATTTACTGCCGGCATTGTTCGCAAAGCACCTTATTCTGTTCCAAGATTTGCATGATGCTGTCACGGTCATAAAAGTACGTGCCATCAATTTGGGAAAAGGTGAGTGAGCGATTTACCCTCATCGTTTGTAATTTGGAATCAGAAATCCCCAACAGTTCTTTTACTTGTTTTGAACGTATCCAACGAGATTCGATGTTGTCGTTCTTTCCAATAGTATTTGTGATGTCTGCCACCACTTTTTGTAAGCGATGGTCTAGCTCTTCTGCAGTGATAACAATGACCGACATGTACCAAAGTTACAACAACCTATCGATGAGTTGTTCCAGAGTTGTCAAGGTTTAACCTAATCAAAAGTGCCATCCTTTTGCCTTTCTGCCTTTGTTTCAAATCGATTTCTTAAGGCACCCATGTCATCCGAGATTTTATTGTCGAGTACCTTGGAGTAAATCTGGGTTGTAGAGATTGAACTATGACCGAGCATCTTGCTTACTGTCTCCATGGGTACACCGTTACCCAGTGTGATCGTAGTAGCGAAGGTGTGTCGTGCTAAGTGGGTGGTAAGATTCTGGCGTATGTTACAGATGGTCGCAATCTCCTTTAAGTATGCATTCATCTTTTGATTGCTCAGTACGGGTAGAAGTTTGTTGTCAGCGATACACTTGGGATGGCGTTTGTATTTGTTGATGATTTCCATCGCTCTAGGAAGTATTGGTAAGCGTGTGCGGCTATCTGTTTTCTTTCGATGGGTTTCTATCCACGATTCGCCATCAATGCCTGTAATGATGTTGTCCCTGCTCAATGCGTGAACATCAGCGTATGCAAGTCCAGTGTAACAACAGAATACGAATATGTCTCTTACTTGATCAATTCTATCAATATCGAAAGGGTGGTTGTAGATTTTCTCAACTTCCCACATAGAAAGCGCTTGTCGCTCTACTTCTTGAAGACGTGATTTGTAGTTTGTGAAAGGGTCCTTTGAGATCCATTCATTTCTCACCGCTGTTAGAATGACTGATCGAAAGTTCTGAATGTATTTGATCGCTGTGTTGTTGCAGTTGTTCTTGGTTACTCGCAGGAAGTACTCGAAGTCGGTAATGAATCGGTAATTGATATCGCTTAGCGAGATGTCGTTAAGTTTCTTACTGGCTTTCAGGAATTCAAACGTGTGAGCTTCCAATGTTTCATATCGTTTAATTGTGCCTAAAGAAAACTGGATCTCCTGCAAACTTCGTTTTTGCTTCATGTAATATGTGAAAAGCCCCCGTAAGGTCATATCGCTGGCGTTGATGCCTTGGAGTTCGTTTTTTATAGCTAGGGCAGACAGAAGCGATTTGCTATCGCACAGATCCCTGTAAATGCGGAACACTTGATTGCGCATAGAATCAATGAAAGTATTGAACAATCTTGCCTCTTCAGAATTTCCCCGATATCGCTGCTGTTTGGGTATCCATTTGTCCATGGGGATAGTTCTCTTGGTAGCAACTTCTACTCGTTCGCCATTTACTGTAATCCGCAGATAGACAGGGATTTGGCCATTTAGTAAGGATTTGGTTTTTTTGGCAAAAAAAAGGATGCCTAAACTGGGTGTCATTTGGGGTGAAAAATCTTTCATGAAATTACGTTTTTTTAAGGCGTTTTCCAAGAAGTTTTTTTCGAGTAATTGTTTAATTATCAACAGTATACAGCGTTTCTGGTGGACTTGATAGGTGTCTTTTAAAAGTCCACCGAATAACGCACCTAGCTTTAGCGAAAATGAGTGGATTTCAGGCCCAAAAAGGCACAAAAAACCCCAAATTCGCTAGAATTCGGGGAAAAAAGGGGTAAAAACAGGGTTTGTTGCAGAGAGGAAGGGATTCGAACCCTCGAAACGCTTTTGGCGTTTACACACTTTCCAGGCGTGCTCCTTCGACCACTCGGACACCTCTCTATTGAGGTGCAAAGATAGTTGATGGAATT
>JACCDP011540841.1_pt1 | contig 15531 bp, 11 predicted proteins | sample 7445841 | NCBI WGS metagenome assembly JACCDP01 (sample SAMN15323441, study PRJNA562643) | freshwater metagenome | isolation source: river surface water | place: USA:Blue River Watershed | collected 2017-08-17 | reverse complement strand
CTTGAAAGGTCGTCGCGAGGGCGCACGCTTTCCCATCCGCGCTCGGCGCACGCCCCGATCGTCTATCGGTTAGGACAGGAGATTCTCATTCTTCAAAGCGGGGTTCGATTCCCCGTCGGGGCACCAATTTACCTCTGAAAACTGGCGGAGGACTAAAAAATCGACCAGAAATCGACCACGGTGTACCGAATTACGGGTCGAAAATTCGTCAAGCGGCGAAGAAGGGACCGACCCGCTTCCGCCTGATGTAGGCCTCGACTTGCGATCGGTAGAATCTGACGACCCGAGCGTTGATCCTCACGCGCGGAATCCCCGCCTTCCGGACCATCCGCATAAAGGCATCCCGATTGCGGTAGCCAAGCCACGCCATCACCTCGTCAGGTGAAAGTAGCGGATCCTGACCCGAGCGAGAAGTCTGTGCAAAGAGGGACATCCTCAGCCTTCAGGCGCTCAACTCACAACAGGCATCCCAAAAGGCGGCGAAGGCTGAGTAATCACCACATCTATTCCCGGAGGGAACAATCCTCAGCCCGGTGCGAGCGCTTGAGGCGCTTGCCGAGCAGAGAGCCCGAAGGCTTTGTTCAAGGGACTGGGTATCAGTCATGGAACGAGGACGATGAGATGGTTGACGTGAGGTGACGGCCAGCTGCACCACCCGGAGACAAACGAACCACAGCTCCGGGCCAGACGGCCTATCTGTCTTCTTCGTTTCTTTATAAACGAGCTCGGCCCCTCCGATCTGTCATCGGAAAGACCTCGTCCAAGCGGGTCAGGCGCCGCAGAGAAATCCCCGGCTTCTTCTTAACCCTCAAACGCGCAGCCACTGCTCACCCGGCTGTGCCTCTTGTATCAACCGAAGTTCCCAAACGCACCAGTGGATTTTTAGAAAAGTTTCCGGGTCGACGAAGCGCATGGACTTTCTCTTCACGGCTGGCACGATACGCATCAATTTCCGCATGCGTTAATTTCTTTTGCGGGCCCGGAGACCGAGAGGAGCGTTGGCGCCCGGGCGATCTTTGCTCAAGCTGGTGCGACAGCCCTTGCCCCAAGCCACGGCCGCCGCGCGGAGACTCTCCGCGACTAGACTCGTTAGACGTCCGGGCACATGGGCAGATTTTTTCAAAAACGCGGGGGACTACTTAGCGAGCTCCCACGGGTTTATCCCCCCGGTGGGGTGGTCGAATAGCGCGCGCTGCTGGCGGCGCTTCCGTGACAAGACCGCTCCGCTGAGGCCAGAGCAGCGCCGGGGGCCCGGAGTGCGACTGCGCTCAACACGCGCACGCACAACAAATCTTATGTTTAGTATCTGGTTTTTAGATACTGCCATTCCGGCTCAGCAAAAACCAACTATGCTCAACTTGCTGCAAGCTCACCGGAATGGGAGTACACGCGCTTCCCTACCCCACCGATCCGACGACCCACGGTCGCAGAGACTCAACGAGCCAAGAGCTCGAGGAGCGAATTTGCTAACTGCACCGCAAGCTCCGGGGCCAAAGCTACGGGAGCCGGAGCAGTCTGCCCGTACCCGAAACGCGCAGCGTAGTCGCGAAGCCGCTCCACCGAGCTTTGCCGTGGATATACCGATCCCCTGACCCACCGCGGCGGGATGTTCTCGTTCATGTAGCGATCGCGGAACTGCATCCGCTTCTTCCATCCTCTTCCCTCCTTCTTATCCATCCAATCGACAATCGACTTCACCTCCTCGCGTCGCCGAAGCACGCAGAGAATCGTCGCCCGACGCCTCATCCGTCGCGACAGAGCTTGCGGCCCGGCGGCCATGCGCCGCTTTGACACATCGGCCATCCGCCCAGCACCATGAGCCCCATCGACTCGCGGTCGAATAGTCGTGGGGCTCATGGTCGTGGGTATTTCCGGATCTTTATTTCTTAGCTTTTGCATTCTGCCTCCTCCCGTGGGCGCCGGCAATGACATGATGACAACGCCGCCCCAAACTTTCCTAAAGGAACATTTTTTGTATCAGAAATGTTAGGGCGCAGCTGTCATGGTGTCATCCGCGGGAGTCTCGCACGGGAGCCAGCGCTTGAAACTGACGCATAGCGTGCCGCTCGGGACCAAAATTCCTCGCCAGCCTCGGTCTTGGGGTGTTCGATCGCTTCGCAGACCCTTTGAAAGCAAGTATTCCTTGAAACGCTTCGGTCCTACGGGGATCGCTCCTTCTTCCTTTGCCCAACAATCGTAGTGCCCCCGAATGTCCCGGGTCGGCGTGAAGTGGTCAGCTCCTAGTTTACCCACGAACTCGACCTCCTTCCACCACTCGTCAAGGAGGTCTTGCGACTGGCGGTACTCCAAGGTGTCGGCAATGACGCACGCCGGCGCCGCAAGTCCTGCTCGTCCACCACCGTTTTTTTGCCACTCGAGGCAGCCCCGTACGCACCAAGCCAGCAGCGCAGCTCGGGCTTCAGGGTCGTTCGTCAGTGCCTCCTTGATTCGTGGGTCTCGTCGCTCCGGCGGTACCGCCGAGAACTTTATCTTATACACGCGGCGCCAAATGCCAGTATCGTCCCCAGCCGCCTTCGGGTCGTAGTTCGACACCATCCAAAGCTTCCATGTCTGACGGAAAGTAATCGGGTCTTTATACAAGCCGCGCGCGGTAACGGTCTCGTTGCCAGTCAGCTCCTTGATAACCCCCGCGTCGAGGCGAGCCGACTGGTCGCCTTCGGACGCGTAAGCGAGGCGGGCCCCGCGCAAAGCCAAGAGGTCTGGAGATGCCGATGCGCCCACACGTCCTCGCTTACTCGCACATAACGACTCGTACCGAAGCTTGACCGCATAATCGCCGACTGCGATCGCGAAGGCCTCGATCAACGTCGTCTTTCCACTTGCGCCCGGTCCCAGTAAGAGGTGAAGCGTTTCAGCGGAAGCGTCCCCAGTTAGCGTGGCCCCTAAGCAACGCGCCAAGAATCCATCGAAGTCTGGTTTTTCGCCCGCAAGGTGTGCTAAATAAACATCGAAGATCGGACTCTTGGCGTCGGGTCTGTAGTCTGTCGGTGCCAGTTTGGTGATGAAGTCCTCGCGCGAATGGGCCCGCAGACTTGCGGACCGCAGGCACAACGTTCCGTTGGCTGCGTTAAAAAGCCACGGGGCTCTGTCGAGTTGATCGACCAAGATCAGGAGCCTCGGACTGGTCTTCGCCAGCTCAACAGCAGCCTTGATGTGGGTCGCCTTTTCCAGACCGAGCGCCCTCGCAAGCATCTTCCGCAGCTCCCCGTCCGCGGGCGCCTCAGCCACTTTTTCTTCCCACCTGTTTACCCAGTCTCTGGCGCATCGCTTGGCAAGTTCAAGCGCCGCGGCTTCACCTTCCTTGGCCCACCGCTTCCCATCCCAAACGAGCCACCCAACACCCGGGCAGAACCGGAGTGAATCAACGGCGGCTTCGACAAAGCGATTCGATGCGGCGAGGTCAGTGTGGTACAGGTCGTTCCCGTCACGGTTTGGCACGTCGGGAATGGGTAGGAATTCGTTTTCAGATTGCATGGGGTGAGATGAAGAGGGCGGTTTGGATTGAGCCGTTGTCTCGCCGCGCGTTCGGCGTACGGGCAAGTTGGCAGGGAACAAACATGGCAGGATCTGCGCCAAGTGACGCGGCGAAGCGCTGGAACTTGTCCAGCCGCTCAGGGGGGGCCTGTCGCATATCGTACCACCCGTGCAGCGACTTGTTTCCGGAGAAGACGACGAGCAGCAGGCCCGCGTGCCGCGCGAGGTGGAGGTGTAACGCAGCCTGCTCGTCCTGTGTGTTTCGGTCGAACTCGACGACCTGATACATCACTGGGCCAGTGTTGCTGTTGCACCGCCTCGAAATCCTCCCCTCGTCAGTAAGGCCCGTAGAGGCGCTCATCGCATTTGGGACAATGAACTGATGGCGGGGCTCCCGACCGCGGAATAGATCCCGTGGCGCGGTGTACGCGGCGTTCTTTTCACTCGCCATGCAGATGAGATCGTCCTGCGCGAAAAGCAGATCGATGATCCCCCCGGGACTCATGGCCTCAGGACCCGGCGACGAGAGAGCGCGGAGTCTCTCTAACGCGCCGGCAGATTCGCGTAGGACGCGCGCAATTTCACCTTCCTTCGGCTGTGGCCAGCGACGACCGATGCGAGCAGTTCCCCCGCCCGCCCGACTTACGGCGCGCTCGATCTCTCGGTCGCTGATCTCGCGGTGGTAGGCCTCGAACCAAGCCCGGAGCACAAGCTCGCGCTCGTACTCCTCGAATCCGGCGCGGTGGAGATGACCAGCCATGCTGAACAGCTCACGCTGGCTCTCATGGCGTCGCGGGGGCTGTAGGAGCCGCTGATACACAACGCGGCCGAGCTTGGAGCCCAAGCGATCAAGGATCTCGGTCGGGAGCCTTCGAATGGATGACGTTTCTTGGTTCATAGCGCCTCCCGGTTGACTGCGACGCGATTGGAGTCCTCGAAGGCCTCGACGGCCTCGAGGTTGACACGGAGCCGTCCGCCGAAGCGGATGGCAGGGAGGCGACCCGAGCGGATGTACCGCCGGATCGATTCCGGATGAAGGCCCCACCGACTTTTGAGGTCGGCGACGGCGATCAGATTACTTTTGGGTCTCATATATTATTACAAGTGCGACAAAGAGAGGCATAATTGCCTCCTTTGGCGTACTATAGTATACGACCAAATCATGGTGCCGGTTTTCAGACTCCGTTGCGCGCTGAAGTCATGCGTGGCACGTTTATATATAAACCTGATTATCAACGGTTTCTGAATCTAAAGCGACCCGAAGTAAGCCGAATTTAGTTGTCTCCGCTTTTCGGATACGCAATTTTCGGCGCATTACGATCGATCAGTCCGCCCCCACGTTCGCAAGGCCTTCGTCCCCGCAGATCCACACCCCAACGACCCAACGTCTTCACGACCCATGGTCCCGAGGTCGATGGGCCTTGGGACGGACAGGACTAAAGCCCTCGAGACCTCGAGCGGCGAGTCGCCGGGTTGTGGGTACGCTCAGCATTGGGTCCTCGGGCCCAAGGGCCGATAGCCTCAGCGCCTGTACTGCCCTAGCTTACCACTTCTGGATGCTCGCAGCGGACAGAGGCTCAACGAGCTTGAGCAGCCGCAAGGCGTGCTCCCGGACCAGCTCGTGGTGGGCCTCGATGTCCTTCATGCCCCACATCGTGCCTTCAGGTAAGCGGTGTAGCTCGGACGATGCCTTCCCGTGGGCCTCGATGAAACTCTTCCAAGCGCGCTGCTCGGCCATTAACGCCTTCTTGGCCTCGGGCGGGACATCCGGCCGCTCTGACAGAAAGAGGTAGATGCGGTCGATCTCAGCCGTCCACCGCGCGACGCTTGAGTCGTAGGCCTTCAGCATGTCCATGGTGGTGGGGCCCGCGGCTAAATTCTTCGCAAGCAGCAGGTCGAGGGGGTGCTTGTTCTCGAAGCCATCGTACACGACCAGCCTCGTCCGGCTCTCGGGCTGAATGAGCACCGCACCAAAAACGGTCCCGTACCCGTACGTAAGGCGCGTTTCCTTGGTCCAAGAGCCCACCTCCTCCCAAGTTGAACGGTTTTCGTAGAGTACGTTCAAACGCGTGCCATCGCTGAGCTTGATGACGTCGGGGTCACTCGTGTCCGCGAAGGTGACTCTCTCGGTGACGATCCACTCATTCGCGCGGCGCCCCTCCAGAGTTTCGCTGGCATCCCGACCGAGCGAACATCCGCCAAACAACGGACCAAGGACCATCAGGGCGCGTGCCAGCATGGCAAAGCCATGCCATGTCAGCCACGGGCGGTCTAGTCGCATTCGGGGATGACCAAAACGATCATAGTTTATGCCATAAGAAGCGCGGCTCGTGCTTGAAACACACCCAGAGAGTGGCCAGCTTTACATCATGCAATCGCATCAAGAACGGTTCCTCCCCCGGGCATCTCGCCCAACGCGGAACCTACCAACCGAGCTCGGAAAGAGCTGCGGTGGTCTCTGGACGACGCGTGGTCGTCCGGGATGTGGGGTAATACCCAAAATCAAGCTCTCCCTTGATGCGCATGCAGAACCCCTGCTCGCATCATGCGCCAACCAAAACCTGAGTTAGCCCTGCGTTACCGCGGTGGTGATCGTCACCACCTGTTCCTCAACCACGGCACGTGGTTCCTCCGCTACAGCGTCCGTGAAGCCCCGTGGCTGAAGGCCCGACGGCGGATCGTAGCTTCCCTTGGCACAAAGGAAATCGCCATCGCCAAAGAACGCCGAGACGCCGCCATCGAGCACTTGCAGTTCCATTTCGCAAACGGCGGCCCGCTGGATCCGCTGCCGGTGTTGAGCTGGCCACATCGTAAGGCGGCGTGAGCGCGTATCGACAACAGCGAGCCAACACCATGCCCCGCAGCGCCGCCGCTCGTTGGCTACCGAGCAGACACCCGCGAACCTGCCGACCGTTGGTCAGCAACCCGCTCGACCTTCGAATACCTCGCTCGAGGCGACCAGCCCTGATCATCGCTCAAGACCCCCTTCGCTGCAACCGCGGGGAGCCGGCTCAGAGAGAAGGCATCGTAGACTTCGCTCGCGGATCGTCTGCGGGAACACAAAGAAACTGAACCTCTGCGGAGGCATAAGTACCAAGGCCGGAATCTTTGGACGTACTATTGATCAGCACCATCACACATCCTTTGGAACGGCAGAACTCCCTCGCCTGATCGACCAACCGAGCCTTCACTGCGCTGCCGGAGAAATCCGTGTATCTGCCGAGCCCACCCAGCATGTAGGTGTCCGTGCCGATCTGAACGATCCCTGCCGTCCCCGTTGTCCCACAGCCGCTGACATAAAGGCAGAGTCCACAGAAAACCAAAATCGCGAACCGACGCATTCTTTCTTTGGTACAAGCCGGAAAACGTTCTTCAAACCCAAAGCATCAGCAGCCGGAAAAATCTTGTCCAAAGGGGCCGCAAGAGACCTAGGTTTTGAGTCCCGGCTCGGCTCGCACGGAAACCTTCTGCAGCAGGCGCTCAGTGACAGCGATGCGATCCGAAGAGTGGTGACAGCGACGATGGCAGTTAGGACAAAGCGCGACTGCATTTTTGACCGTGTCCTCACCGCCCATCGAAAGCGGGACGAGGTGATGAACCTCAAGGAACGCGAACCCGTAGTCATCCTTAAACGGTGCGGGCGACTCGCAGCACTCACACTTCCCCTTGGCCTGATCTCGAACCCACGCGATTACCGCTGGGTCCCGCTCGAATTGCTCAGCACCTCTGGTAATCTTACGAGGGGCTTTGTTGCCTTCTGGCATCCTCAACGCAGGCACGAACCGATTACCACGAACCCTCGCCTCCAGTGCATCGTGATCAGCCTCAGGCCGTGAGTCGGATTGAGTGACTGCTCCGAGTCGATTCAGTGATGCGAGGATCTTCGCCCCCACGTTCGCTCCGACATTCTCCGCGGGGCGATAACCCGAGAGCCACCTACGGCCGGCTTGGCGGAGCACCGCTGAGATGTTTTGCATCCGGTACTCGACGGAGCTCTTTGTCCGGCTCACGAGTTGCGTCGCTCGAAGTTGGCGATTGATCTCAGCTTTACTGAAGGGCGCTCCCGTGATCTCGCGGCGAAGCATTTCAAGGTAAGCGCCTACCGCGGCGTCAATCTCGGGATCCGTCCAGTCTCCGCCGCCCAAAAACTCGGGCTTGAGAGCGATTTCGAAGCCGAGCTCGCGGAGTATCCGGAAGCACGCAGAACCCTCTCCTCCAGAAAATTCGCTCGGCAGCAGCACTCTTCCGACCGCCCGCCGTGCGGCAATGCCTAAAATCGCCTTGGGCGGGTAGCGGCCTCCCGCATGAATCAGGTCGTATTTGTCCGAATCGTGGAACTGGTGCGGGATTGCTCCGCTTACGAATGCCTCAATCGCGCCCAGAACGTCCCCGCGGGTAAGGTCCGAAGGTATTGTTTCTCCGCTCATAAAAACTGCATGTACGACGGCGGCGAAGGCTTCTGTTTTTGTCGCGATTTCAAATTGCCCTGTAAATTCGCCGAGTCGCGGCCACTCCGCGTAAGTTGGGCACAACAGGAGCCACGAGGATTATTCGCGGCACCCTCAACGTCCCACTTTTTCACTTACGAAGTTTTATACGGCTCGATCGCCCGGGCAAGGCAATGATCTCACGGCCGCATGGCCTTCCCCTCTGATCCGCGTTCTATTTCCAAATAAAGCCCGCCTACGCCGCCCACTCGGCACAGAGGGTCTCCGCCTGCAGGAGAACGATCTTTGTCGCCTCTTCCTGCAGGTCCGGGGGGTAGCCGTGCTTCCGCAGGATTCTCTTCACCAGCACCTTGATCCGGGCACGGGCGCTTTCCCGCAGGGTCCAGTCGATCGTCACGCTCTGCCGAACCTGCGTCACGAGCTCGGCCGCGATCACTTTGAGTTCGTCGTTCCCCATCGCCCGGACCGCACTTTCGTTCGTCGCCAACGCCGAGTAGAAGGCCGCTTCGTTCTCGTCGAGTCCAAGCTCCTCCCCTGCACTGCTGGCCTTCTGGAAATCCTTCGCGAGTTTGATCAGCTCCTCAATCACTTCCTGCGTCGCGATCGCGCGGTTGTGGTACGCGTTCAGGGTGCGCTGCAGGATCTCCGCGAAGGTCCGGCTCACCACCACGTTCTTCTTTGACGCGGTCCTAACTTCATCGTGGAGCAGCTTCGCCAGCAGCTCGGCGGCCACGTTCTTGTGCTTGAGGCCACGGACCTCCGCGAGGAACTGGTCCGACAGGATCGAAATGTCCGGCTTCTTGATCCCGGCCGCGGAAAAGACGTCGATGATTTCCCCGTCGGTCGTGATCGCCCGGGACACCAGCTGGCGGATCGCCGACTCCATTTCCTCCGGTGATTTGGTCTCCAGTCCTGATCGCTTCGCGAGCTGCGCCTTCACCGCCTGAAAGAATGCGATGTCATCCCGCATCGCCTGCGCCTCGGCTGAGGCCGCACAGAGCGCGAACGCCCGGGAAAGATCCGTCACCGCGGCCACGAACCGCTCCTTCCCCTTCTCCTGCTCGAGAATGTGCTCCTGCGCCGCCGGAAGCAGCTGGAGCCGGGCGACCGGGCTGCCGCCGGCCCAAGCCGACCAATCAAGGCCGTGCAGCATGCCGGCGATGACGTCGTGCTTTTCCTGCAGCACCGCCACGGCTTCCGCGGTGTCGACGCTCGGTGCGCCCTGTCCGCCACTCTCCGTATAAGTCGCCAAGGCCCGCTTGAGCTGGTCCGCCAAGCCCAGATAGTCCACCACGAGCCCACCGGGTTTGTCCCGGAAGACGCGGTTCACGCGGGCGATCGCCTGCATCAGGCCGTGGCCCTGCATGGGCTTGTCCACGTACATCGTGTGCATGCAGGGGGCGTCGAAGCCAGTGAGCCACATGTCCCGCACGATCACGATGCGGAAGGGGTCCTTCGTGTCCTTGAAGCGTTTCGCGAGGTCCTTGCGGCCCTGCTTCGTCCGGATGTGCTGCTGCCAATCCGGGCCATCCGAAGCCGAGCCGGTCATCACGATCTTCACCACGCAGGCCTGCTTTGACTCGGCCTCGCGGTCGTCTTTCTCGGCGCTCCGCCAATGGGGACGGAGCCGGAGGATGGCGTCGTGCAGGTCCACGCAGATGCGGCGGCTCATGCAGACCGCCATCGCCTTGCCGGGCATCGCTTCGCTGCGCTTCTCGAAGTGGTCGACGAGGTCCTGAGCGACGAGGTTGATCCGCTCGTGGTCTCCAACGAGCGCCTCCAGCGCCGCCCACTTGGTCTTGAGCTTGGCCTTCCGCTCCTCCTCCTCGCCCTCGGTGATGTCCTCGAATTCCTCGTCGAGCTTGGGTAGCTCCGCCTGCAGGAGAGCCAGTTTGGCAATGCGGCTCTCGTAGTAGATCGGCACCGTCGCCCCGTCCGCCACCGCCTGCTGGATGTCGTAGACGCTGATGTAGTCGCCGAACACCGCCCGGGTGTTCGCGTCGGACTTTTCGACGGGGGTGCCCGTGAACCCGATGAACGAGGCGTTGGGCAGCGCGTCGCGGAGGTTACGCGCCAGCCCGTCGATCAGGTCGTACTGGCTGCGATGCGCCTCGTCGGCCACAACCACGATGTTCTGCCGGTCGGACAGCAGCGGCATCCGCGTCCCCCGCTCCTCGGGCATGAACTTCTGCAGGGTCGTGAACACCACACCCCCGCTCGCCACCTTGAGCAGTTCCCGGACATGGGCGACGGACTCCGCCTGCACCGGCGTCTGCCGGAGAGCATCGTGGCAGCGCTGGAACTGCCCGAAGAGTTGATCGTCGAGATCGTTCCGGTCGGTCAGCACCACCAGCGTCGGGTTCCGCATCGCCGGGTGCCGGACCAGCCGGGCGGCGTAGAAGAGCATCGAAAAGCTCTTCCCCGAGCCCTGCGTATGCCAGACCACGCCGACCCGCCGATCGCCGGGCTTGCCGTCATTCGGACGCACCGCAAGTCGGGGGGCATGGTAGCCGGGGTCAGTCCGGCCTCCGCTGGCGCGGACGGTTTCCTCGACCGCGGCGTTGACCGCGTGGAACTGGTGGTACCCCGCGATGATCTTGTGGATCCGGTCGGATTCGTCGTCGTCCTCGAACGCGACGAAATACTGCAGGAGATCGAGGAACCGGCGCTTGGCGCAGACGCCCCGGAGCATCACCTCCAGCTCCACGGCCGTCTTCGGGGCGTCCTTCTCTCCGTCGATCGTGCGCCACACCTTGAACCATTCCCGGTTGGCGGTGAGCGAGCCGATCCGCGCCTGCACCCCGTCCGAGGCGATTAGCACCTCGTTGAACTGGAACAGCGAACCGATCTCCCTCTTGTACGTCTGGAGCTGCTGGAAGGCCGAGTGCAGCGTGGCATCCTCGTCCGCCGCGTTCTTGAGCTCGATGACGCCTAAGGGCAGACCGTTCAGGAACACCACCACGTCGGGCCTACGATTGATGCCCGCCTCAACCACCGTGAACTGATTGACCGCGAGCCAGTCGTTGGCGTCGGCGTGGTCAAAGTCGACGAGGCGCAAGAGATCGTTAGCCGTGGACCCATCCGGCCGCCGGTACTGCACCGGCACTCCGTCGACGAGGAACCGATGGAACTGCCGGTTCGCTGCGACCAGCGACGGCGACTCCCGGCGGAGCAGGCGCCGGATCCCATCGTCGATCGCGGATGCCGGCAGCCCGGGATTGAGCAGCGCCGCCGTGCGCTTCAGCCGACCCACAAGAACGACGTCCGAGAACGAATCCCGCTCCGCTTTCGGCTCGCCGGGGGCCAGATCCGGTCCGAATCCAGTCGCGTAGCCAAGCTCTTCCAACCATTCCAGCGCGGCGCGTTCGCTTGTGGATTCGTTGAAGGACATTCCGATTAGGCTCTGAGCAGCTTGAAGCTGATCTGGTAGCGGTAGAAGCGTACCCCCGGGAATACCAAGAGGGCCCGCCGCACCCGCTGGTCTTCATCGAGGGCAATGATGACTCCCTCCACGGTCTGGTCTTCCTCGGCTAGCTCCTCCTTCACGAAGCCCATGTACCGAGCAACCTGCCCCACGACCGCATCGCTGGCCCGGCCCTTCTTGAGTTCAACAACAAGCAGGCGTTTCCGATCCTTGCTGATGGCGAGAACGTCGATCGGGCCGGTGTCCGTTTGGTACTGCTGGCCGACCAGTTCGCCGTCCTCTTCGTAGATATCGTACGCCTTGCCCAGCTCGGTGTGGCTCCAGTTTTCAACCAGAAACGACTCGAGGTGCTTCTCCATCATGAATGACGCCGCGTCCTCAATGGAGGCGTCCAGCGGCACGGCCGTCGTTTCCGTTTGGCCCCCGAGCAGTCGCTCGATCTCGGCTGCGTACTGGGTGATGTTGCTGACGGTCCCGATGGCCCCGGTGGACCGCCGCAGGTTCTCGCTCATTGCGGAGCGCGGGATCTCCTTCTCCAACCATCGCACCGGCCGCCGGTGCGGGAGAGCGCCACCGGCCACGTACTGGTAACCGCCGATGGCCTCGCCTACTCGGTAGGAGCCGGCACCGTCAGGGCATAGGACGATATCGCCCTTCTGGATGCCCTTGGCGACCGTCCAAAGGAATCCGCACGAGAGCCCCGCGGCGATGCGGGTCTTGCCCGGGTTGGCCTCGAGGAAGCGCGGGATGAACCGGTGGTTGAAGTCGCGCCACGCCTCCGGGAGTTGACCGCTCAGGTCTTGGTTGATGCCGAAATCGGCCCCGATGAAGTTGCCGGCAAAGCACTCGGCAGCGGAGACGCTCCGTCGGCCAAGCATGATTCGGAAATACTTCTTCATAAGGGAAGGGCCTTGGACACGTCGGCCACGCTCAACTCCCCACTCAGCAGCTTCGGCAGCAGCGTGTCGCGCAGACAGGCGAGAGTGCTGGATTGGTGGAGGTTGGCGCTGATTTGGGCGTAGAGCGGGGCGATTTTCGCGGTGAAGGCGACCATGAGTTCCTCCGGCGGTAGCACGAGGGGAATCGGGCGGAAGTTCTGCTTGCTGACTTCGGCGAAGGTGGTTCCGGTGGCGCGGCCTTCGATCTCGGCCATGTTCTGCTGGCACCAGTTCAGCATGAAGTAATTTGAAGCGCGTTCGTTGCACCTCATGGCGATGAAGCCCTGATTTATAGCGACCGGGATGGCGCTGATGGCGAGGTAGCCGACCGGGGCGCGAGAAGACATGAGCAGCGTACCGACCGGCAGCAGGCCGGAGGAAATCTTTGCGACTCCCGCGTCCGTGAGACGGCGCTCGGTGTCGATGAGGATGGGCGCTTGGAGTGAGGAGAAGTCTCTCGGCGTCGTCCAGTGGCGCGTGCCGCCTTCCCAGTACTTCGGCTCGCTTGTGCTGGGAGTGGCACCGCCGACGCAGGCGACGACTTCGCCGACAGGCTCAACGGTCCACCCCTTCGGAATGTGCCCAATCGGCGAGCCCTGCAACGAATCCGGAAACAGCGCCGCGGTCGCGTCGTCCATGCCGGAGGGCTTTCGGCCGTCCATCTTGGCGCGGACGGGGTCGAAATCCACGAACCAGCTCTGGAACAGCGCCCGGGCCATCGCCTCCAGCGTCGCGTTCATCCGCCGATTCAACTCGATCTTGTCGTCCAGCGCCCCCAGCACCGCCGCGATGGCTTTTTGCTCGGCGAGAGGCGGGAGCGTGAGCGGCGTGTTGCGCAGAATACCGAGATTGGTGTGCGGCACGCCGGTCTGAATGGCGTTCTGCCGGATGTATTCTTGCTGCTCGGCACCGGTAAATACGTAATAGAGAAACAAAGTGTCAGCCTTTGCTTCATCCACGGTAAGCTTCATTTGGCTCTGCGAAATCAAGTAACGGCCAGAGCCGTTGGCGGGAACCAACGCGACCTGACCAAGAGTTCCGCGTTGCGTGAAAACAAGGTCTCCGGGTTTCGCGCAGTTTGCTGCGAGCGAATCGGCTTTTTGAGGCGCTACGAAAGCAAACTCACCAGCAACCCAGCGCCCGTGCCCCATGTTTGTACCACGAATGACAGGAACACCTGAAGGCACATAGTCTTTAGAAACCAAGTCTGAGCCGAACGGACCGCCGACGAGCGCGTTCCGTGTTGTAGACGCGATATCTTGGACGATGCAGTCTGTGAACCGCTCACCCGCCATAACCCAGCCCCCTCAGGTTAGCCTTGATGGTCTGCTCCAGCTTCGCCGACTCGGCGAACTGGCCATTCAGCTCCGCGACGAGGCGCGACATCTTCTGCTCGAACGGTTCGCCGTCCTCCTCGACCTCCTCGGCACCGACGTAGCGGCCGGGGGTGAGCACGTGGCCGTGGCTCGCGATTTCCGCGAGGGTGGCGGATTTGCAGAAACCCGCGACGTCCTCGTACTTGGCCGCGCCTTTATCACCGCGCCATGCGTGGTACGTGCCGACGATCTTCCGGATGTCCTCCTCCATGAGCTCGCGGTGCACGCGGTCCACGAGGGTGCCGAGCTTGCGGGCGTCGATGAAGAGGGTCTGGCCCCGGCGATCGCGGCGCTTGCCGTCGTTCTTGCTCCGGGTGAGGAACCACAGGCAGACGGGGATCTGGGTCGAATAGAACAGCTGACCGGGCAGCGCGACCATGCAGTCGACGAGGTCGGCGTCGATGATCGCCTTGCGGATCTCCCCTTCCCCGCTCTGGTTCGAGGACATGCTGCCGTTCGCGAGGACGAAGCCGGCCATGCCCGTCGGCGCGAGGTGGTGAATGAAATGCTGCACCCACGCGAAGTTGGCGTTCCCCTTCGGGGGCGTGCCGTACTTCCAGCGGACGTCCTCCTCGACGCGGTGCCAGTCGGAGTCGTTGAAGGGCGGATTCGCGAGGACGAAGTCGGCGCGGAGGTCCTTGTGGAGATCGCGGCGGAAGGTGTCGGCGTGCTCGGAACCGAAGTCGGCCTCGATGCCCCGGATGGCGAGGTTCATCACCGCGAGGCGCCGGGTGGTGGCGTTGCTCTCCTGCCCGTAGACCGAGATGTCGCCGAGCCGACCGCCGTGGGCCTCCACGAACTTCTCGGACTGCACGAACATGCCGCCGGAGCCGCAGCACGGGTCGTAGATGCGCCCCCGGTACGGCGCCAGCATTTCGACGAGCACGCGGACGACGCACTGGGGGGTGTAGAACTGGCCACCGTTCTTGCCCTCGGCGCTGGCGAACTGGGTGAGGAAGTACTCGTAGACCCGGCCCAGAATGTCCTTGGAGCGGTTTTCGGCGTCGCCGAGGCCGATTGTGCTGATCAGGTCGATCAGCTCGCCCAGGCGCTGCTGGTCGAGGGCCGGCCGGGCATAGTCCTTGGGCAGCACGCCCTTGAGCCGCTGGTTGTCGCGCTCGAGAGCCACCATCGCGTCATCGACCAGCTTCCCGATCGTCGGCTGCCGCGCGTTTTCCTGCAAGTGTGACCAGCGCGCGGACTTGGGGACCCAGAAGACGTTCTCGGCGCGGTACTCGTCGGCGTCCTCGGGGTCGGAACCCGCGTAGCTCCCCTTCCCCTCGTGGAGGGCCAAGTGCATCTCCTCGAACGAGTCAGAGATGTACTTGAGGAACATGAGCCCGAGCACGACGTGCTTGTACTCGGCCGCGTCCATGTTGTTGCGCAGCTTGTCGGCGGCGAGCCACAGCTTGGCCTCGAACCCTAGATTGGCAGCGGACGTCTTGGACTCGGCCGTGGCGGCGGATTTCTTCGGTCGGGGCATGGGAACCGACCCAAATTGGGCGGTCCGCGCTGCGGCGTCTACCGGAAACATGACATGGACTTAGCTTTCGCGGGCGTAGATACGCGGAGAGACTGGCACGAGTACCGCGACCTAATTAACATTAGCTCTGAAATTGATCGTCCATCGGTTACGTCGGGATGTCCTTATACAAAAGGGATTGTTCAAATAAGGAAACACGCTTACGCCTCCGACATGGCCCCAAAAACCCTCATCGCTTCCCTGCTCCTTCTCACCCTGTCTCTGTTTACCTCTGGCTGTGCGACAATTACGCGTGGCTCCAAGGATGTTCTGGTGGTTGAGAGCACGCCTTCGGGCGCAGACGTTTCGCTCAGCTCCGGACAAGCCG